>OGVO01000031.1_pt1 | contig 23566 bp, 43 predicted proteins | sample 1575771 | NCBI WGS metagenome assembly OGVO01 (sample SAMN07581527, study PRJEB24739) | freshwater metagenome | place: Singapore | collected 2015-01 | reverse complement strand
AAACCTAGACCGATATTTAAAGGCCTTGCTTCACTACTTAATCCGCATATTGGTTTTGAATTGGAAATTGAGAATAAATCAGGAAATAAGAATGAGAGCTAATTCAGCACGAAGTCATCATTCACCTTCGGTACGGAACAAGTGTGGGCCTTACAGGATGGGCCGTGATCATGATGAGGATGAGAAGGTCATGAATGATATCTTAGGACAGTTGGGGAAATTAAATCAGGAGAATATTTCAAATGAATAAAGGCAAACTACGTGAGCTCCTTAAGGAGATCCAAGAACTCGTCCAGGATGAGCGTCCGACTGAGGCAAGGATCACCCTGGCGATAGCAGTGAAGCGATATGATGATGCCAGAATCCTCATGAGTCTAGACCACATCTGTCACCTTGAAGGGCAGCTTCCCAGATCCCTCCAGATGTATCGAGGTCTCATCACTGAGAGACTCCTTAGCACAGTCGGGGAAATTTCTGGGCCAGAGACCAGAGAAAAGATCCTTAAAAGTTTAAGTGAAAGTGCCGATAGGTAATTATTACCTGACTACTTGTACTGCAATAGGATGCTGCTAGTATTGCAACATAATTCCTTACCACGGAGATGCGTATGTCTAAGTCACTGACCATTCTGGATGATACCTTCGAGCTAGTTCAAGAACAGAAGCTGAACATGTCACCTATGACAATGGCCGTGCTTATAGCAGAGTTCGTTGCACTAGGAGAGTTCAGTTCAAATACCCGAGAGGCATACAAGGATGACCTTCAGAAGCTATGGCAATTTACTAATGGTGATCTGTCTGACTCATCCCTCATGCGGTACAAGTTAAAGGTCATTGACTCTAAGGACTATGCTGCACGTACATCTAACAGGATGCTCTCATCTACTAGGCAGTTCCTTGATTACCTTGTATCTAGAAAGATCCTTCAGACTAACTACTTCGCTAACAAGTTCACTGGTAAGAGCAAGAAAGTGGACAAGACCGATTCACCCTACGTGGCACTGTCCTCGGATGAGGTTAGGGCCATGATCAATTATCCTGATAGGTCTAGTGTAGGTGGTGCGTCACAACGAATGGCACTGGTCTTAGGATTCTATGCTGGCCTACGTGCATCCGAGATATCTGGCATCTGTCATGGTGATATCACTGATACCTTCATAGTGATTCGTGGCAAGGGCAATAAGACCAGAAAGATACCTCTAGCTGATACGCTCAAAATTGAGCTAGATGAGTACAGAACCTTCATGGCTACCTACCTAGGCACCCCTGCCCCAGAACGCTACCTAATCGAAACGGCACCCCGATTCGGACGTGAGATGACTGCCGCTAAGGTTAGCCGACCAGACAGGACTACGATCTGGAGATGGTTCACATCAATTGCTAAGGCATGTGGCATCAAAGAACACTTCTCTCCACACTCGGCCAGAGCTACGGCAATCACTAAGGCACTGGAGTCTGGTGTTGCTATCCGTGATGTGGCCAATCTGGCAGGGCATTCTTCTGTGGACACCACTATGATCTACGATAAGAAGCGTGGAGAAGCGTCACTTAGGGCCGTTAAGGGCATCAAGTATTAGCATGTGACAAAATCTAAACAGGTTTGTTAAGGCATCTTAAGGTTAATGGGGATTTTTTTTGCGGCCAGTCTTTTTGTAAGCATCTGTAATTACATTAACCATTTTCACATAAAAATATGATGTAGGTCATATTTTACAGATATAACTATTCGTTAATATGAGGATATTAAGTTTTACTTATTCTTTACATTAGCTTTAGGATGACAAGAATCCTGCTACTATTCTACATTCCACGCAACATAACTGAGAAACTAGCTTAAGCTGATATTCTAGGTCACTCCGACACCTAAAGTTTACACCCAGCATCCGAGGCACTAGTGGATCGGTTATGAAAGGCCTGAAGGTTCTTTCCAAAAAAGGAAAGGGCCTTTAAGGCCCCTTCCTTCGTGACTACCTACTAATTCCACACCTGGTGATTAGATGTGGCACTCCGACTTCACTAGCCACAACACCTAGAGACAATGAACGATCCCGATGGGATGCCCAGAATCTCCTGCTAATGCACCGAGGCACTAGCAGAATCGAAAATATTAAATAAATTTTAACGTACAGGAACAGCACCTAATATAATGCACACTGAGTAGTATTGCTATCACATAATTCAATAAATTCTTACGAACCATATAATTTCTACAGAGGCTGCAGGAAGAGGGAACAGCTTTTAGGGTGGGGAAAATTCTATCTGGAATATACTCTAGTAAGTATCTATAAGTATCTAGTAGATTCTAAAGTTTCTATTTCAAGATACTTCTACCTATAAGCATGTTCCCGATTTCAAGGTATGTAACGATCCCGTTACTATGGGATCATAAGGGTGGATAGAAATTTCTGTCAAGTTCACTCACCACTACTTGTTAAATAAAAATCCTTTCCCTATCTGTGGTGCCTTCATTTGCATTTGTAAAATTCATCCAATAACTTTTTGAACACTCCGACATCACTAATTAACTACACCAAGGGATTGCTACATGATCATGTATGTTCATTTGCCTGAACTTTTTAAATCTCATCCAGAGATTAGCGAGATCAGAATTGTTCCAGACTCACAGATGAGTTTCAATCTGGGCAAAGATCAAGTTAAGGATCTGGCACAGCTTCTCCAGGAATCAGTCACTAAAAAGAAAAAACCATCTGTCACGTGGAGTGACTTCTTAGAACTCTGGAGTGCTGCCTGTGACAGGAACCCATCATGGATTAGAGTCACTGCCAGAAACAAGGATCTCCAGAAAAGATTCTCCTCTGCCTCTAAGGAGTTCACGACTAAGGATGAATGGGCACTGATCATCAAGGGCATGGAGAATGATCCTTTCTTCTCTGGTAAGTCTGGTGTCTATGATAGACCGAAGGCACTGACCATCTTCTACTCTGGCCGCTACTTTAACTTCTATGAGTCAGCACTAGAGATTAATCAGAAGACTCCAGAAGACTCTATAGACTCATTCCTTGATTCCCTGAGAGGTGCTTAATGAATCTATTCGCAGTCAATCAAGACGATATCACTGATGCTATGGAGGACTCTAAGAAGCGTCACTTCTTTACTACCTTCCAGCATCTGGATGCCCACTTCGGAATCAGACGAGGATGCTATAGCGTTTATATGGGCACCACTGGATGCGGTAAGAGTTCACTGGTGAAGACCGTGGGACTTCAGGCATCATCCACTCCGAATGCCAAGGTGCTGTTCTGGTTATCCGAGGAAAAGAAGGCGAAGTACGCCAAGGGCATGGATCAATACTGTCGCATGATGGGACTAGACCTTAGTAACATTGGATTCTTTGAAGAGTCGTCCATTGATCAGGAGATGATTAAGACGCATGAGGATTTCCTCCGCTACTTCACAGAGGTAGTTCTTATGACGAATGCTGATATCGTGATTATCGATAACATAAGCACCTCCAGATTCTATGGCCCTCAGACTTCACTGAAGGAACAGGGCAGAACCGTGGAGTTCTTTAAGAAGACTTCTCAGGATCTGGATATCGCACTGGTAGCAGTCATCCATACCTCTAGTCATGTCTCGGATAATATGGGCAGACTCTTTACGACTGAAGATGTGCGAGGGATAAGATCCATTTCCTTAGAGGCATCCTACTTCTATGCCATTCAGAAGTTCACCAGATCAGGCGAGATATTTAATTTCCTGAGAACTCTAAAGTTCAGGGAACATGCTAACGCTGCTGGAACCTACCATCTGAAATATGATCCTGCTATCTCGCTCTATGTGGGTGATGAGAAGGTGCAGTTTGATATGGTAAAAAAGATATTTAACGAATCAGACAGACTCAAGAAATGACAGACATAGTGCATGTGAACATGGAGTGCAAGATCATTTACTCCACCAGTGGTGTCCTCATTTGCAAAGATGATCTGGAGTTTAGTAATCTACTTTTAAAAGAAAAAGAAAGAATAAAAAACAGAGACTATATCCTTGATCGTTTTGAACATTGGGAAGTGGAAGACATTAGATCACTGAAGAATTTACTAGTCTCAAGAAGCAAGAACTCTAGTGAAAGAAACTTAGTGCTTAGATACATGGAGCACATCAATAAGGAGAACGTATGACAATCGAATTAGGTGAAACACTTGTAGTAGGTGAGAACAACACAAAGAAAGAATCCAAGCCACTGAAGGCATTCCATAAGCTATCAGAGATGAAGGCAGGCGAAGTGATTGAAGGTATCTATCAGGGTAAGTTTGAATCTAAGAAGCGTCCTGGATCATTCTTCCATGTTTTTCAGGCCAAGGATGGTGAAGGTCACGCCTATGGTGACAATAAGCTTCTTGATGAGAAGATCAATATGGTTAAAGAGAAGGCACGTGAGTTCGGTCTGAATGAGAAGAGTGTCTATGCCATGATCACATTTAATGGACGAGTTCCATCTAAGTCTGGACGCACATACTATAGCTTCTCTAACCCGACTATCGTTAAGGCGAACGTGACTGAGAACAAGATCACATCAGAAGAGATTCCTTTTTAATATCTAAGACTCTTTCCCCTTACCTTTTAGGAACACTCCGACTCCTACTTGGTAACACACTAGAGGCACCACGCATGAGCAGTAAGCGATTCTTTACCTGTAAGTATCCCGATGAAATCCAAGAACTCATGGTTATCCATCCATACACCCTCCTCGTCTTAGCAGGATTGATAGCTTATTGCCATGATCGTGGTTATCCTGCACCAGTGATTACGTGCCTAGCACGTACTCCAGATGAGGATGATGCTGTCCATGCTGAGTCTGACTCTCACTCTACTCTTAGAGCATTTGATGTATCTGGTAAGTCCTATACTCAGGCACAGATTGATGACATTTGTTCCTACATGAATAAGGAGTTCGAGCAGTACGCAGCAGTTACTAAGTCTGGTGCTAAACGTCTGGCCCTGTATCATAAGACTGATATTGGTGCCCTTCACTTTCACTTCCAGATCCATGGCAGATTCAGACTGCCTACGTTCAAAGGGATGAAGTAGTGAAAGTATTTATAGGTGTAGATCATGGATCTAATGGTGCTCTGGCCGCAATATCTGAATCTGGAGATATCATCAATGTTCTGAAGATGCCAAGAAAGGAAGATGGAGACATTGACTGCTTCCAAGTTTACTCATGGCTTTATGAGAACTTCGGTGATTATGAGCATGAGGTTATTGCCTGTGGTGAGAAACTTCACGCTATCTTTAAGGCATCAGCATCTACTACGTTTAGCTTCGGTAAGAACATAGGAAAGATCGTGGGCATCATTGAATGTCTTGAGATGGACTATATGGAGGTTCGTGCCGTTGATTGGCAGAAGTATATCTTCACCGAATTATCTATTCCAGAAACTCACCAGAATAAAAAAACACCATCAGGAAAATTTAAAAGAGACACAAAAGTAATGGCAAGAATGGCCGTTGCCAATATCTGGGGAAGTGAATCACTACCCTATATTAAGCATGATGGCATTTGTGATGCCCTACTAATAGCGGAGTTCGCAAGGAGAAAGAATACATGAGACAAGTAGGACTATACGAGAATATCCCTAATGAAATCTATCACGCTGATAAGGAATGGTTATCATCATCCCAGATCAAGGTAGCACTTGGTTCTGCACTAGCGTTCAAATATTTTGTCCTCGATGGTAATGGCACGAAACAGAAATCTGCATCTAAGGACTTCGGTTCTATTGCACATAAACTTGTCCTGGAAGAAAAAGATTTCTTTAACGAGTATCATGTAGCGGATCTCTCTGGTCTGGATCTTAGAACTAAGATCGGTAAGGAGAAGATGGAGGAACACAAGGCACTCGCTGGTTCCAAGATCGTGATCAGTAAAGAAGACTTCGATAAGGCCTGCATGTGTCGTGATAGCGTTATGTCTCACCCAGATGCCAGACGCTACCTTGAACTCTCTGGTGTCTCAGAGGCATCGATCTATGTAGAGCTAGACCATACCCTACCATCTGGTGAGGTAGTAGCTATTAAGGTGCGTGTGCGTCCTGATAGACTCGCTCATGGCCATGCCATTCTTGATCTTAAGACAACTAAGAACCCATCAAGGGACTCATTCACTAAGGATGCCTTAGCTGATTGGGGATATGGATATGATGTATCTGCTGCCCTCTATGTTAGGGCCGTGGCAAAACTCACTGGAGAGATCCTTCCCTTCATCTTCATAGCCGTTCGTAATGATGAACCATATGAGACTGGTGTCTATAAGCTGAAGGAAGAATCTATGAAGCGTGGCGAGGCCAGACTTAATCGCTGTCTCAATACCATTGTCCTAGCTGAACGTGCAGGCATCTGGGAATTCCAATCTGGTATGGAAGAAATCTAATGAAACGCTACACATGGTACATGCACGTTAATAAGCGAAAAAATTCTTGGACACTGCACTCCTCTCAGGGGTGCTTCCATTTTGACCAGATAGAAATCTATGTTCCATGTGAGACTGTCTACAATCCTAAGAAGAAAGACAATCCTAAGTTCTTCGTAAGATGCAAGGGCACTCTGGTTATAGAGGGTGATTATGCAAAGATCATCTGATGCCTACTACGCATTTATAGATACTGAGACCACAGGATTCGATAGCATCAGGAATCAGGTCATTACACTCTCATGTTATGTCACGACAAAAGACTACGAGCTCCTTGGAGAACATCATGGAAAATTTAGGCCAGAGGGAAAAAGAGAAATCGTCTGGAGTAATGAGGCAGAGAAGGTTCATGGCATTAGCTATGATGAGGCGTTGTCATTCCCCTCTATACCAGAAGGCATTGATGCTTATCTTGAGTTCCTTAGACAGTTCCCTTCCCTCATCTTCGTTGCCCACAACACCGCCTATGACAGACGAATGCTTAAAGGAACCTTCTCCAGATATGACCGACACTTCGATCTCTACGGAGCATTCAGAGAATATCAAGACACCTTAAAGATGGTGAAGAACAGTGGCCTCGTAAGTAGTAAGAGTAAGTCACTAGGAGTAATATGTAAGGAGCTAGGAATAGACCATGATCACCATGATGCAAGATCAGATGCACTGGTGCTGATTGAGATTCATAAGAGATGCACAATGAAGATCCAGGACACTCCGATTCTGGATAACACCATGGAGGATATTGAATATGTCTAAGTCTAACGACACTGTTAACTCAAAGGGAATTAAAGAGATCACAGAACTAGTAGAAGGTATCGAGGCAGTAGCAGTTCCTGTAGCTAAGGCACTTGCTGATGGCACTGTGAACACTGCTGATCTAGCTCACCTACTTGATCTGGTAAAGTCACACCAGAAACTTATCGAAGCTGTGAAGGGCCTAGATGAGATCATTCCAGAGGCTAAGGACATTGACACGCTAGAAGCTGTGGCCCTTGTTCAGAAGCTATACGCTACTGCTAATAAAATTAAAGCTGCGACTAAGTAATCACCATGTGGGCATCGGCCATTCTCTCCATTGTAAAAGCTGCTCCTGCCTTATACAGACTGTTCCATGAGGTAATGGATCTGTACTGGTCAGAGGTAGATAGAAGAATGGAGGAAGAGACTTCAAGGATTCAGAAGGAACGTGAAGCACTCATAGCTTCACTTAAGCTGGATGGATTAACGGCAGAGAATCGAGCAATCATTAGGAGAAGACTCTATGAACTTACCAAACAATAAACGCTGGTTCGATTTTGCAATCATAGGATTTATTCTGATGCTAGTGGGATGCTCTGCCTGTAGGCCTAATGGGATTCCTAGACCAGACTCTCCACTGTGCACAGTGAATGAGACCTCGGGTGAGTGTACTGATTCCAGAGGGGATTATGAGATTCCCTATGAAGGACTTATGTGCACATCACTTGATGGTTATCTGACACTGGAAAAGTACGTGGATGACCTGGAAAAAGAAGTGATTAAACTTAGAAGACGCTGTAACTAAACACCTGCAACACACAAAAGGTATCAAGAACGTGGCCACGAATGTGGCCATTTTTATTTCTGTGGTGACTCAGTTTGATTTCATAATTTAAACCCGATAAATTCTATCTATCAAATAAACTTCCATGATGAGGAATACTCCGACTCCTCCTCTGGGCACCAAGGGAATGCACATGTCACGTACATATGCTGATTATGTTCGTCTGGCGAAGGAATGCCTTGCCTCGATTAACTGCTACCAAGTCCAGATTGCCTTCTACGCTACTAAGGTCTGCACCATTCGCCATGGAGGCAGATCAAATGGACTTTACACTCTCTCTGATTTCTCTAAGGACATAGGTGTAAACGGGAAGACACTCTCTGGATGGGCGTCAGTCTATCGATGCGTAATTGAGAAACTAGACATGGATCTGGATGAGGTCTCTGTGAAGGATTGGGAAGTGGCCACCAGAGTTCATGCCCTCCTTAAGAGTGAAAAGAAGTCCATTAACGCTGCTATGGGAATGGCGAAGGCGAAGGACAAGGGATGGAAGATCAATGCACCATCATCAAAGATTAAGAAGCTATTCAAGCAATATAAAAGGCAGCGTCCAGTAGAGGCAGAGGTTCATTCATGGACAGACTCTATCATCACCATCAAGAACAAGATCAGAACCAGAGACCTATCTGGTGTCTCTACTGAATCACTACTGCTGCTAAAAAATAATCTGGATCAGGCCAGTGAGAACGTAACGAACTACCTCTTAGACGAGAGGGATATTTCTATAGGAGAACTAATATGATTCGGTTTCAGGTCAATGTGATTGGCAAGGAAGTGATTGATGCTGCCAGAGAGGCAGAGGGACTTCTTGATCCTAACAGTGCCATGATGAATGACATTTTTCTAAAGACAGATTGGAAGTACGACTCTGGTAAGGGTGTGGATATTAGGGATAATCTTCTAAAGGAAAGAGAAGCCATCAAGATATTCACCTATCGCCCTGTGAATCCATGGACACGTGCCATCGGTTACTTCGATGGTAAGGCAATTCACATCAATATCAGGAAGCTTCCAGGAATGAAACATTCTGATCTGGTAGGACTACTTCTGCATGAGTATGCACACTACTGCGGATACAAACATGGAAATAACTGGCCTAGTGCGGATAAGAAACTTCACTCAGTGCCCTACTGGTTATCATCAAACGTGGAGAAATACCTATGAGAAGACACGACTATGACAATAGCTACGCACTAGATGGTGTATCTGGATCATGTGATCCAGAAGAGTTCAAGCTAGAGGTAGGAGATATCATAGACTACGGTGGCATGACAGGAAGAGTGATCAGTGTAGAGGATGATTGTTGGCATGAGTGGCCAGTAGATGTGGTGTTTGATGAGGGATATAAGATGACTCTGACCAGAGATGGAAGGGCATTCCAGAGGCAGAAATATCCAGTGATCAAGGTCATTGGCCACGAGGTTCAGAAGACAAAGAAATGGATCTGGGTGGTTAAGGATGATGAGACATGGAGAACCACTACACTACTTTCAGAGGATGAAGCTAACCAGATGTTCAGATCAATGAACAAGATCAAGATAGATCAATCGGAGATTGAAGTATGAATAACACTAAATGGGCACAGTGGTTCACCATTATCTTATTCTCACTCTACTCATGGTGCCTCTATCACATAGCATATGCGAAGGGTGCATACGTGGAGATGATGGGATCTAATAACAGACTACAGAACTGCCAGACACTAATAACTAGCAGAACAGGATGGGCACGATAATAAACCTTATCGTACAGGAGAAAATATATGGAACCGACAATGCAATTTAAAATTTCAAGAACTCTCGAACAACTTTTATGCTTCAGAGATGGTCCGATCTTTGATGGCGACTGTGTTAGCAAAGAAGCAAGAGACAGACTTGAGGCATCGGGTCTTATCTTTAGGGTGAATGGATACCAATCACTCACAGAGAAAGGCGTGAACTACCTTATCGACCTTGAATATCTGAACCAGTAAGCACGATAAGCTAAATTACCTTGCAATGATAATTAAAAAGGACTCATCCAATGACTAAAAAAAGAATTGAATTTCTTGGCGGAATAGGACACTTGGCAATTATCTACAGCGTTCTTAGGGCATTAGAAGATCAGCCAGCAATATTCTTCATATTAACCTTTATCCTTTTCTCTTGGTGGAATGGATACTTAATTGGATATAGCAACAATGACTAACAACAGCGACGATGTAGCGTTTGATAGAACTATCTTTCAATGTGTAGCCAGAGGCTGTAACGGCTGCACTGTATGCGAGGACAGAATGAGTGATTACGATAAAGAGATTGAAGAGGCGTGGATGCTTTACATGAAAGGTGAAGGTCATTCTTTTGGCCATAAAGAAGCATTAACATTTGGCTTCAACTACAAGAAAGAAAAATACGAGGAGAAAATAAAGGAGCTTGAATCATTTCTTCAATGCGAGAAGGGGCCGAAATATTACACTCCATTCATTGAGTATGTTCTGGCATGGAGCTTGATCGGATGTGTTGGATGCATAATTTATAAACTGGCATGCTCATGAGCGACTACGATAACAAGGAGATTTTATGAAGAAATATGAATTGGTTCTAAACGATACAAAGGATTGGTGCGGTAAAAAGCTTTACCGAATCAGGGCATTGGTGGCAATTGGGGCATTAGTTACTCCTGGCCAGTTGGGAGGCTACATAGAGTCAGAAAAAAACCTTTCCCAATCTGGCGATGCTTGGGTGTCTGGCGATGCTCAGGTGTCTGGCGATGCTCAGGTGTCTGGCGATGCTCAGGTGTATGGCGATGCTTGGGTGTATGGCGATGCCCGAGTGTATGGCGATGCCCGAGTGTATGGCGATGCCCGAGTGTATGGCGATGCCCGAGTGTATGGCGATGCTCAGGTGTATGGCGATGCTTGGGTGTATGGCGATGCCCGAATTGAAAAACGTCATCATTTCGTGAATATTCCAAATCAAAAATTTAATCTTACCTTTACTCCTCAAAACGTCATTGGCGGTCGTCGCCTGTTTACTCATGAGGAGTTTGCATCTTTAGAGTTAAAGGATTGCGAATCTGAGTGGGAAGAATGGGAGCTTGAAAATTATAAAGCTTATCAATGGTTATTTATAGAGAGACTAGAAAGACTAGACAACAAAAGCGAGTAATTTATGAATGAACAAGACAAAGTCCTTACGGACACTGATAGAGAAGCGTATGATCGGCAAGCTGAGAAGCTGCAAGTGGCAGACAATAATGCAGACTTCTTTGCAAAACACTTTCTTGAAACTGAAAAGAAACTCGCCATAGCGGTTGAGGCGTTGGAAGAAATTGCCAATGAAGACTTTAGAGGGAACAGATCAAGCGGAGGCGTTAAAGCTTTTCATGCACTAGCAAAAATAAGGGGTGAAGGGTGAAGAGAAAAAACAAGATCATCATTAATGAAAGGGCAAAGAATGAAAGGGCTATTGATGGCAAGGTAAAGATTAATGCTCAAAACATTAACTCTCAATATGATTTTGATAATCTTGATGATTGTCGCCATTTTCTCAACAATCTCTTTATTGACGGTGCAAGAGTTAAGGCCATCACATTGGCAAATGGTTTCACTTGTCCTGTTGAGGAAATACCAGAAAATCAAATCATTCAAAGAGCAAAGGAAATAAGGTCAGCAATTTTCGGCAAGCCTGAGATTGCATGATAATTCTCGTTATCAGGCACTAATATAAAAACCAGATAGGAACTCCGACTCCTATCTACACATCTGGAGATATCATGTATGGACTCTCATTATTCACAGGATACGCAGGCATCGACCTTGCCCTTAAAGACTACGTTAGACCACTCCTCTACTGCGATATCGAAAGATACTCTCAGGCAATCCTTCTCTCAAGAATGGATGATGGAACTATCCCATTCGCTCCAATCTGGAACGATGTTACAACATTGGACGGAACTCAATTTAAGGGATTGGTTAGCATCGTGTACGGTGGATTCCCCTGTCAGGATCTCAGTGTCGCAGGAAAGGGTAAGGGATTGGCAGGACAGCGTTCAGGACTTTTCTACGAAGTCATCAGAATATGCACAGAGGCATCCCCTGTATTTATCTTCCTTGAGAACGTGCCTGCAATTAGAACTAGAGGATCAATCCAAGTTCAAGAAGCACTGGCCAGCATCGGGTATGATAGTCGATGGGGTGTTATATCCGCTTCCGAAGTTGGTGCTAATCACAGAAGAGAAAGATGGTTCTGTCTTGCAATTAGAAGGGACTCTCTATCCGACACCACGTGCAGCGATGACAGGATCAATCACACCAGAACGGGCCAAGGACAAGTTCAACAATCTGGAGAGTGTTCTCAGCAGAGAGATGTTTCCGACACCGACTGCCCAGACCTATGGAAGCAATCAGACAGATTCTCCGAATGCGAAGGTGCGACACTCTCTGGAGTCAATGGCAAGGAAGAACACATGGCCCACGCCTACGTGCAGGGACAGTGCAGAGAGGCCACTGCCTCCTCGGAAGAAACACTCTGGAGGTGGACAGAAGCCACCGCTACTAACGGAAGTGTTCATGAGGGAGCAGATGATCTGGCCCACACCAGCAGCACAGGATTACAAGAACTCAACACTGCCACCATCCCAGATGGACAGAGATACAGTGCCTGGAGAACTGCTACGTCAAGGAGTCACTGGGAAACTGAGCCCTCTGTGGGTAGAGTGGTTGATGGGTGTGCCTTCAGGAATGACAGAATTAAGGCCTTGGGTAATGGCGTGGTTCCGCTCCAAGTTAAAGAAGCGTTCGAAATCTTAATGGGAATAAAAAAATGATCTACATACTTTCATGGATACTGCCCTTCCTAGTGGCAGTAGGCACAGTTCGAGAATTTGATTTCATCACTGAATGGTATCTGAAGTATCCACTCAACATACTTCTCACTCTCCTCTACAGAGATTCATTCATCCACATCTATGGCACTCATGTCACATACAGCTTTAAGGTGATGAGTAAGGAGGATGAAGATGTGCAATAAGTATCAATTCATATTCACTATGGTCTACGTCCTAGCAGTCTCACTCTTTGCCATTTATCTGGAATGGAAGGGATATGTCATATGGTAGCAGGTGAGCATAGAGCGAATATCCTCTGGTATCTGAAGCAACCAAGGAAGATAAAAAGCAAGCTTCCAGGACACGATGAGTTCACCTACCAGAGAATCCAGAGGGGTGAGGAAACAAGATGGTCATGGCAGGTGCTGTATAAGGGTGAAGAAGTGATCGTAGTAAGAACTAAGCAAGAAGCAATTAATTTCATAAAAGAAAAATTGGAGAACTAATAATGAACACATTTGGCAAGAATCAATCAAGACTTCTAAGAGAAGCAAGAACAAGAAAAGGCATTTCCCAGAGAGAAATGGATCTGGCACTAGGTGGATCTGTTAAGACGAAGGGACAGTTAACAAGTAACTGTGAGCGTACTAAGTGTGGCATCCCTCCTAAGCATGTTCCCACTGTCTGTAAGGCACTGGAGATCCCACTAGAGGATATGCTTAATGCCATGATAATGGACTATGCAGAGAACCTTAAAAACGAGGTATCTAATGTCTCGCTGTAGAACCTGTAATGGATCTGGTGAAGGGCCTAGAGGCTACTGCGGATCATGTGGTGGAGATGGTTACTCTGATGATGATTGGGATTCTCCAGAGGAAGAAAGATCCGAAGATGACCAGTGAAATATGACTTATAAAAACAAATAATTTAGAATCTACACAGGAGAATTTATATGGCCACAGAATACAATATCACCCACGATCAGGGCACCGATCTTAATCTGCTTCTCACTATTGCCGACCAGAACAATGTCCCACTTAGCCTAGATGGCTACCAGTTTAAGGGACAGGCAAGAACAGGATTCGGTGTAAAGACGGTAGCTTTTTCTTTTGACTTCGAGGTTCTTAACCAGATCACGAATAAGGGCAAGATGTATGTGAAGATCCTTCCCTCATCTACCAGTGCCCTGTCTATTACTACCAGAACTACCTATGTCTATGACATTGAGATGACTAATGATAATGGTCAGAAGGTTCGCCTGTTTGAAGGCAAGATCACACTTCGCCCAGAGGTGACTAGATGAGTAGCTATAATATTACCCTTGTCCCACAGACAGGGCCTACACGACTCATAACGATCACTCAACCATCACTTAGTGTATCAATCATTGATCCCAGTGACAGACCTACATTCATTCAGGGTGAACCCGGCCCTGTGGGTGCTAAGGGTGATGCTGGGCCAATGGGCCCACCAGGCCCATCCGTATCAATAAAAAGGGACGTATTTAACCTGAACACTGCCCATATCTCCACTAAGACAGTCACCCTTAGTGCCTCTCCATCGTCTGATTGGGTGCTATTTATGCCTGATAGAGGGATTCCCCAGAGGTCTGGAATCGACTTCCTTCTCCAGAGGGATGACAATACTATCAGGTGGACAAATATGGGACTCGATGGGGTGCTAAGAGTCAATGACCGTATTGAAGTTCACTATCTAATAAAGGACTAGGTTCTCCGACACCTAGTTCTTGCCAATAACACCATGGAGGTTTTGAATGGCAAATCAAATTGATGAACGGTTTATTCTGATTGAGAACAATGAGTATCTCAAGGCGAAGAAAGCTGATGGTTCTGAAGGTTCACTAGCGAAGCTTAATGCTGCTGACAAGGTAGAGTTTGAGTTTGCTCCTGTAGTAGGTGCATCTGAACTCACTACTGAAGCAGTGGTGGACGCTAAGATTCTTGTAGAAAAGCTACGTGCAGAGGCCGCTGAATCAGCACTAGACTCTCGTATTGATCTACTAGAATCACTAGATCCTATGGAGTACAAGGGAACATTCTCTCCTGCTACTTCTACACCTGCTCTAGCTAATGGCGTAGGCAGTAACGGTGATGTATATCGTGTAGTTGACGGTGGATCATATGACTTCGGTGCTGGTGCCATTTCACTAGAAGCTGGTGACAGTGTTGTTTATTCTGGATTCTCTGGCCAGTGGCAGAAGTGGGACATGACAGATGCTGTCTCTTCTGTAAATGGTAAGGCAGGAGCAGTAGTTCTATCTGGTGAAGATATCCTAGCTGTGATCCCAGACGATCCTGCAATGACTGTAACAGGTGCTATCCTGAATCTTGGTTCAGAGATTGATGCTGAGATTTCTGCACGTGAAGCTGCTGACAATGCACTCCAGACTGCTGTAGATAGCAAGGTTAGCAAGGCCGGTGACGCTCTTACTGGCACCCTTACATGGGATGCTCAGGTAGGACAATTCACTGATCACTCAGAGATTTCATCTACTGTTGTAGAGATGACTCGCCTAACAGGTCTAGGTCTATTCACTACTAGAGTTAGAGCAGGATTCGTAGAAGTTGAAGGTCAAGGTAACAAGGTTACTCTCTCTGATAGCTTCGTTAGCGTCACTGATTCTTTCGGTGCTGCTGTTATGCCTATTGATAATGCTCACCTTACTCCTAAGCTATATGTGGACAATGCTGTAGCAGCAGAGGCAGTTGCACGTGATAATGCTGATGTTGCTCTAGGCCTACGCCTTGATGCTATTGAAGGTCAATCATGGCAGAAGCAGAAGGTAGTAGTATCTAACGCTGCTACTAAAGCATATACACTTGCCTTTACTCCAGTGGCCAATACGCTTGATGTTCACCTTGGAAGACTCTTCCTAGTTGAGGGTGATGACTACACTGTATCTGGTGCAGTAGTAACTCTGATCGGTGAAGTAGCTACTAAGCTAAAGGTAGCAGACACACTTTCATTCAAGTTCTTGAAGTAATCAGTCACTTCAGGGGAAGGTTCGCCTTCCCCTTTTTTATTTGAGGTAACAATATGGACATAGATAGCAGATTCATTAATCCAGAGATGGCCACGGATCTGGAGCTACTTGATAAGGTAGATAAGGCCATCAGCATAACAGGCACACTAGGACTCACTGGAGGTGGCGATCTATCCACTAATAGAACTATCTCGATGCTCTATCCAGAATACTCCTATGTGGCCACAGCGATCCAGACCAGCACATCTAACCAGTATGGTGATGTTACTCAGATGGTGACTGCCACTCTACCAGTAGGATTCTATATGATGGACTTCTCTGGTGTCTTCCAATCATCTGCCACGGCCACTGGTATCGGTGTGAGACTTGGATCTGGCACTGCCACACTAGGTGCTATCAATGCACTCTGGTCAATATCACAGGCTGCAAACGGAACTGCACAGCTATTCACCTACAATCAGCTTGCAACAAATACTAACGTCACATCAGCATCGGCCCTAGCTGCCAACACTGATCTTTCTGTTATTGGTAATGGTGTCTTTCAGGTGACGGTGGCAGGAGCAGTGGCCATTCAGATCAGGTCAGAGACTAATAACAGTGCCATCTCGATTCGTCCTGGATCAGCAGTAACAATTAAGAAGGTAGGCTAATATGATGATCATTAATGGTGTCACATGCACCACCCTAGCAGAGGTAGAGGCCCAGATCGTAAACCTCTCTGAGAGTCAAAAACAGGCCATTAGAAACGACTTCAATGGCATCCCTAATACTCCACCAGTAGATCCACTCCACATGGTTAAGATGCGAATCCTAGCTGCTATGGAATTCGGCAGAGGCATTATAGCTGAGTATGGTGCGGCCAATACCCTATCAGGATTCAGTGTGGATCAGATTCGCTACATCATGACAGCTACAGAGAAGGTGCAGGCAGCACTCAATACAGGTTCACTCTATGTGGCGATGGATGAACTGGATAAGGTTCCTGTAGATGAGATCATGATTACAGCAGATAAGAAGACAGCAGTGAGACATAAGATTCAGGACTATCTAGGAGTGCCAAGAACATGAACGTGAAGAAAATTACACTCATTATTATTGCAGTGACCATAGTGGTCTTATTGGCATGGGACGTATATGCGATTCTCATGGGTGGGACAGAGGCAAGTATCTCTAGCATCATCATCACATCTAGCTATAAGTTTCCGTTGATACCATTTTTCGGTGGACTACTTGCAGGCCATTTCTGGTGGCGTATGAAGAGTAATCCAGACACTAAAGACATTGACCAGATGAAATGAGATAGGGCCTCAAAAGAGGCCCTATTTTTTTGTGCGGATATGGGAAGGGAATATAGATCATGCTGGAAGATGATCTGGTGGGATTACTTAGTGGATGCGTTTCCTGCACCATATAGAAGATAAAGTAATTGCGGATTCTCTTTAAGTAGCTTCTCTAGGCCATCCATTCTCTTACCGATCTTCTTTCCTGCCTTAGCTACTGCCTTAACTGATCTTGGTGATGCGATTGCCCTACCAGCTACACGACCAGCACCAGCACCTACTACACCACCTACAGCACCACCAGACACATATCCAGCACCAGTCCCTAGTGCAGTGAGGAGTTTCTCGATAGGTGATTTACCAGCTACAAGATCCTTGATTCCCTCCTCAGTCAGGAGAGATGTGTTCATTGGCTGGAAGTATCTATAGAGATCAAGATCACCACGTGCCTGTTCAATCTGATTAACAAGTGCAGGATCTAGCTTCTGGAAGTCAGATGCTAGTGAAAGGTTCTTGCCCTTGTTCAGTGCCTCAATAGTGTTCTGAATCTTCGTAGGATCTTTAAAGTTCTTTCTTATGAAGTTAATTTGATCTACAAATTGACTGTATTCATCAGCAGTATTCTGGAGAGATCCAGATGATGCTTGATTGATATCACCACGAAGACGCTCTCTAAGCTTCTTTGCAAGATCCTGCTGCTCAGAAGAGACTGTTCTACCCTTTCCTACACCTTGACCAGCATCATCGGCCCAGTCAATCCAGTCATTAGAAATTCTTGAATCAAGATCCATAGCATCTGAGATATTCTGATTCATCTTGGCATTAACTCCAAAGATTTCATCTCTCATGCTTTTTAGCTGATCCAGATATGAAGCATCAATGGCCATACCAGTTCTATTGAATTTTTCTTCTGCTACCTGAATGGCGTTATTAATCTCATCCATGACACCAGAAATACTTACGTCTTCTTTCCCACCACGAATATTCTTATACTTTTCAGCGAACTCTTTCTTCTTGCCAGACACCCATGAATCTACATTGTTCTTTGTTTGTGACAGAACATTTCCTGCATCGATCTCATTCCACTTAGCAATATCATCACCCTTATCAGCGATCCTGGAGAGTGAGGATGTGGATAGACCTGTGGCCTTTGAGTAGAGAGATGGAGCAATCTTCTTTGCACCCTGCTTAATAGCAGATCCACCTACACTGAACACACCTGGAAGTAGTCCACCTACAAGGGCATCAGTTCCAATATTTTTAAGTGACACCTCATCCGATACACCTAGCTTTTTCCTAAGTGCTTCCTTGAGTGTAGATGCTGCTGCTGAACCTGCTGCACCACCGGCCATAGCTGCTGGAAGTGATCCTGCTCCTAGCCCTGCTGCTCCACCTAGTGTAGCTCCACCGATCTCTGCACCTGCCTGAACTGCATCATAGCCCAGATCCAGAACATCTCTGCCCAGATCCTTTAGTGTGCCAATAGGATTAGAGAATGGAGAGAAGCTAGGATCTAGCCTGCTGAATGCAGTCTCACCCTTCTTACGTGCAATAATGTCACCTCCATAATCTTTAAACTCTGCATCTGGGTATTTACTCTGAAGGTAACTTAATGCTTCATTACTATTGTTAGATAGATTCTTAACTACGGCACGATCAGATGTAGCAAGCCACTCTGGCATCTCATCAGTAACAGATGTTTCTTCTGCTGGACGATTGCTCATTAGTTTAGCAGCGGTCTGCCTTTTCATCATTAATGCTACTTGTTTTCTCTTTTCTTCTAGTGTCATAACTTACCTTTGTGATGCAAGATAGAGATCAAGTTCAGCTTCTGAGGCAGACCATGGATCAAAATTTCCATATGAAGTACCAGAAGGAACTCTGCTAGATTGAGGCTGCGAAGACATTGCAGTTCCTGAACTGTAATTCATAGCAGGGCCAGTAATATACGCCTCACGGTTTTTTAAGAGTAGATTGAAAAGTTCATCTAGCTTCTTTTCTCCTTGAACAGGATCGTCAGCATAGGTTCCAATCATATTCCCATACATTTTTTCTTCAGATCCAGATAAAGATGCACCCGATCTTAATTTAGATATCGCATCGAGAATATTTCTTCTATACATTGTGGCATCATTATCACCTACGAATGGGATACTTGTAGTCCATTCAGGTCTTAAGCTATTACCTTGCTTAACTGCTTCTTTTAATTTTGGAATAGAGTCGAGTGCGATATCTACAAGTGAAACACTTTTCTTTTCTTCAGATCCTAGCTTTGGAGCTACATTGTTTTTAGCTGCTGCCTTGGCCAGTTGAAGATCATACATCTTCTGCTGAAATGCCCTCTGTGCTGCCTTCTCTTCAGAAGCACCCTGCATCTCTGCCAACTTCCCTAGCCCTGCTAGTTTCTGCTGCTGCTGCTGTCCTCTCATCTGGAGAAGCTGAGATAGCTTTTCCTTCTGTGATTCCTGCTTAGGTTCTAGGGAGGCGAAATTAGAACCAGTGAGGTTATCAATCAGTCCTAGTGTTCCTGTCTGTCTAGGCCCTGCACTCTGTTTCATGATCTGTGACTCAAGCTGCTGATAGGCAGGATCTTGTTCACTCTGTGACTTCATGAGTGCCTGCTCAAACATCTGTCTATAGTTCTTTTGCATTAGTATGGTCTCCTGCCTGGATTAATAATCTTAGGAAACTGCATAGGAGCATATGTTCTTGGCTGCTCATTCATGAAATCACCAGTTCTACCTCTCATAGTAGAGGCAAGATTACTGAATGATGATGATGGCTGGATCTCCTCACCCTTAATAGATGCGAATAATGGAACAGATGCTGGAAGTGCATTCACCACTGCTGCTCTACCTGCTGATGTAGGATCGAACCTCTTCTGCTCCTGTGCTGGTAGCTGTGCCTCCATTGGAGAGAGTGGACGCTGTAGCTGCTGAGAGAGATTGCCCCATGGATTGATAGATTGCTGTGCAGGAGTAGCGGCCATTGATTGCTTTAATGCACCCTCATTCACCCCTAGCTGACTTAGGAATCCAGATGGTTTCCTATCAGAGAAGATATATGGATCTTCATCCATCATTGATGTAGGTGATGCTAGTGTCTGTGCTGCCGCCTGCTGTGCCTGTGGTGCTGCTGCCCTTGCCACTGCTGCAAATGAACTCTTACCTCCACCTACTGGAGAGACACCCACTGATGAGGGATTGGCACTTAGTTTAGAGTAGAAATCAGCATCTGACTTATACTCTGCCTTCTGCTGTGCTGCTGTCTCTGCTGCCTTCTCTGCATCTAGCTGATCCTGGATGAGACCAGAGGCATATCCCTGCATAAGGTTAGAGATAGTATTATTCTGACCGATCTGAGAGAAGTTACCCTTAAGGCCTGTCCATGGTGAATACTTCTGATTGATCACCTGAGACTCATTGAAGTTCTTTCTATTGTTATTGTCTTGAACTGACTTAATTCCTGCGAGTGCTAGTTGTTGCCACATATTTATTCTTCCTTATAGTCCTAGTACGCCTAGACCTAGTAGGCCTCTGTTCTTGTTCGCTAATTGTGCCTGTTCACGTGCTGTCTGGTTAGCGGCCCATGCAGACATATCAGCATCATACTTGCCACCCACTGTCTGGAGGGTATTGGCAATATCAAACTGCTTACCACCACGCTCAAATCCTGCCTGTGCCAGTAGCTGAGATGGTAGTGCCTGCATCATGCTGGTCTTCTGTGCCTCATCCTGTGCAAGGATATTGAGATCAGATCCAGCAGCATCATTCATGATTCTCTGCTTATTCATCATAGTGCCCATGCCTACTGATCTATTCATACGTTCTCTGGCACCAGCATCTAGTCCACCTCTCATGGCCATTTGCCCTGCCATTGATGCCATCTGGGATCTTCCTGCATCTTCAGCTTGCCCTAGAGAGTTCTGCATGTTTCTTTGATTCGCCTGCTGTAGATACTGTGCCTGCTGAGTAGGCCCCTGTGCATTAGCACGTTCCACTAGGCTATTGAGTGTTGACTGTGACTGCATCTGAGACTGTGGCTTATACTCACCTAGCTGAAGGTCTGAGCGAAGCTTGCCATCTGGGCCCGATAGACTCCACTCTGGTCTGTTCATAGCTCCAGGCACCTTGATCTTATCTCTACCAGTGAGGCTATCCATAGCACCACCACCAAGACTCGCACCAAGGGCAGCACCCATAGGGCCTCCCATAGCGAATCCAGCAGCACCACCAAGTAGTGAACCCATTCCCTTGCTCTTAAAAGCGTTTCCACCGCCACTCATTATCTTACCTCCAGGATATACGTTATTTTATTATTCTCTGCCCTGATTGGTTTAAATCCATAGCTTAGTATGGCAATCATAGACACTTCATCACCCTTACCAGTTAGTTCTGTCTGGCAGGATAGATACTTACATTGTTTCATCTTTGCGATCATCATGGCCTGATTAGCAAGTTTAGTAGCTACACCAGACATTCTCTTCTGATGAGGCACAAATATCTCTCCGATATTTAATTCTTCTGAATCAGGAAAGATTCTATAAAGTAGGAAAGATCCATCCTCTTCGATAGATCCCTCATAGTCGTACTTATAGATGAGATATTCCTTGTATGGATTAGACATACATCATGTCCGTATAGATTTCTGTATCAGGTGCTATGGTGTTATCCTCATCATCCACACGTGCTGCCAGTGCATTTATTAGATTCTGCTCATGCTGTGCGAGCTCCTCCTTATACGCCTGATACATGCCGTAATTCTTTTCCTTCTCATAGATACGCATCTTGATGAACGTGATGATGTAGAGCATGGCCTCTGGTATATCCACCACCTGTGCATCCCCACCATCTGGAAGGATTCTGTTAGCGTTACGTGTGTAGTAAATTTCAAGGAACTGTCCCTCACCCTGTAGTGGCGTAGGAAAGAGTCTGATACGTGGTCTTCCACCAGTTTCATATGAATTGATGAGAAGATACTTATAGGTGTCACCAATGGAGTCAGCGATAACAGGAATCTTCCTGATATCCTTAACCATTCTTACGATATATTCATTGTCACATAAAATCTGTCGGATCTTGGTAGCGTAGATATCATCTGGTAAGTCATAGTCAGACTGTCCATCGAAGAGATCAATCTTTGTGCTGACAGATAGGAAGTAGTCACCTAGTCGGATAAAGTGCTGCTCCACTGTATCAATGGCATCATTCAGATATCCCACTAGCTCATTAGGTGAAAGTATGTCTGGTTCTTCCAATAGATCCAGGTCAGATTCGATCTTCTCTCTAACCTCACCTAGTGTCCAATATCTCATTATAGTGCTCCTCTAGTTAGAAGCACTCTCTGTAGTCTCTATCGGTGATTCGGGCAGAATAACCTTCAATAGAATTATTTCAGAGTAAATTTAATTTGTCCCGATAGGTGACACTCCGTTATTCCTTCCTACATACAGGCGAATATTGCCTGCTCCAAGGGTGTTTATAACCAGTATCTTGTCAGTGAATGCTTCCCAGACGAATGAATAACCAGCACCTGTGGATCTGGTCACAATAATATCTGTCGGAAGAAAGCCAAGATTATGCACGACCTCTAGCCTCTGGTTCTGGTTATAGGTGATATCCAGCATCTTGTATCTGGCACTGATGAGATCGATGTTATTAAGGGTATCTTGGATATCCTTGATTGCCCTTCTTGTGGCCGTATCGGTGATCCTACTAAGGTCAATGTTTAAGATCATGCTGTAGTCCCACCTCTCCACTGAGTGCCTAGATCAGATAGCATCTCGTACTCCAGAGAGAAGTTCATAATGTGAGCACGTTCACCCTTGCCGATACCTCTGATGGCCCATGGATATCTACCATTCACCAGTGTGCCTCTAGCATCCTCAATGAGAAGAGTGTCCTCTGTGCCTGAGATAATCTTATAGGAGATATCCTCAATAACCAGATCATAGCCCTCATTATTCAGACCGAAGGTATAGAGAGAAGGATTAACAATTACCACCATCTTAGTAGCAGCATTCACCGTGACATATGAACCAATATCGTCCTGGAAGGAAGTGGCAATAGTATGGTAGGCATTCGTGAATTCTAGCTGCCTGTGCCTTGCACGTAGTCTTCCAGATGGGAAGCGTCTGGTCTGGTTCATGGTATCTATTCTTCCCCAGATGAAGGTCTCATCACCCCAGAGGAATGTAGGATCACTCCAGATAATGGTAGGAGAAACTTGTATCGGGAAAAGTTCCTTATACTGAGTCTCACCATTCGTGTATGAACGAACTGCTATATTAACATTAGTCTCTGGATTGCCCTGAACATTGATCTTATTCCACCATTTATTAACCGATGAATCACCACCAGTAAGGTGGACAGATTTAAAGCTGTAAATGATAGGTGTCTCAAGCCACTGGTCTGGTGTCTTAGTGGTATCAACCACAGGATGCGTGAAATAGGTATCTCTTATCCT
>OGVO01000030.1_pt1 | contig 23694 bp, 38 predicted proteins | sample 1575771 | NCBI WGS metagenome assembly OGVO01 (sample SAMN07581527, study PRJEB24739) | freshwater metagenome | place: Singapore | collected 2015-01 | reverse complement strand
TTTTTTTTTTTCAAGCAGAAGACGGCATACGAGATGCGCATTAGTGACTGGAGTTCAGACGTGTGCTCTTCCGATCTGTTTCCCAGTCACGATAGCATCAACCTATCATCCTAGCAATATAGCCATGCGGTTTCAGCATACCAGCTATGCACAAATGTGCTTGCGTTCCGTTCCGGGATATGCAACAACCTTAATCACGGTTCTGGTCTAACTAGAACCTAGCTCTAACCCCAAGCATCTAAAGATGCGTTGACGGACTTTCAGTCCCTAGGAGGTTTATCCTCATGCACTACAATCAAGCCTTGCGCGATGCTAACGCCTCTCGCGTTCATGCCAAGCCGGTGATGTCTGCCCATAATACCTATATGAGCCCGGTGGAATTGCTGGCATACACGGACAAGCTCATTCATGATTGCATTAGTGAAATGCAGCGCAAGCGCAAGCGTGGATGCAAGGTTGACAAATATCATGTTCGCCTTAAGTCTCTATGTGCTAGGCGTTCTCTCTTGCTTACCAAGTGCGACGCAATGTCCAAGCATCAATAGATGCGTTGACGGGCTTTCAGCCCTTGGCAGAAATAAGACTTGCTCTATCCGATAGCATTCGCTAGAGTGCTATCCAATAGATCAAGAATGACAACCTTGATTGAACGGGAAGCCGTTAAACTAGACGTGCCCATGCACGCGAAAGGGGTTTATCCCCAATGCCCTAGGGTGTAACCCAAACACTAGGCTAAGTCTAACTTAGTTATAGGTTGGTATTAATTCCCTAGTCCCGCGCCCATGGCCCTGAAACCGTTAAGGTTTCCATGCATCTTTGATGCGTGATTAAATTAGGGTGAGACTACACATGCGGGGACAGGTGAGATTGCAATAGCTAAGTGTCTGACACTAATTAGCTTGCGTCCCCGTGTTTAGTGTAGCAAACCTTAGAGCAACCTAGGGTTACTGGCTAGTAAGGGCCGCGTGCCTCGGTTGCTATAGTGTTATCACTATACGGATACTAATCTATTGCCCGCCTAGGTTAGTATCTCTATAGTGGTATCATCCTATCATCATAGGTGTTCGTTATGCGTATATCAGATTGGGTATGCGATGGGTTAGCTATTGCTGGCCTATTCGTCGTTGCAGCATGGCTCTATAGCATGAGTGAAGTGCTGGAATTTCTGTGGCTGATCGACTAAAACAAGGAGGACTGTGACTATGTATAAGTTTAATGTGGGTCGTGTCATCGGTAAGGGTGAACATCGTAAGTTCGATTCGGTGTTCAGCATCACGCTGCATGGTAAGGACTTGGATCATGCGCATAAGCGTGTTCGAGAGATGATCGCCGAGAGTGGCATGATCTCGTTTCCAGTGGAGGGTTAACTATGTCAGAATGCTTAGTGGTTTGGCAGGATGAAGGAGATGTCCTGCAAAGCAAAGTAACAACACCTGAAGACCCTACTTCACTCAGTTCTAACGAATGGGTGAGGTTAGCCGCTATCTCAGAAGGATACACGGAAGAAGAAATCGACGGGCTTATTGAACGTGGGTTTGGACTTTTTCTTGTATGTCCTTTCCCAACTGTGTTCTACTTCTAAAAGCAAATGGAGGGTTAACTATGTCTCGTTACGAAGAGTTTCGTCGTGTCAACGACAAGGACAGCGCCATCGAACAAGCAGTTTTGACGTATCAGTCGGGCAAGGCTGACCTGCACGTTGTGGGTGCTCAGGTTCTGTTTCACCTGTATTCTCATGGTGATGTGGGACCGATCAACAAGTTGTGGAAGTCCCTCGGGACTGACACTCGTGAGTTCCAGAAGTTCAAACTTTGGGCAGGACAGATGACTCGTCTGACCTATGAGACTGAGGTTGTTAATACCCTGTCCTTCAAGAAGGATGAGGGTTTCCGTCTAGTCAAGAACACCAAGCCTGCTCGTGACATGCTGCCTTGGATCAAGGACTATGACGCACTGGAAAAGTCATGCGCCAACTTCCTTGACTTCAAGAAGGACAAGGGCGAGAAGCCTGAACCCAATGCGTTCAAGCTCTTGAAGAAGATTGAGAAGATGGTGGAGGATGTGGAGACTGCATCCAATGAGTTTGGTGTGCCGATCCCCAAGGACATTCAGGCCAGCATCGACGGGCTGAAGGAGAAGCTTGCCCGCCTCGGTGGTGCCAAGGCTTTCAAGGATGTCCCCAACGTGAACCTCAAGGCCGAGGGTGCTGAACCGGGCGAGGGTCTTGGCAACATTGCCTTCTGAGTAGCTAGGGGCTTCGGCCCCTAGTAACCTTTTCCTATCATCCTATGTCCCAGTGTGGAGCACCATATGTCAGCACTAGAGTTACTTTGTCTTGAAGAACAAGGCATGATCCTCACAGATGAGGAGCAACGTATCGTCAACGCCTATCTAAACTCATTGGGGTCTATCAATGTATGACTTAGGATTAATTATTCTTAGTTTTGCTGTCTTGGTAATGTCTGTTTCTTTTGCTTATATGTCTTGCCAGTGTGATGGAGAAGGGGATGAATAAGGACATTCTGTTTACATTTCTCGCTCTGTGTGGTGCCACAACTCTGTGGGTATTGTTCATCTTCTGGCACCTTGATCTCTGGTCAACTAAGGAGAGTAAAGATGAAGAGCCTCCAACATTTATTTGATACATCTGTAGAAATCCTACGTTTAATGGGAGTAGCTTTCACTTTGACTGTTGCGTATGCTCTTGTCATTGTGATTCTGTACTTCATCTTATTTGGTCTTCACTATATTGTGAGTTAGTTCCTATCATCATTGCACCAATAACGCACTCATAGCTCAACTGGACAGAGCGTCGCTCTTCTAAAGCGAGGGTTGCAAGTTCAAATCTTGCTGAGTGCGCCAGTATCTACCCGTCGTCTAAGAGTGAGGACCTCTCGAAGGAAGTAGGGAGAAATGCAGATTCACAACCTGCCGGGTAGGCCAATCGGACCTTAGTTTAAAGAAACCGGAAACGGCTAGGAAAAATATTCGTACTGACGAATGTTACAGGTTCAAACCCTGTAGGTCCGCCCAAGATTCCCATAGTCAAATCCAGCCAACAGGTTGGCAACGCATCATAGATGCTTGGGCGTTAATAGACCGCCCGACAACGGAAGGAATGTGTAAGGGGTCGCTACCTTACTGGGAATAGAGGTAGACCGGGTATGGATTCCCGGCTTTAGCGCGGAAATTCGGGTTAGTCGCGCCGAGACAATGTTAAATACCCGACCATTTCATTAGGTGTTCTAATATGAACAGACATCAGAGGCGATTGAATGATCTTTTTAATTTGGCTCGCGACCACTCTCCGCAAGACCTTGCAAGCGTAGTTTCAAGTATTTATATTGGTAATCGTCTAGTATCTTATGGTTTTAATTCACGTAAGACACATCCTCTACAGTATAAGTACAGTAAAAATAATAATGCCGTATGTATTCATGCAGAGATTGACGCCATAAGAAATGCCCTTAGGTTTGTCCATGTGGATGAGCTTAAGGGCGCTTCGATCTACATAGCTCGTGCTAAGTCACCTGCTCCACGCAAGCCAAAGACTCTAATGGGCCTAGCTAAACCATGTTCTGGTTGTACTCGTGCCATTGATGCTTTTGGTATTCGTAATGTGTATTACACTGAGGATTAACAATGAAAGTAACAGTTGTAACAGGCAGACTTAATGACGGTTTGTACGTAAACGGTAGAAAGTTTATGGAAAAACCAGAGATTATGTTGTACGATTTCATTCTTATGAAGGGTGTTGAGGGTAACACATTAGAGGTTACCTTTGATCTTATTCAGTATGATACAGACTGGTATATTGAGAATGGTTGTCTTCCAATGGAACTGGAAAAGGTGAAACATGGAAATAATTTTAATATTTAATTGGGCAATTTGTTCTGACGAAGGGTTTGACGTTATAGTTTTTGATTCAGAAGATGATCTTCAAATTTGGTTGTTAGCAAATTATAAGAGAATTGAGACTGACACAATAAAGTGTTGGACCCATTGTCGTGAAGCCCATTACATCCCACATCTACTAGCTAAAGGTGAAACATGAAACTTGAGCGAGAACCAGAGGTTCGATCCAACCTTAAGTTGGTTGTTGGAAAAGAATACACCCTTCAGGGTTTTCCTGAGTCTAGAGCTAAAGTAATTTCAAGAGTTAACAGACCTGATGAATTTTATTGGGTTGAAATTATTTCAGGAGGACGGTACGCTTGTTACATGTACCACCCAGATGGGTGCTTGTCCGGGACTTCTGGTGGAGACTACACTCTAAAAGAAATTCCTCAAACACAAATACACTATATGAATGTGTACAGAAACACAAGTGGTAAGCTATTCTTCTATGGGCTAGACGGCCGAAAAGACTTTTACCCTACCAAAGAAATTGCAGACAAGTGTGCTCTTCATGACAGAGTAGCTTGTATCAAGATTGTACTAGAGGAAGGACGGTTTGATGATTGATCTAAAGGTTGGTGATCGAGTTATGTTACTCAGATTTAAATGGGGTAGGTGGAAACACGTTTATAACGCAACAGTTGAAGAAGTAATATTTCAGGGGCGTTCTGGTGTTTAATCAACCGATTTAATGGTGAAGTATTAGACTCATCTTATGATATTAACAGATGGGAGAAGATTACAAATGGGTGATACAACTCTAATGTTCGTGTATGGTTCCCTTAAACGTGGGTTTCACAATCACGTAGTAATGGAGCGTGCCAATGGTGTGTTCCTTCGTGAAGCTCGGTCAGCCAACCGGGCTTTTTCTTTGTTCTCTCTTGGTTCTTTTCCTGCACTAGACTACGCAGAAGATGGTGAGACACCTTTCTACATTAAGGGTGAACTCTTTGAAGTTCCTTTGAGTGGTGTTCCTATCATCGACCGCCTAGAGGCATCATACCGAAAAACCAAGATTACTCTTGACAATGGAGAAACAGCTTACGTATACCTACTTCGTCCTAACTGGGGTAAGACTCAACGACTGTTCCCTATGTCAACTAATGAAGAAACAGTTCACTGGCAGATGAGAAATATGGAGTGACCCATGCCTTTCAAGGTTAAAACTCTAGACGAAATGAATTTTAGTGATAAAGATAAAGATAGTTTTATTTACTCTTCTATGGGAACCAATAGAGCTAGGTTTAGTATTGGTAATCTCCACGTAGAAGGTAGCCAATGTCATAATAAACTAGGTGTTTACCTGAGTTATAATCATAACAGTTACTTGGTTGTTAACGATCTGGAACCATGTTTAAATTCTATTCGACCAAAACTAAAAGAGTTTCTACTAGCTAATCACTTTGCTGATGATTCTCCGTGGTCTGATTTGTTTGAACATATGGAGTTGTTTGAGTATGACGACAAGTTGTTCTACTATTTTTACTACGAAGGGAAATCACCTTACATTCGTCGTATGCTTCTTAACTTCTCTATTGCTCTTCGTGCTCTTAGCGAAGGTGACTCTGTTTACAAATGTGATCGTGAAACCCATAATTACGGTCTAAAACATTACCTGTATCTTATGGATACCTTTGGTGTTAACTGGCGTGAAGCAGCAGTTCTATCCCGTGTTATCAAACCAGACGGTACACCTAAGACCTTTGACTACGGTAGACCTCTTTGGAAACCTCACTCAGACCACATTATGAACCACCATTTTCTACCCGGTGTGTTCTCTAAAGCCTTTGTATCTGGTAGACCACTAATCAACGATAAGACTTGTTCAACCTTCAGTTCAAAAGGTAACGACAAACTTATCTGGGGTGTTGACTACTTCTTTGACAAAGCGGAGAACTTTCCGGAAAACAAGAATCGTAGAATTACTTTTGGAACCTATTACCCAATTCCGGGCAATCCAGACTGGACTACCGAGAACATCATCAAGGCTGTAAAAGGACAGATTGATAATCATGAGCGAAAAGCAGCTTAAGGTATTTGTGGAAGAGTCAGACACTCTGATTCAGAAGATGTTTGCTAACCGTGGCTATACTGTAGTTAAGAACCACAAAGTAGCAGACATTATTGTGTTCTCTGGTGGTGAGGACATCAACCCAGAACTCTACGGTCAGAAGCGTCTGGCTGTAACAAAAGGTATTAACTACACTCGTGATGACCGTTGCGAGACACTGTACGAAACATACAAAGACAAACCTAAGATTGGTATTTGCCGTGGTGCTCAGTTCCTAAATGTACAGTGTGGCGGGTCTATGTACCAAGATGTAAACAATCATGGTAAGGCCCACGATGTATACAGCCCTGACTTCCAACATCACTTTGGGGAAGTAACCAGTACTCATCATCAGATGATGATCCCGGCACACGATGCTGAAATCATTGCTGTAGCCAAGATTTCTAGTCGTCGCGTACGAGATGGTGGTACCTTTGTAGCTGGATACTTCACAAATGATTACGAAGTTCTTTACTACCCAAAAGAGAATTGTCTGTGTTTTCAGCCTCATCCTGAATATGGGCATCAGAACACCGAGGAACTATTCTGGGCAGTAGTTAAACTACGTATGAAGGATTATTACCTTGAACCGACAGAAGAACCTGTAGAGGCAGCATAATGTGTGGTCTATTTGGAATTGTTTCATCAACTAATTTCCACGATTTTGAGAAAGATTCTTTTCGTAAGATTAGTTTCCTATCATCAGTGCGTGGTATAGACTCAACCGGTTACCTTCGTATTGCTGGTACCCCAAACAAAAACCCGGCATACGCTAATTTCATCAAGTCAGCTAAAGACCCTATTTCCTTCAGCAAACAACCAGAGGTCCGGGATTTTACGCGACCGAGTAATCTTTATGCTCTTCTAGGACACACTAGAGCAGCAACAAAGGGTTCTGTTACCACAACCAATGCCCACCCTTTTATGTCCAAGTGTGGTAGATTTGTTGTATTTCACAACGGTACATTAAACAATGTACACACTGGGTACGAGACCGACTCAGAGTGGTTGACTAACAAGATTGGTGAGGCTCGTGGTAATCTTGACGATGTTCTTCCAGAAGTTAACGGCGCTTATGCTCTGGTTATCTGGGACAATCAAGAGAAGACAGTTTCTCTAGTTCGTAACGCTCAACGACCTCTGTTTATTGGTCGTAGAGGTAAGTGGAAACGTTACTACGCTTCAGAAGCTTGGATGCTTCAGACAGCTTTTAATCTTCAGAATACAGAGATTGAAGAACTTCCAGTTCATAAAATGATTACGCTAAAGTACGATGAGCGTATGGATTTTGAGGAAACGGAGGTAGAAGTAAAAGCTTACAAACCCTTTCAAGGGAACACCCACCACACACGTAGGCAGTACTGGGGCAACGACGAGTTTTGGGAGAGTGGACTATTCGCGGACAAACTGGCAGAAGAACTCGGGGAGAACCGCGAGAAACTTACCTTACCTAGAAAGCCAGAAGAACAACAGAAGAAATCAGAGGTTTATGGACCTCTTGTACCAGTGGTCAAAGGAGAAGGAAATCCACCTCTGGGAAATCTGGACCCATCCCTCTTTGAGCAAAAAGCAGATGAAAAAGATGGAAAGAGTCCTAAGGGGAAAAGGGGTCAAGCTACTAACGTAGTACCCTTTCGTAACCGTAATATGCTTCGTACTCGGCTTACTAATTCTGGCGACATGATTACTGAGTTTTATCTAGCTCAGTGTGGTTTCAGTGATGATGACATAAACGTTATCCTAACAGCGTCAGAAGAAGTAGACATTGATACCGAGTCAATCGCTGATATGATTGAGAACGGTATTATGAACTTTGGTGAAGATTATCTTCCAACCAAACAAGAACTAGATCAGTTTGTTACTTTTTATCTTTCAAAGAGCAGGTCTGTATCACTTCACAACTTTAAGAACCTAGTGGCTGTTGGTTGCGGTGTGTGTGGCCGCGACTTTGGTTATGATGAAATGCGTAACTGGTCTGATCAACCCGGAGCACAATTCTCTTGTTTCGGTAATTGTAGCCCAATGAAAACTATCAATCTCAACTAAGGAAACCTATCATGTCTGTACTTCTTGGTGCTGACCCAGAACTATTTGCATTTAAGGATGGTAAACCTGTATCAGTACACAATCTGCTTACTGGTGACAAGCGTAACCCGCAACCAGTAGACGAAGGTGCTGTTCAGGTTGACGGTACTGCTGCTGAGTTCAACATTCTTCCTACTGACTCAGAAGAAGTATTCGTTAACCGTATTATCAAGGTTCGTAAGAATATCGAATCAATTATCCAAAGTGTAGACAAGAATGTAGTACTCCGCTCTGTTCCTGCGGTACACTTTGACAAGGAGTACTGGGACTCTATCCCCACAGCTAACAAAGAGCTTGGTTGCGACCCGGACTATAATGCTTACACTGGGTTAGAAAACCAGATTGTTCCAGAAGAAAAGCGCATGGGTTTTGAGACCATGCGTACTGGTTCAGGTCATATTCATATTGGTTGGCGTAATCCAAAAGAACCTTTTCAAGATGACATTGACCGTCTAAACCACTTTGTAGACTGTCGTGTAATTACAATGCTTCTTGACCATGTAATTCTTCCATTTGAGAAGTTCTGGGACGGAGATAAGGATCGTCGAAAGTTATATGGTAAGCCCGGTGCGTTTCGACCTAAACCTTACGGTTGTGAGTACCGGGTACTTAGTAATGCTTGGGTTGACCAGCCAGATGTAGCAGGGCTACTCTTTAGGGTTATTACTGATCTTGTAAATCAGGTAAAAAATAAAAACTTTACAATTAGACAGATGGAAGATGGTAGTATTTCACTTGAAAATAGTGAATCAATTACTGGTCGGTTCCACTTTAATAGATACATTGGTTCTTATGATACTTACGCCATGTCTAACAATTCCCCAATTTGGAAAATGAGAGATTTCTTCAAAGGTAAAAAGCCACTGGTGTAACTATGAAACCTGACAATGTTGATCTATACGCTTTCACAAATCTACAAGATGTAGACCAGAGACTTCGTAGGTCAATCTGTAGACACACACCAACTGGTAAGTGGGTTAATATCGAACAAGTATCACAACTACCAGAAAATAGGGAGTTTACCTTCGTAGGTACCACTTACTTTGGTGATCTTGTCTCAGGATATATCCGGGAGCTGGACTATTCCTGTCCTAAGATGGGTATGTTCACTGATCGTAACGAAGTGTTTCTAGCAGAACGCAAGCCTGTTAGACAGTACAAAGGTGGTGTTAACCCACAGGCTGTTGTGTTTAGGTACATGAGTGGTCCTGAGGGTTCTTGTGGGTTTGCTCATATGCGTGGTTTTTATGAGATGCTCGACAATATCTACCCAAAAGCTGAAACTGTAATTCCTGATTTCCTTCGTAATGAGTCACCAAAACGGTGTGCTATTCGTAGGTTCAACTGGATCAGTGTTAACGAGTTCAAGATTGTATCTCTGTATTTCATGCGTGACAAAGTAATCTCTTTTACCAACAAGGGTAAGGACATTACCCCGTCTAACATCAACTCCACAACAGCAGAGTTTAGTCGTCAGTATCTTTGTAAAGATATTGATCTTATCAGGAGTGTACTGCAATGAGTGGTCTACTTACACAGAAGGTATCTTATATCTTTGGTGTCAAGAAACACCCTAAACCTTACCAAGACGCCTTTGGTGTTGAAATTGAAGTAGAACCAGCCAGAGGTGTCAGACCAAATGAGATTTTACCAGTAGGTGAGCTAAATAATTATTGGCGTACTACTTCTGACGGTTCTCTTCGTAACGGGGGTTATGAGATTATCTCCAAGGTTATGAACGAACACGAGATCGACAATGCCAAGTCGTTATACAACCAATCTTTTCCTTGGCAGTTGTTTTGTACTACCAGCCCCCGTACATCTACCCATGTGCACATTAATTTCTCCCAGAACTATCTTTACGAAGTAATTACTTTCTTCTGCCATATGCTTCTTATTGAAGATATTATTGCAGAATACTCTGGTAAATCTCGTAAAGGTAATCTGTTTGCTCTTGAAGCAGGTAAGTCACTTAGTAACTACAACAATGTCCGTGAGCTAGTTGCCAAGCAAGACTATAAGTTTCTTAACAACGATTACAAGTACGCTGCGATCAACCTAGAATCACTACAACGTATTGGTACTGTCGAAGTAAGAACCATGCGGGGTCTTACGGATATTGACGATATTTTCGAGTGGGTACAGATTCTTGTAGAAATCAAGCGTATGTGTACTAACAAGACCCCAAGAGATATTGACTTCAATAATCTTCTACCTAAGAAACTTATGGAGTTCTGTGTAGAACAAGGTATTGACTATCAAGAGAAGATCAATAGTCAGCTTTCTCTTTTCTACGACATCATGTCTAGTCACCCTACCCAGTGGGATTTCTCCAATCCTAAATGTGACTGGCGTAACTCAGAGGGACTACAAGAGTTTAACCAAACTTATTGGGGTGTTAAGGATGTAAATATTCTCCTATCATACGACTACTACCGAAAGTTCCTAGCTAATCGTAAGGTTGAACCAGAACCCTTTAGACCTAACCAACCACTACCACCAGCACAACCAGTTGCAGAAGAAGGGCCTCTAGGTCGTCCAGACAACTTTAGAGCAGCATTATTAAACAGAGCAAGAGAAAACAGGTTTGCAGAGATTGACTGGTTTGACAATAATTTGGTAGTACCGCAACCACAGGGTTTGGTTATCCGTAACGCTGTCGTAGAAGAAATGCCAGATGACCTAGAACCAGATGTAGAACTAGACGACTTTGACGAAGACGAAGTGGAACAAGAAGATGCCCGTAGATTCTAAGAAATTTTATATTGTGCCTTACAAGATGGGTTCAAAGAGTGCTACATCTCTTGCCCAGACCTTAGGTGTACGTAGAGTAGACAAGGAGCGTAACCGCCTTGTCGGTAGGAATACCAAAACTATCCTCAACTGGGGTAACTCTGACATTCAGCACGGAGAGATTCTCAAGTGCCGTATTTTAAACCCCCCAGAAGCCGTTAGGAAGGCCGCTGACAAGCTTTCCTTCTTTCAGGCTATGGGTGATACCCCTATTGTACCAAAGTGGACTACGGACCACGCTAGGGCCGTAGAATGGGTATCAGATGGAAAGACAGTGTTTGGCAGAAAACTCTTGACAAGCCACTCAGGAAATGGTATCATTGTAATGAACAATGAAAATCAGGACCAGTGGCAACCGTGTCCTCTGTACACCCTGTACATGCCCAAGAAGGAAGAGTATCGAGTTCACTTCTTCAGAGGCAGGGTAATCTTTGTTCAACGCAAGGCTATGGCCAAGGGTTTCCAGAACCCTAACTTCCAGATTCGTAATCTTAAGAATGGGTTTATCTACGCCAACCAGAATATTGAACTACCAGCAGCAGTACAACAAGTTGTAACTCAGTTTCTAGGTGACCACAATGCTCTTGGTCTTGATTTTGGTGCTATTGACATTATTTACAATCAAAAGGCGGACAAAGCTTTGATCTTGGAAGTGAACTCTGCTCCGGGGTTACAAGGCTCTACACTTCAAGCTTACGCCGAGGCCATTCGAGCCGGTACGTAAGAAATATCTTATGATAATTAACTTAGTACTAAGTAATATAAATATCTAAGTTACTTAGTATTATCTTCCTTGTATTATCTAAGTTAATTACTTAAGAGATATTATATCATATTCCCTGTATTTTGTCAACTAGAAAAATGAGGTTAAAATGCCTTTTTCACTTCTTTGTATTGATACTAAGCAAAGAGTCTCTGGACAGATGTCTCTTGTGTACAAACCTGAAGAATCTATCCACGAAAATCAGTATGCTCGACCACCTAAAATTGGTAACAAAGTTAGGGTAGGTAGTTTTTACTCAACAACTTATCGTTTTGATGATAATTTTGAAACAGGGTTAGTAACTCAAATCATCAGTGATGTTTACGGAAACAGAGATTGGCGTGTAATTAAGTTCAAAGATGATAAAGGTTACACATACATTTGGGAGGAATTTTAATGAGATGTCCTGTGTGTGACTACGACCCAGAACTAGGGTTAGATCAACAATCTACATTTTTTAGTGGACTTAGTTTTGATATTAAACCTATGCCTTGGATTGGTCCTGATGGTTCACTAGAATGTAACTGCTTTAGTGAATTTGATGAGGATGATGTAGGTCTGCTAGACGAGGATGACTTAGATGAAGGGTGTTGAAAGAGACTGGTGGCAATTTGATAGACTTCACATTCTTAAAACAAATAAAGGATTTCATTTTGAAATTACGGATGAAGAAGACTACTATGTTTTAGTTTTTAGTCATGCAGATTTAAAAATACCTAGATTTTCAACTTTTGACATGTGTTTTCGTGCTGCTCGTAAATGGATGAGAGACAATCAGAACTTAATTTATGGTAATTAATGTCTAGACAAAAACTAACAAAAAGACATATTAGGTGCCCTTGTGGCGAGTCCAGTGACGCTTACTCAGAATACGAAACATTTGGTAAGTGTTACTCTTGTAATAAATCATTCCCTCTATCGGGTAACATTGGAGGTACAGTGGAACCAGAACAAAACAAATCTCTTCAGATTATTCCCTTTAGGGGACTTGACAAGAACACACTTTCAAGGTATAATGTTTATACAGAAGTGGTAGATGACACACCAAAATCTGTGGTGTTTCCATACAAGAATTACCAGAAGTACCGGCTTCTAGAGAAGAAACACTTCTGGGCAGTTGGTAAACATCAACCCGGTCTTTTTGGAACAGAAGCACACGGTAACAAAGATGGTCTTAAGAACCTAATTATTACCGAAGGTGAGATTGACGCTATGTCAGTCTTTCAGATGACTGGCGTACCTTCTGTATCAGTTCAATCTTCATCTTCTGCTCTAAGTGATTGTCGGACAGATTTTGAGTACCTTAACTCTGCTGATCGTATCTATTTGTGCTTTGATGCAGATGAACCGGGTCAGAAAGCCGCTGCTCAGGTAGCTCAACTATTTCCCCACGAAAAGGTATTCAAGATTTCTCTGGATGAGAAACTAAAGGATGCCAACAAGTACCTTGAAGAAGGTCTGGATAGTGACTTCCTACGCGCCTATCGTGGTGCCAAGAAGTTTGTACCAGATGGTGTTATCTCATCATTCTCCGAGGTTGAAGAAGCCTTGGGCCAACGTAAGGACAAACCAGTATGTGCTTGGCCTATTTCATCACTTGAAGACAAACTAGAGGGCCTACGCCTTGGAAAAACTTATCTTGTATCCGGCCTTGAAGGCATTGGTAAAACTGAGATTGTACGGGCTGTTGAGTACAAAGTCCTACAGGAAACTGATTTTAACATTGGTATCGTTCACCTTGAAGAGCCAAAGGAAGACGTAGTAAACAACCTTCTTTCCTATCACGTACATATGGCGCTGAGGAAAGACAAAAACAACGTACTCTCGGTTCAAGAAAAAATGGACCGATACAAAGAAATGGTAAAGAGAGATAACCGTGTCCACATCTTCAATCACTTTGGTTCTGACGATCCTAACCACATTCTTGGTATTATCCGCTTTCTTGTTACTGTATGTGACTGCAAATTCATCTTCTTGGATCACGTTAACATTGTTGTATCTGGCCTCGGCGCAGACGGCGATGAGCGGCGTACTCTTGATTATCTTTGCACACGCCTTGCCACTATGGCCAACGAACTAAACTTCTGTCTAGTATTCGTATGTCACGAAAATGATGATGGAAGACCCAGAGGCTCTAGAAATATCTCACAGACTGCACATGTACACATTAGACTCTCACGTAACCTAGAGGCCGAAGATGCAGAAGAAAGAAACAAGCTTTATCTATCGGTGGCCAAGAATCGCCCAACTTCTGATTCAGGTCCAGCCGGTTATGCCTATTATGATCCTGATCTCGGGCATCTTACTGATCCACATGCTAACGTGGTCAACCAAGCAATAGCTTTTTAAATGAAACTGATTTGCGATGTAGAAACAGACTCTTTAAAACCAACTAAGATTTGGTGTATTGTAACCAAGAACGTAGACACAGAAGAAGTCAGAACCTTTTGGAGACCTGATCTAAACAAAGATGAGTTTCTAAGCTATGTTAAAGATACTCAACTTTGGATTGGTCACTTCTTCATCAAGTTTGACTATTGGAAAGTTCTACGTGTATTTTTCCCTGAACTAAAGATTGATCCTTTATCTATTCGTGATACTCACGTTATCTCTAAATTGTTTAACTACAACCTAGGTGAGCACGGATTAGAAGCTTGGGGTGAACGCCTAGGTGTTCCTAAACCTAAGATTACTGACTTTAACTCTGTTGACAAAGATGAAATTATTAACCGATGCCAACAGGACGTAGAGATCAACTATAGGTTGTGGAAGAAGATACAACCAGCCTTAAACACTGGTGTATGGGATAAATCTCTGGAATTAGAACACAAGATGGAGTTCATCACTCTGGATATGGAGAACAATGGTTTCCCGTTTGATTACGATGAAACTGTCCGTATTCGTACAGAGATTGAACAGCGTATTGCCGAGATTGATGTTCAGATCAGGCAAGACTTTAAACCTAAGTGTTATCTAATTAAGGAAGTTACACCAAAACTGACACAAAAAGGGACATTGGCCTTAAATGATTTCAAGTGGCTCAGAGAACCAAAACCTGACCTTACTCCATTTACCGCCGGGGACTCATTCAGTGTCATTGGTTTTGAAGAATTTAACCCCGCATCAACCCCACAAATCATCGACCGCCTTAATGAAGCTGGTTGGAAGCCCGTCGATAAAACAGACGGCCATATCGAAGCAGAACGGGAGTACAAGCGTAACCCTAGAAATCGAGAACTCAAAGAACGTCTGGATCGTTTTCGACTCCGAGGTTATAAAGTTAACGAAACTAACTTAGCTACTCTACCTAGAGATGCCCCAGAAGGAGCTAGGAAGCTCGCTGAGAGGATTCTACTAGCTAACCGTAGGTCAGTACTCACCGAGTGGATTAACGCCTACAACCCTGTTTCTATTGCTCTACACGGCAGGTTCAATGGTATTGGTACTTGGACACACCGTATGTCTCACCAAGCTCCAAACCAAGGTAACATTCCTTCTGACCCTGAAGTGAAAGACCCGGACAATCCTAATTCATACGAACAGGTACAACTTAAGTACGGTATGAACTTGAGAAAGGTGTGGAGAGTTGAGAAGGGTGAAAGACTTCTTGGCGTGGATGCTGATGGTATCCAGCTTCGTATTTTTGCTCATTATATTGATGATGTAGACTTTACAAATGCTCTAGTTAGTGGAAAGAAAGAGAATGGCACCGATCCTCATACTCTCAATGCTATCAAGCTTGGTATTGGACCTGAAAGACGATCTATGGCCAAGACCTTCATCTACGCATTTTTGCTAGGTGCAGGGGTTGACAAAGTAGCAGAAATCTTATATACTAATAATAAGGGTGCAAGAGAAGCTATGAATAACTTCCTTGAGGGTTACCCCGGACTCAAGCTTCTCAAACAGAAAGTTATCCCTAAAGATGCAGAAAGAGGTTATTTCATTGGTTTAGATGGTCGATTAGTTAAAGTTCCTAGTGAACACCACGTTCTAGCCGGTTACCTACAGAATGGTGAGTCAGTTGTTATGAAGACAGCTAACGTTCTATGGAGACAAGAAGCTAGAAAAAACAACATTTATTTTAGGCAAGTTAACCTTGTTCACGATGAGTTCCAGACCGTCACTAAAGACGATGACGTAATGGCAAATGAATTACAGAGAATTCAAGAAGAATCTATTACCGAAGCTGGTAAACTTCTTGGCGTCAAGTGCCCGTTACTTGGACAGGGACAACAAGGTTATTCATGGTATGACACACACTAAAAGGAATTATTAATGGCAACACAAACTGTATACTTTAGTGGTACTTTCAAGTGGGCTAAGCTAACTGAGAAGAACGCTTCCACTTTCCCTGATGACGACAAAGGTCCTTTCTGCTCTGTAGACTTCTACTTTGACAACAAGGATGACCTAAAGGTATTTAAGTCTTTTAAGACCCGAAACACAATTAAGCTGGATGATGAAACTGGTGAGATGTTTGTACAGTTCCGCCGGTACCTAAACCACAAGACTTACCCACAGTTCGGTGGTGTTCCTGATGTAAAGATTAAAAACGAGGATGGTTCTCTTGCACCTTTCACTGATCTTATTGGTAACGGCTCCAAGGGAACTATTAAGCTTTCTGTTTATGACCATGCTTATGGTACTGCCTCTCGTCTTGAAGGTGTGCTTGTAACTAAGCTCATTCCATACGAAAAGGAAGACAAGGGCAGTGAAGATACTCCCAAGTCTGAACCTAAAGTCTTTAACGACGCCATTCCCTTTTAATAAGGCTATTAACATTGGAAAAGAATAAGAAGTTCTACCTAGTCCATCTATCAGGAACCATTACAGAAGAAGTAAATCAGATTGTTGGTATTTCTGTAGAAAAAGAAACAGACAAGGAAAAAGCTGTGGCTAACCTGCTAGACAGCATTACTTCTCACACACCTAACTCTGTAATCTCTATTATGGATGTTAAGGAAGTCACAGAAAATGAGATGCAACAGTTTGTTGAAGGTCTAATGGACAAACCAGAAAAACCAAGAGTTATTAATTAATGAAGACAATCCATACACTAGTACCTGACATCTACGAGTTGTTTACTAGTGGTAAGGTTGACAAAAACTCATTTGGTAAATTACTTTATACACCAGAAAACAACGAAGAGAGACAGTCGAAAGATAACTCTCTTCGTATGTCTTCAATGGGAAATCCTTGTGATCGTCAACTGTACTACAAGACACACTACGCAGATGAAGCTGAAAAGATGGAAGCCCCAGTACTAATCAAGTTTATGTTTGGGGACATCCTAGAATCGTTTCTACTACAACTAGCTGTTATGGCTGGACACACCGTAGAAGGAGAACAAGAACAATTAGAACTATACGGAGTTAAAGGCCACAGGGATGCTATTATTGATGGTTGTCTTGTTGATGTTAAGTCTGCCAGTACTTATTCGTTTAATAAGTTCAAGGAAGGATTGAGCATTGACAATGATCCTTTTGGGTACATTACACAGATTAATTCATACCTAGAAGCATCACAAAATGACCCTAGGCTCAAGGTTAAGGACAAAGCTTACTTCCTAGCAATTGATAAAACTCTTGGTAATATGTGTCTGTCAGAAGCTCCTATCATCAAGCGCGACTGGCAAAAGTTTATCTCAGATAAGCAAGAGATGCTTTCGTCTTCGACACCACCGCCGAGAGCATTCAAAACAGAACCAGAAGGTAAATCTGGTAATGAAAAGCTTGGGGTTAATTGCTCTTATTGTTCTTTCAAAGCTAAGTGCTGGCCGGGGTTTAGAACCTTTATCTACTATAGTGGTCCTGTATTTTTAACAAAAGTTGTTAACACACCAAAAGTTCCAGAGGTAAAGTAATGAAAGTGTTAGTTTGTGGAGGAAGAGAATATGATAATTGGAAAAATTTTAAACGTCAATTAAATGAAATTTTAGGTAAAGATACACCAATAATTGTGCAAGGCGGGGCTAAAGGTGCAGATTTTTTAGCCAGAGTTTACGCAAATTACTACGGTTTAAATTACAAAGAGTACCCGGCTAATTGGAAGAAATACGGTAACAGAGCAGGACCAATTAGAAACCAACAAATGCTTGATGAAGAAAATCCAGATTTAGTTGTAGCTTTCCCCGGAGGATGCGGGACTGCTGATATGGTAAAAAGATCAAAAGAACAAGGTTTTAAGGTAATTGAATTTAATGAGTAAGAAAAAGAAAAAAGAAACAACACCACGTAACTCATTTGAACGAGTACTAGATAAAGCTTTTAGTGCTCTAAGTTCTGAAATGCAATTTGAATACAAATACGAACCAGAAACCTATAATGTTAAGGTTGATGTAACTTACAAACCTGATTTTATCGCAGAAACCAAGAATGGTAGAGTTATCGTAGAAGGTAAGGGTTACTTTAGGGACGAAGATCGAAAGAAGGTTTTAGCGTTCACTCAACAATACCCAGATATTAAGTATCACATTGTATTTGAAAGAGATAACCCTATGTATAAAGGTTCAAAGTACCGATATTCAGACTGGTGTGAAAAGCACGGTATCTCTTACTCTGTAAAATCTCTTCCAAAGGAGTTGTTTGAATGATTGAACGAGCACAACTAGGTGTAGACGGTAATGCAGGGTTTGCTTTATTGGGTGAAGATTTACAAGTAGGAGAGTGTGAATTTGTAAAAGTAAATCAAATAAAAGATGAACCACTCAGTAGGGCAGAAATCAGAGCAGCAAAACAAGCTTTTGTAAAATTAAAAGATCGTTTAAACAAACCTGATTTAAGTTATTACTTTGGTCCTTCCCATCCATTTGGTAGATAAGAGAAATTAATGAGTAAAACACATCTCATTTTGCCCGACCAGCACGCACACCCGGATTATAATAATGACAGAGCAGATTACCTTGGTAAACTTATTCTTGACCTTCGGCCTGATGTTGTCGTTAACTTGGGCGATGGTTACGACATGGCTTCTCTATCGACGTACGACAAAGGAAAGAGAGCCTTCGCGGGAAGGTCTTATTCTAGGGACATTGCAGCCGGTAATGAGTTCCAAGAACGCACTTGGCTTCCTCTCAAAAGAGCAAAAAAGAGATGGCCCAGAGCAGTATACTTGGAGGGTAACCATGAACACCGAATCGAACGAGCACTTGACTTATCTCCTGAACTCCAAGGAACTATTGGATTTAGTGACTACAGGCTCAACGACTACTACGATGAAGTTGTCAGATATGAAGGCGGAACACCCGGAATAATTGAGATTGATGGAATCTACTATGCTCATTATTTTATTTCTGGTATTATGGGGCGTCCTATCGGCGGTGTTAAGCCAGCTTATGCTATCCGGGCGTCTAACGGTAAATCGTCGGTTTGTGGCCACATCCATACTGCTGACGTTAATATCCATACTAACATTGATGGTAATAAGACAGTTTGCGTAGTAGCAGGCGTGTACCAAGACTATGATTCTCCTTGGGCCGGTAACATTAACAAGCTTTGGTGGAGAGGGGTTGTGATTGCTAGAAACGTAGAAAACGGTGTGTTTGATCCACAGTTTGTTTCTATTGACCAACTAAGAAAAGAATATGACAAGTAACCTTCTTAAGAAACTGCTTAGTAACTATGATCTAGAAGAAGTCTTTCTAATGTTGGAAATTGATCCTTATGATGCACTAATCAAACTATACGAAATTGGTGAAGTTGATCTAGAAAGATTAGAGGAATACGCAGATGACTCGGACACAGAAGACGAGTAAACAAAGAGCAATGGAACGTAGAATCAAGAACCTACAGGATAAACAGAAAAGATACTTTATGGAAAATCGTGTAGGTGAGTTTCGTATGAGAGTCATTGACGATAAGAAGCACCGAGAAAAAAAGATCAGACCAACAAACCTAGAGGAATTTATTGATGACGAAGGTTAATGTATTTCAAATTCTAACCGAAGATCATATTATTGAAGCACTAACAAAATATCTTAGAGATGCACCATACAAGTTAGAGTTTGATGAACTAATCATCTCAAGTGTAGAAGACGACGAAGTACATGGTCTGAAACTTGAACTCCTACTAGGAAGCGACTAATGAAAGCTGAATACATAAACCATATGGGAGATGACCTAACGGTTGTTAATGCTGCTAGGGTGTCTTTTGATAAAGAATCTACTTGGGAAGAAGTATCTGGTTGGGTTTTTGCCTACAATGAAGAGCCAAAACGTATTCCTCCAATTTCTTTGGTTATTTCAGACAAAGACAAGAAACTCATTAACTACCTAGCTAGACATAACCATTGGACTCCATTCTCCCATGCTATGATTACTATGCGTGAGACAGTTCCAATCTTCGTAGCTCGCCAGAGATTTAAACACATGGTTGGGTTTACCTACAACGAGGTATCTCGTAGGTATGTAGACGATAAACCTGAGTTCTTTACCCCAGATAAGTGGCGTAAGAGAGCAGAAAATAAAAAGCAAGGTTCTAGTGACGAATCTGTAGATAGACCAGAGGCTACAAAACTAATGTACGGAGTAGCTACAGCTTATGCTTTATCAACCTATAATGGACTTCTTGAAATTGGTGTAGCTCCTGAGCAGGCTCGTATGGTTCTCCCCCAATCTATGTACACTTCCTATTACACAACAGGAAGCCTTTCAGCATTTGCTCGTGCGTATAATCTTAGATCAAAAGGAGATTCTCAAAAAGAAATTCAAGAATTAGCTACCCAATGGGATAAAATAATTCGACCTTTGTTTCCTTATTCTTGGAGTGCTCTAACTAATGGTACGTAACTACACCTATAGGTTAGGACGATCTGAATACAACAAGCAATACAGACAAAAGAAAAAACAAGAATTGGGTGACTACTACACAGCCTATAATTTAAGATTTAGAACAAAAAACCCGATACCCTATTTACTTAGTAGTGCTAAATCAAGATCAAAAAAGAAAAACCTAGAGTTTAATTTAAACTCAGAAGATTTAATTGTTCCTGAAATTTGTCCAATTTTAAGTATTCCAATTTTTCTTCAAGCAGGTAAAGGCAAGTCACCTAATTCACCTTCTTTACACAGAATTAACTCTTCAAAAGGGTACACTAAAGAAAATGTGATTGTTGTGTCTTGGAGAGCGAATGATTTACTAAAAAATGGTACCTTAGAAGAGTTTCAAAAAATAGTGGAGTATTTAAAAAATGTCCAAACGTAATTATCGTGAAGAATACGATAGATACCATAAAAGTGAAGAACAAAAGAAGCGCAGGGCACAGCGAAATGCAGCTAGACGTAAGGCTATGCAAGAAGGTAAGGTACGTAAGGGGGATAACAAGGAAGTTGACCACATTGGAGCTAATAGAAAAGGTAAACTAGACAATGGACGAGTTCGAGTCATTAGTAAGGGAGCCAATCGTCGCAAACAACCAAAACGAGACGGTTCCGAGGACTAGACTAAGAAAACCTACAGTTGCTGTACACCAAAGATTTAGTTCTTCTAATTGTGAAACCTGTGGTTATTATGGCTCTGTAGTAACAGAAGTATTTCTTAATGGTGAAAAAATTTACCATGCATACGGAGACGATCATCTTTCACCGGGGCCTACTCATGATGATATTAGTTATCTAGGGCCTTTGTTTGAAGCTTTAGGTTACAATTTTCAATACACTAAAGAAAGTGATTACACTGATGATTAACGAACACGACATTGAAGCTTTTAAAAGATTTGAAAATCCACACAAAGGATCATCATTAGATCAATTTATGGATGAAATTATGGACGACTACGCTCCGGATTACTTTGGTAAGGTCAAAGAGTTTCATGATGCTTTTGGACACTCTTTTAACAAGGACTTTACTCAACCAGACCCTAAGGAATTTTGGCTTAGGTGGAGACTTATTGCTGAAGAGTTTAAGGAGTTAGGTCTAGAGTTTACCAAGGCTGATGAGTACATCGTACCCGGTAAGGCAGTACCAAAAGAAATTAGAGAGAACATCCTAAAGGAAACTGCTGATCTTCTTTATGTTGTATTTGGGCTCTGCGTTACTTACAATCTACCAATTGGTGAAGCTTTCAACAGAGTACACCGTTCTAATATGTCTAAGCTTGGTATCAATGGTAAACCAGTTCTACGAGAAGATGGTAAAGTTGTCAAAGGACCAAACTACAAAGAACCTAACCTAAAGGACCTAGTGTGAAGAATAATTACCTACCTACTGAGTACCAGTCCTTCATCGCATGTTCGAGGTATGCCCGATGGCTACCAGAACAAAACCGTAGAGAAAACTGGGGTGAAACTGTACAACGATACATTGACAACGTAGTTAAACCTAAGGCTATTTCTGCTGAGCTTGTGCAAGAACTACACGACGCTATTCTAAACCTAGAGGTTATGCCATCTATGCGGGCTATGATGACTGCTGGGCCTGCTATGGATCGCGATAACACCTGTGCTTATAACTGTTCTTATCTGCCTGTAGACCATCCCTACGCCTTTGACGAGGCTATGTTCATCCTTCTGTGTGGGACTGGTGTAGGCTTTTCTGTGGAGAGACAATATGTCAACCAACTTCCAGAAGTTCCTCAATCCCTTTTAGTGGCTCACCCAGAAGAAGGACCTTTAATTGTAGTTGAGGACTCTAAAGAAGGATGGGCCAAATCACTAAGGATGTTTATCAGGTATCTTTATAGTGGCGTTATTCCTGCTGTTGACACAAGCAATGTCCGTCCCTCTGGCGCACCTTTAAAGACATTTGGTGGTCGTGCTTCTGGTCGCGGGCCTCTAGTTGACCTGTTTACCTTTGTTAAGAACATCTTCATTGGTGCTCGTGGCCGTAAGCTAAACTCTCTAGAGTGCCACGACATAATGTGTAAGATTGGTACTGCCGTAGTTGTTGGTGGTGTTAGGCGTAGTGCTATGATCTCTCTGTCTAACTTGTCTGATGACCGTATGCGACATGCCAAGTCAGGTGCTTTCTGGGAAAACAACCCACAGCGTGCTCTGTCTAACAACTCAGTATCATACACTGAGAAACCAGACATGAATACGTTTATGCGTGAGTGGCAGAGCCTTATGGAGTCTGGTACAGGTGAACGAGGTATCTTCTCACGTACAGCAGCCAAGATTAAGTCTAAAGCTATTGGTCGTGATGACAATCATGATTTTGGTACAAATCCTTGTAGTGAGATTATTCTTCGTCCGTATCAGTTCTGTAACCTTTAATCTGAAGAGGTTGTAAAACTCCGTGAATTGCTGGAAAACCTGACCGGGTAATGCCGAAGACAATCAGCAGCCAAGCCAACTTACAATATTGACAATTCTGTAATACTGTGCTATAATAGTACTATAGATAAGTTGGAAGGTTCAACGACTAGATCGTAAGATCGTACACTCAAGTGAGTGGAAGCGCGGGGCCCCGTTAACACGGGTGATGATATAGTCTGAACCTTATGGAAACATAAGGAAAAGTTTATGATAAATAGAGAAGGTTATTACGTAACTGAGTTTGAAAGAGAATGTACTGAATGCGGTACAATCTACAAGAAAACATCTAAAACAGTTACATTGTGTAACTCTTGTAATTCAAATAGAGTAAATTCTTTTGCTCCTATTTGGAAAATGAGACAAAGAGCTAAAAACAGAGCAAAACAAAGAAATCATGAGTTTGACCTTTCTTTGTCAGATATTCAAATACCTGAATACTGTCCTGTTCTTGGTGTAAAACTAGAGATTCATAAAGGATCGTCTGGTGGCAAACCGTTTAGCCCGGCTTTAGACAGAGTTAATAATTCTAAAGGTTACACAAAAGATAACATTCAGGTTATTTCTCATAGAGCAAACCAAATGAAAGCAGACGCTTCTAAAGAAGAATTAATTGCGTTTGCTAAATGGGTGCTTAAAACTTTTGGCACGGATTAACGACCCGTGTTTAACATATTTGACAGAGGTAGTTGTACGAGCTACCGACAATTTTATGTCTCTAAAAAAGAAAGTAAGATTAGCAACAATTCTTGGAACTATTCAGGCTTCCTACACACATTTCCCTTATCTTCGTGACATTTGGAAAAAGAATACAGAAGAAGAGGCATTACTGGGTCCTATCGTGACTGGGAAAC
>OGVO01000028.1_pt1 | contig 24227 bp, 21 predicted proteins | sample 1575771 | NCBI WGS metagenome assembly OGVO01 (sample SAMN07581527, study PRJEB24739) | freshwater metagenome | place: Singapore | collected 2015-01 | reverse complement strand
TTTTTTTTTTTTCAAGCAGAAGACGGCATACGAGATGCGCATTAGTGACTGGAGTTCAGACGTGTGCTCTTCCGATCTGTTTCCCAGTCACGATACCCAAAGCAGAGATCGGCGGGTATAATTTGGTAGAGGTACGTGCAGATTCCATGATTTTTTCAGAACGTAGACCCGGACTAGAAACCCGTGCTTCTTGGACGGGTATTCGGATCACAAAGCATGATTATCAGACAAGTCCTGCAAGTATGCGTCCCTCTTACGCGGTGAACGATAGCTTTCCGAATGTACAGGCAAAATGGGTATATCATTCCCCTGCCAACGTTATTTCTACACCTGCTACCGATGGTCGATTGGTGTTTTTTGGAAACAGCATGGGCACTATTAGTGCAGTAGATATCGTTTCTGGAAAAGAGAAATGGAAATTTCAAACCGATGGATCTGTTTTTTCTTCACCCGCAATTGCCGGAAAGCAAGTGATCATGGGCTCAGGAGATGGATGGGTGTATTGTTTACAAACCACAAATGGAAAACTGATCTGGAAATACCAAACCGATGCTGCTGTTTTGGGGTCACCACTGATTGACAATGATAAAGTTTACATTGGTTCTAGTGATCATCATTTCAGGGCTTTGGAACTCGCTACCGGTAAAGAACAATGGCGTTTTGGAGGATTGAATGGTCCGGTGATGAGTAAACCCGTTATCGAAGGTGATAAGATCCTCTTTGGCGCATGGGATAGAAATCTCTATGCGCTGAATAAAAACGATGGACAACTTATCTGGAAATGGAACAATGGGTCAAGTGTTCTGAATTTTTCCCCTGCCGCCTGTATTCCCGTAATTAAGGATAATGTGGTGTACGTGGTAGCACCGGATCGCTATATCAGTGCTATCGATTTGAATACAGGTGCTACTTTATGGAGAAATAATGAAGCGACGGTACGAGAATCGATAGGCATATCAGCAGATGGGAAGTATGTGTATGGTAAAACCATGAATGATATCATTGTAGCATTCCCAACATCAAGGGAGAAACAGTCTGTAGCTTGGAAGATCAACTGTGGCTTTGGTTATGAGCATGTACCATCCATGTTGATAGAAAAGGAGCAAACCGTTGTTTTTGGAACAAAGAGTGGAAGGGTATATGCCATCGACCCGATCAAACAAGAGAAAAAATGGGTGCACAAAATCGATAATTCAATGGTGAATACCGTGAATATGATCAATAGCAAGCAGATCATTGCAGCCACTATGGACGGTAAGGTAACCCTGCTGGAAGTAAAGGAATAGCCATGTGTATAGCTCGTTAACATTTTTTGAAAGAACTAATACTTTGAATTCCCAAATTATTTTCTAACTTTCCCATCTCATCATTTACAACAACAAACTAACCATCATGGCAAAAGCTAAAAAGAAAGCCGCTAAAAAACCAGCAGCGAAGAAAGCCCCTGCGAAAAAGGCTGTAAAGAAGGCCGCTAAAAAAGCCGTAAAAAAAGCTGCTAAGAAAAAAGCACCTGCTAAAAAAGTTGCTTCTAAAAAGAAAGCTGCTGTTAAAAAAGCAGTGAAGAAAGCCGCTGCAAAAAAACCGGCTGCTAAGAAAAAAGCTGCTCCTAAAAAGAAGGTAGCGAAAAAAGCACCTGCTAAAAAAGCTGCCCCTAAAAAGAAAACTCCGGCAAAAAAGGCCGCTCCTAAAAAAGCTGCTGCAAAAAAACCGGCTGCTAAGAAAAAAGCTGCTCCTAAAAAAGTAAGCAAACTGGCACCAGTTGCGGCTCCGGCACCAGCCCCTGCACCTGTTGAAACACCAGCAGCACCAAGCAATCCGGAAATTCCATTCAACGCTTAATTAGCATTGAATCCAACTTTATAATGATCCTGTTACTGTTTTCGGTAACAGGATTTTTATTTGTATTTCTTGAACCTCTCCCATTTTTTAAAATATCTTTATAAGCATTCATTTTCATCACCAAAACTTCTTTTCATGCGTACACTGCTATGGGTTTGTTGTTGTTTGTTGTTTTTACAAACACAATCACAAACCACTTCTTCCAAGATCGCCGAAAAAACAAAGAACATGAAGCGGTATGATGGTTATTTCACTTACTGGTGGGATGCCAATACCGGTAAAATATGGTTACAAGTCGATAAACTGAATCAGGAATTTTTGTATGTCAATTCTTTACCTGCAGGATTGGGGTCCAATGATATCGGTCTTGATCGCGGACAATTGGGTAGTACCCGAATAGTTTTCTTTCATAAGATCGGTAAAAAATTATTGATGATACAGCCCAACTATCGTTACCGGGCCAACTCATCAGATGAAAATGAGAAAAAAGCAGTAAAAGAATCCTTTGCTCAATCAGCTATTGCAGGTTTTGCCATTGATGAAGATGAAGGTGATAAAGTATTGGTAGACGCCACTTCTTTCTTTGTAAGAGATGCGCATGGCATTGCGGATCGTATCCGTAGTATGCGCCAGGGTTCTTATACCTTCAATGAATCGCGCTCTGCCATATATCTTCCTAATACACGTAATTTCCCTTTGAACAGTGAGTTTGAAGCTATTATCACTTTTACAGGTGGTAGCGATGCAGGCAGATATGTCAATGCAGTAACTCCTTCTTCTGAAGCAATTACGGTACGCATGCATCACTCTTTTGTACAGTTACCGGATAACAATTACAAACCTCGCAAATACGATATCCGCAGCGGTTATTTTGGTATTAACTATTTTGATTTTAGTAGCCCGTTTACAGAACCGATCGAACAGATGTTCATCTCACGTCATCGTTTAGAGAAAAAAGACCCATCCGCTGCTATCAGTGATCCGGTTGAACCGATTGTTTATTATTTAGACAATGGAACACCCGAACCTATTCGATCAGCTTTGTTAGAAGGTGGTCGTTGGTGGAACCAGGCTTTTGAAGCAGCAGGTTACAGAAATGCTTTTATCGTGAAAGTTTTACCCGATGATGCTGATCCGATGGATATTCGGTATAACATGATCAACTGGGTGCATCGTTCTACACGTGGCTGGAGTTATGGTGCTTCAGTGACTGATCCTCGTACCGGAGAAATCATCAAAGGACAAGTAACACTCGGTTCTTTACGTGTACGTCAAGATCATTTGATTTTTACCGGTCTATTGTCACCATATGAAACTGGCAAACCTGTTCCTGCTACTATGCGGGAAGCTGCACTGCAACGCTTACGCCAGTTATCGGCACATGAGATCGGTCATACACTCGGATTACAACACAATTATGCATCTAGCTACAATGATCGCGGATCGGTAATGGATTATCCGCATCCCAACATCTTTGTAAACAGCAAAGGAGAGATCGATTTTTCAAAAGTATATACCAATGAGATCGGTGAATGGGATAAAAGAGCCATCACTTATGGCTATCAGGATTTCCCGGATGGAACCAATGAGGATAAAGCACTGAAGAATCTGCTGGAAGAGAATACTAAAAAAGGATTATTATTTATAGCTGATGCAGATGCAAGAGCTGCAGGCGGACTACACCCTTACGCTCATTTATGGGACAATGGGAAAGATGTAACGGATGAGTTAAAAAATGTATTGCAGGTTCGTCAAAAAGCATTGGATCAATTTTCTGAAAAAGCTATTCAGGAAGCGATGCCTATGTCAAGGTTGGAAGATGTATTGGTTCCTGTGTACAACTATCATCGTTATCAGATCGAAGCAGTAGTGAAATTGATTGGTGGTATGAATTATAGCTATAGTGTTCGTGGTGATGTACAACAACAACCACAGATACTTGATAATGCTATTCAGCAAAAAGCACTGAGAGCCGCATTGGATTGTTTATCACCTGAAGTGCTTACATTACCTGATCGTATTAGTCTGATGATCCCTCCTCGCCCACCGATGTATTATGGTGTAGGAGAAACTTTCGCCAAAAGAACTGGAATGAGTTTTGATCCAATGGCTGCTGCAGAAGCATTGGCTCATTTTGAGTTAGGATTTTTATTCAATGCAGAAAGAGCCAATAGATTGGAACAATTCAAAGCGCAAAAAGGAACTATCGGCTGGGGTGAGGTCTTGGATGCCATTATCCAAAAAACATGGATGGCTCCTAAGCAAGAAGGATTAAAAGGTCAAGTACAGGCACAAACACAGCAGATCGTTTTGACTTGGTTACTGGTATTAAGCCAGCATAACAATGCCAATTACATGGTAAAGTCTATTTGTTTGGATAGATTAAACAATCTAAAAGCTTATGCAAAAAGACAAGCTGATCTGAATCCTGTTTCATGGAGACCACATTATTTATATGCTATTGAAAGAATTGAAAAGCCTAAAGACATAGAAATACCACAACATGCAGAAATTGCTCCTGGGGCTCCGATTGGATGTGATGAGTGGTGAATTGTGAATGGTCAATTGTGAATGATTACCATTAAAAAGAGAGCCGCTGAACAAATCAGCGGCTCTCTTTCGTAAAATAAGTTTGCTTTGAATTATAATTTTTTTGTTGGGAAGTGACGGATGGATTCATTCAACTCAACAATTTTTCCTTTCGAAACTTTGATATCATTAACCATTGCTAATGAATCTGTTTTACCAGTCTTATCGGTAACAATTTCTGTATACCATAATGTTACCCATTCGTCTTTTTTATCTTTAGAGATTACAGATTCGAAGTCTCCCATTTTAACCTGTATCGCCTGCAAAGAATTTCTCAGATTCGTCATCGCTGTTCTCAGACTGTCTTTGGATAATGTTTGATCCATGTAATCAGCCCGCCATTTGACTGTATCAGCAAAGTAAGAAAGACAATCCTCTACTTTGTTTTCTTCAAACGCCTTTAAAGCATTCATAACAAGTAAGGTATTTTCTTTACTACCGATATCCCAATTATCCGGTTTTTCCAATGAATAAGGATAGGTAACATCCGCTGTTACTTCTTTTTTTTCTTCCGCATTTTTACAGCTAAAGATGATGGTTGCCATTAGAGCAACGGTGAAGAGTTTTCTCATGGTGAAAGGTTTAGTTATAGTGATTAATTAGAAGACAATAAAACAAAATACCCTTTAAACACCATAAATGCAAGAAAAAAGCTTTTCCCTTTCGGAAAAAGCTTTCACTTCAAATATTATGACTTCACCTTTTTATACAAGCATTCTCAGAGGCTCTTCCAATAGTGACTTTAATGTTTGCAAGAAAGCAGCACCGGTTGCACCATCTACAGAACGGTGGTCGCAGCTCAATGTCACTTTCATGATATTGCCCGGAACTACTTGTCCATTCTTAACCACAGGCACTTGTGAAATACCTCCTACTGCCAGAATACAAGAGTCTGGTGGATTGATGATCGCAGTGAACTGATCGATACCATACATACCCAAATTAGAAATGGTGAAAGTGCTACCTTCCCAATCTGCAGGTTGTAATTTTTTATCTTTTGCTTTTTGCGCGTATTCTTTTACTTCAGCACCGATTTGACTTAATGATTTTGTATCAGCAAAACGAACTACTGGTACCAATAAGCCATCTTCCACCGCAACAGCTACACCAATATTGATGTGATGATTATAGCGAATGGTATCACCCAACCAACTACTATTTACTTTTGGATGTTGTTTCAATGCCAATGCAGTTGCCTTCAATACCATATCATTGAAACTGATTTTCACCGGTGCCACTTCATTGATCTTAGCACGAGCTGCAACAGCTGCATCCATATCAATACTCATCGTCAGGTAAAAATGCGGAGCTGTAAACAGACTCTCGCTCAAACGGCGAGCGATGGTTTTACGCATCTGAGATACAGGAACATCTTCGAAGCTTATTTGTCCGGCAGGAGCTGTAGCAATTGGAGCGGAAGACTTAGCTGCCGGTGTAGCAGGAGCTGAGGTAGCAGCAGGAACATAGGCATCCACATCATTCTTGGTAATTCTACCATTATCACCTGTTCCTTTTACATAACGGAGATCAATGCCTTTTTCACCTGCGATTTTTTTCGCTAATGGTGAAGCAAATATTCTTCCTTCATTGATTACTGTTTCAGACGGTACCGGTGATGCAACAGGTGCAGCAACAGTAGGCTGAGATGCCGTCGCAGGGGCTGTTGCAACAGGTGCTGCACTTCCATTTGCTTTTACTGCGTTAACAATAGCTGTTACATCCAATCCTTCTTTACCAATGATGCAAAGGAGATCATTCACCTGAATTTTTTCTCCAGGTTGAGCTCCTTGGTACAATAGTACCCCATCCTTATAACTCTCCAATTCCATGGTAGCTTTATCGGTTTCGATATCAGCCAACACTTCACCTTTCTTTACCGTATCACCTACTTTTTTATGCCATCCGGCAATAACGCCCTCGGTCATGGTATCACTTAAACGAGGCATCAACACTACTTCTTCCATACTTGATACATCCAAGGTTGATGTTGCCGGAGCAACCGGCGCAGCTTCTTGTACAGGCGCAGGAGTAACTGCTGTAGCATTCCCACCTGCATGTTGGGCCAATAATGCTGAAATGTCTTCTCCGGCTTTACCAAAAATGGCCAACAGGTCATTCACCTGAAGCTTACCACCTTTGGGCGTTCCGATATGCAAAAGAATGCCATCCTGGTAGCTTTCCAGCTCCATAGTAGCTTTATCAGTTTCTATCTCTGCGAGGAGGTCTCCTTTCTTGACTGCATCACCCACATTTTTATGCCATGCGGCAATAACACCTTCGGTCATGGTATCACTCAGGCGGGGCATTAAAATCACTTCGGCCATATAGTTTCGATTGCGCTGTTTAAATGAGCCGTGAAATTAGGAAAAAAGCGGCAAGCTTGTAGCTTGTAGCTCCGAGCTTACCGCTTTTTTCCCTCAATTCGGGCTAAATCAAGTAATTACTGACCTTGCGCCAGACTATAACCCTTTTTATCGCCCCAGGCATTTAACAGCTCAGTTGAACAAATTTTAAAGTCTACTGAAAGACGTTTATACAGTTCGAGAATGTCTACTTGAGTCAGTCCAACTTCACCCACACTTTCAAAACGGCATCGATATTGGTTGATCAGGTTGGTAAATACTGAACCTTTGGGCCAAACCTGTGTACCTCTGTTACTGATGGTCACTAGTTTGAACAAATCCAGCGTATGTTGCAAACATTTCTCTGCTACCAGTTGTGGCTGTTCATTGCTTTCAATAAACATGTCTACACCCACAATTCTTTCTTCTGATTCCTCATTGCTTTCCAACATTGGGTTTTTCTCCAATTTGAAAACAGTCTGTGTTACAGGTAAGTCTGCGAGAATTGGTTTGGGATTATGTGCAGGTTGTTTTCCAAAATTGGCAATAATGGCATTCGCAAAAGTGGTGGTATCTGAAGCAGGGGTACCCTTATCTCCAAAGTCACCGGTATGAATGCCACTTTCTAAAGTGTATAACAATGCATTTTCAATATTGGCGGCACTTTGCATCAATCCTAGATGTCGTAACATGCCTATACCACTCAATAACAAAGCAGTAGGATTCGCAATATTTTTACCAGCGATATCCGGTGCTGTTCCATGCACTGCTTCGAAAATAGAAATATGATCCCCAATATTCGCTGATGGCGCAAAACCTAGTCCACCAACCAATCCGGCGCAAAGATCACTAACGATATCACCTTGTAAATTGGTCAGTACCACCACGTCAAAAAGATCAGGCTTACTTACCAGCTTCATACACAGATCATCGACAATTACATCATCTGCTTTCAATTCAGGATATTCTTTTGCTACCTCATAAAACACTTCCAGAAACAGTCCGTCAGTGATCTTCATAATGTTGGCTTTGTGTCCGCAAGTAATTCTTTTCGCCCCTTTTTTCTTCGCCATTTCAAATGCATACTTGATCACCTGCATGCTTCCCGGACGTGTAATGAATCTTCTACTCAATGCTACGTCATGTGTCAGCATATGCTCGATACCTCCGTAAGTATCTTCAATATTTTCACGAACGATCGTAATATCAATAGGAATACCTGCTTTACTAAATACAGTATCTACACCATGTAAGGTTTGGAAAGTACGTTTGTTGGCATACGTATTCCAGGTTTTACGAGCTGTAACATTTACACTCTTAACTCCTTTACCCTTTGGTGTTTCCATCGGACCTTTAAAAAGGATTCCCAACGACTCAATGGTTTGCTGTGCTTCCGGGGTCATACCGTTGCTGTAACCTTTGTCAAACACCCACTTACCCATATCAACAAAATCATATTCCAGCGGCACTTTGGCGGCACTGAAAATCGACAAAACAGCATCCATGATTTCGGGACCAATTCCATCCCCTTTAGCTACGGCAATCTTTGTCATAATTCCTTTTTTTTAAAGTGCTGCGAAGGTAAGGGATGGGAGGTATTTTATTGTGTTAAAAAAGTCTATCGTCCATGGTCTATGGTCCATGGACGATAGACTTTTTTCCCTACTTTTACTCCAAGCAAAATCTCCCGCATGGTATCCAAAATTTCAGAAGGGGTTGAGATCAGTGTAGAGACTTTTTTTCAGTCTGATTACAGCAACCCGCTGAATGGAGAGTATATGTTTGCATATCGGATTACCATCGAAAATCACAACAATTTTACCATCAAACTACTGCGCAGACACTGGCACATATTCGACAGCAATGGAGAACATCGTGAAGTGGAAGGTGAAGGCGTGGTGGGCATCCAGCCTGTCTTACGTCCGGGTGAGCATTATCAATATGTGAGCGGTTGCAACCTGCGAACAGAAATGGGCAAAATGCATGGCAGCTATCTTATGGAAAACCAGGATACCAAAGGCTTCTTTGATGTTAATATTCCTTCTTTTGAGATGATCGTTCCTGCAAAAATGAATTGATCAGGGCTTATACTTCGCTTCCTCAAAAATCTTCTTAGCCGGTGTTTCCATTAATCTCATCAAGTTTCGTGGATCTTTTTGTTTGGCCATCCATTTTTTTACGATCTGCCATCCAACAAATTGTCCAATAAAACCCGGAGAGCTTTCTCCTAATGTTGGTGTATTAGGCGCATCACTCATATAATCACGTACCATTTCCGGGTCAATGATGTACAGTAAATTATTTTGTATAAAGAAACTCCAGATATTCTTCTCATTCTCTAAACAACCTTCCAATTGTTTGGCTGTGTATCCTGTTTTTAAAGTATCCGCTGTTTCTGGAAGAAATTGATCTAACAGATACAATCGCTTACCGGCTTCAACCATTTGTTCTACCAATGGCTTATCCGCATAATTGGGAGGATAGAGATCATCAATGATATTCTTAATTGCATTCACAGGAATATAAGCCCTGTCAAACCTCCGAGAAATATATTTCGGATACATCTGCTGTCCTTCCTCACTTTGATAAACAGGATGATTGGCTCCAAGATACAATTGCAATCCGACCGCTAATCCATCAGTTGTGATGATACTTCCATAACTATTCAGCGGGCCAATAAACGTGATCACCCTTTCAGGTAATTTATATTCAGCAAAATAATACTTAACAATTTTGAGTCCTTGTTGTATTTCTTGCAACTCGCGACTCATGTCTTTGAACTGTGGCTGAATCTCTTTAAATAAAGGTTGATAAGAACGAATAAACACAGGAATATCTTGTCTTACTGCGTCCGGACGAGTACCCATGATATTGAAGAGAAAATCCTGAGGGAAGCCACGATACTCATTGGTCAACTCGAGTAGTGATTCTTCCAGCTGTGCCGTATCGATATTAAAAAAAGATTGTTCAAATCTTTGTAAACTCAATGGAGCTTCGATCCCGGAAACATCCGGAATGAATTTTTTCTCGCTACAAGCAAGCAGTATCAGTAAACATGAAAATAAATACCATCGACGCATTGTATCCTGAATTTTGACAAAGATGCTGATAAAACCATCAGCTACCTGCAAAGAATCCTGTAAAACCTATGCAAAAGTTACTGAACTTTGCATCTTATCAGTAGTAAAAGCAAGTCTTCATGAAGATCAGCATCGCACAACAGAATTATCATATCGGAAATTTTGAAGAGAATACCCGCAAGATCATTGCAGCGATTGAAGCAGCTAAGGCAGAGGGATCTGAATTGATCATTTTCAGTGAGATGAGCGTGTGTGGTTATCCTGCCCGAGATTTTGTAGAGTTCAGCGATTTTATTGATAAATGTTATCAAGCAGTTGATCAAATCCGGGAACATGCTGATACCATTGGTGTTTTGATCGGCTCACCGGCTCACAATAAAATACAAAAAGGTAAAGACTTGTTCAACGCTGCTTTCTTCTTGTATGAGAAAGAGATCAAAGCAGAGATACACAAAACATTACTACCTACCTATGATGTGTTTGATGAGTATCGTTATTTTGAACCCGCTTATGAATGGAAGATCGTTCCATTCAAAGGAAAAAAATTAGCGATCACTATTTGTGAAGACATCTGGAACTTAGGTGACAATCCATTGTACAGAATTTGTCCGATGGACCAGTTAATGGATCAGCAACCGGATGTTATGTTGAACATCAGTGCTTCTCCTTTTGATTATACACATGATGAAGACAGAAAATCGGTGATCAAAGCCAATGTTCAGAAGTATAAGATCCCCATGTTCTATTGCAACTCGGTAGGTAGTCAGACAGAAATCATTTTTGATGGTGCTTCATTGGTATTTGATAAAGACGCGAATTTGTGTGGTGCATTGCCGATGTTTCAAGAAGCAATGTCTACATGGGAATTGAATGAAGATGGCAGTATCAATGCTCCTATTTTAGAACCTGCCAGTCGTGTACCGGATAAAGAATTGAATCCGGCAACATTAGAACCGGAATTGAATATTGCTCAGGTTTATGATGCATTGATCATGGGTATCCGTGATTATTTTTCAAAGATGGGTTTCAGTAAAGCGATATTGGGATCTTCCGGTGGTATTGATTCAGCAGTAACATTGGCGATTGCTTGTGATGCATTGGGTAAAGAAAATGTTCGGGCCATTCTAATGCCTTCACCTTATTCTACGGATCATTCGGTGAACGATGCTGTAGCATTGAGTAAGAATCTGGGTAACCTGTATGATATCATTCGTATCGATGATGTATATCAATCATTTTTACAAACTTTGAAACCACTATTCAATGATTTACCTTTTTCTTTAGCGGAAGAAAATATTCAAAGCAGAAGCAGGGGTAATGTATTGATGGCTATTGCCAATAAGCTTGGATATATCTTATTGAACACATCGAATAAAAGTGAATTGGCAACAGGTTATGGAACCTTGTATGGTGATATGGCTGGCGGACTAGGTGTATTGGGTGATTGCTATAAGTTACAAGTGTATGCACTAGCTGAATATATCAATCGCGAAAAAGAGATCATTCCTTCAAATATTATCACAAAGGCACCCAGTGCAGAACTAAGACCCAATCAAAAAGACAGTGATAGTTTACCGGATTATACAGTTTTAGATCAGATACTTTATCAATACATTGAAAAACGTAAAGGACCGGCAGAGATCAAAGCCTTGGGGTACGATGTAGCATTGGTAGACAGAACATTGAAGATGGTGAATAACAATGAATACAAGCGCAATCAGTTTTGTCCGATCATACGTATTTCACCCAAAGCATTTGGAGTGGGTAGACGAGTGCCAATTGTTGGAAAATATTTGAACTAATTTTATTCATGTATTACCATGATCGGCACATTACTATGATAGGCTAGTTTCTTAGTAGCACTGCTATGAAATAATCCTTCAAATAATCCATGCTTTTTAGGAATGGTAATGATGAGATCTACCATTTTCTCTAAGGCAACAATATTCACCGCTTCTACAAAGTTGTCATTGTTTTCAAACAGGTATTCAGGTTTATAACCATACAAAAGGGTATCCAACATCAGGCTTTCAAAAGGTGTATCTGCAGACCATCGTTTATTTTCATGATCTACGTGTAAAACAAATAATTTAGCATCTGTAGCATCGAGTAAATTTTTAATAGGCTGTACAGGAGTAGTCTCCACTACTTTCTTGAAATCACATGCCAGCATTACTTCTTCAACCTTTGTGAATACTGCTTTCGGAGGAACAATGATCACTGGAACTGTTCCATTTTCTGCAACACTCAATGCATTACTACCAATCAATTTTTCTTCCAATAAACTGGCGCCGGTGATACCCATTACAATCAGTGTTGCACCTGTTTCATGACAGATATCGTCCAACCCATCTCCTAAGTGGTCATACCTTGCCAATGTAGAAACCGTAATACCGGGTTCACAAAATGGACAAACAACTGATTTGAAATGTGCTAATGTTTTTTCACTGCTTTCTCTCAACGTATCAATATCAGGCATTACTACTGTAGGGACCATAGGATCAATATTCACAGGTGCCTGATAACCATGATACAAGATCACTTCTTCAGCATGTAGCTGTTCCGCTAGTTTAAAAGCATAAAAAGCTGCATTCTTTGCAGTAGCAGAGAAGTCTGTAGGTACGAGTATCTTTTTCATAATGCTTGTTTATACCATAAAACTACTCCTTCATTGATGCAAAAAAAATGACATTGGTCAGCAAATACTACTTTCTTTTAATCAAGCAGGAATACCGTTTATCAGACTGAATATGCTGATCGTGTAGCCTTAACGAATTCATTTAGATAGCACGAATACCTTCGCGCACGAAAAATCTTATATAATGAGCCCTTTATTTAGATCGGTTGTAGTTGCAATGCTTCTTGCCGGATTTTTTGCAAGTTGTAAAAGCCCTTCATTTACACAGAAAACCATCTTGGCTGAAATACCTGTGCAATACTATTCAAAATCAATTGTGTTAGTAGATGCAGGTGATATCAACACACCCGGATTAGCAATGACAAAAAAAAGAGAAGAAGTTGTAACGCAAATCAAACGAATCTATTTTTCTAACCTGCCAGATGTTTTAAGAAAAGATCTGCAAATGACCGTATTTACAGATGCCAGTTTAACCGAAAGTGAAAAAGCATTATTACTTCAAAATGATAATAATGTGCGTGTCAAAGTCATGGAGCGATACAATGCCAATATCATCATCCTCTTGCAGAATTATGAAGGAGGTTTCTCTCAAGACGAAATACAACGATCCAGAAATACAGACGGGTCAGTAGATAAACGAGCTACTTACTCAGTATTCTTCAATACCAATTTGACAATCATTCAAGGTGATCAATTATTTCGAAAAAGAGTTACTGCTAGTAGATATCATTCCCAAAGACAAGTCCTAAGTGGATTACTGGCACGTGGCCCCGGTTATGAAGCCAACAAAAAAGACATCGCCGCGATGGCAGAAAGAAATGCTTCCAATGTATCAGGATTGTTTAGAGATAGAAAGGGAGTTGTGAATGGAAGGGGGGAGTTTTTGGAAACTGAAAGATGAGAGTTGTTAGTTGACAGTTGACAGTAAGAAATACACTCTGTCAACTGTCAACTAACAACTGTCAACTATTAAAGATTCTCAATAATCCCCGCAATACCCTGACCACCCCCAACGCATGCAGTTACCATTCCATATTTTTTATTGAGACGCTTCATATCGTTCAATAATTGCACAGTGAGTTTACAACCGGTGCAACCCAATGGATGTCCGAGTGCAATAGCTCCTCCATTGACATTCACGATATCAGGATTTAAACCGAGTTCTCTGATTACTGCAAGTGATTGTGATGCAAATGCTTCATTGAGTTCGATCAGATCAATATCATTTTGACTCATACCTGCCTGCTTCAATACTTTAGGTATCGCGGCAACCGGACCAATACCCATGATCCGTGGATGTACACCTGCAGAAGCACAGTTTACCAATCGACCTATTGGTTTCAATCCAAGTTCAACTACCATTCTCTCACTCATAACGATCACAAATGCAGCACCATCACTGGTTTGAGATGAATTACCTGCTGTTACACTGCCGCCCATGGCAAATGCAGGTTTTAGTTTTCCGAGTGCTTCAATATTCGTATCAGCACGCACGCCTTCATCTGTATCTACGACATAAGAACGAACAGCTTTTTTCCCTTTTTCGTTCAAATAGGTTTCTTCTACTGTAATGGGTAAAATTCCTGATTTAAAATATCCATTCTCTATTGCTTTCATCGCTTTCTGATGCGATTGATAAGCGAATGCATCTTGGTCTTCTCTAGTCACCTTAAATTCTTTGGCTACTGCTTCAGCAGTTAAACCCATGCTCAAATAATAATCAGGCTCATCTTTAGCAATGGAATATGCAGGAACGGTTTTCCAACCTGCAGTTGGAACCAAACTCATACTTTCAGTACCACCTGCTATGATACAGTCAGCCATACCGGTTCTGATCTTTGCAGTAGCAAGCGCAATGCTCTCCAATCCACTCGCACAATAACGATTGATGGTAAATCCTGCCACATCGATCCCTAATGCACGTGCAGAAATAATTCTTCCGAACTGTAAACCTTGTTCTGCTTCAGGAACGGCATTACCCACGATCACATCATCTACCCGCTTTGCTTCGAGTTGGGGTACTGCAGCCATCAATCCTTTGATCACTTCAACGGCCAGATCATCCGGACGGAAAAATCTGAATCCACCGCGTTTACTTTTGGTAACGGCCGTTCTATAACCGGCTACGATATAAGCTTCCTGCATAAACTCAATTTTACCTACCAAATGTAGGGATTTTTTCAAAAAAAGTTGTTTATGCAACCAAATTTAACCTGTGTTGCTTCTTCCTGCCGAAATCAAATGCCCCTTATCTTCGCAGCATCATGATCTACCCGCTTATTAGACAATTGCTTTTCTGTTTCCCACCTGAGGATGTTCACTATTTTTCTATGGATATTTTACGCAGTATTTGTTCCGTAGATCCATTAAAAAAAATGATCGCCGGGTCATTTTCGCCTAAAGGCAGCGGGTTGACGAAAGAGGTTTTTGGGTTACAGTTTCCGAACCCGGTTGGATTGGGTGCCGGATTTGATAAAAATGCTTTGTATTTGAACGAGTTGGAAGCATTGGGTTTTGGATTTGTAGAGATTGGCACGGTGACGCCACTGCCGCAACCCGGCAATGACAAACCCAGACTCTTTCGCTTACCTGCTGATAAGGCATTGATCAACCGAATGGGTTTTAATAATTACGGGGCCAAAGCGATAGCAGGCAGATTGGAAATGCACAAGAAAAAACAATCATCGCTTATCGTTGGAGGAAATATTGGAAAGAATAAAGTAACTGCCAATGAAGACGCATGGAAAGACTACCTGACTTGCTTTAATACACTACATGATCTGGTTGATTATTTCGTGGTGAATGTAAGCTCACCTAATACACCCGGACTCAGAGAGCTACAGGAAAAAGATTCTTTGAAGAAAATTTTTAGTGAATTACAAAACAGTAATCAAGGAAAATCAAATCCAAAACCGTTGCTATTGAAAATTGCACCTGATCTTACCAAAGAGCAATTGGATGATATTGTTGCACTGGCATTTGAAGTAAAGTTAGATGGACTTGTTGCTACCAATACAACCATCAGCAGAGATCAGCTTAAAACGCCGGCATCAACCATTGAAAAAATGGGTGCCGGAGGATTGAGTGGGAAGCCGGTACAACAGCGATCAACAGAAGTGGTGCAATACCTATCTCAACAAACCGGAAAGCAAATACCAATTATAGCTAGTGGTGGCATTTTCACCGGTGCAGATGCTCAAGAAAAAATGAAAGCAGGAGCTAGTTTGGTGCAGGTATGGACCGGTTTTGTGTATGAAGGTCCAAGTATAGTGAAACAAATTTGTAAGCATTTATAAATCGTTTATGGAACATTTATTGACATCAGAGAGTTTGATCAGTTTTTTGATCCTTGTTATTCTTGAAGTAGTGTTGGGAATTGATAATGTGATTTTTGTGAGTATCATCATGAACCGCATGGATAAAAAGCATCAGCCACGTGCCAGAATGTTGTGGATGATCATGGGCATGAGTACCCGTATTGTTTTATTATTTGGATTGGGCTGGTTGTTAGCGCAGAAAGGGAAACCTGTGTTTAGTGCATGGGGAAAAGATTTTGATCTGGCAAGTCTTGTGATGTTGGCAGGAGGTTTATTCTTATTGTATAAAACTGTTCGTGAAATACATCATAAACTGGAAGGTGATGAAGAAGCTTTACATGGTGGTAGTCAAAAGAAATTAGGTTTTGCAGCTGCGGTGTTTCAAATCATGCTAATTGATATGGTGTTTAGTTTTGATAGTATCATCACGGCGGGAGGTACTGCCAAGCATATTGAAATCATGATAGCGGCAGTCATTGTTGCCATGATAGTCATGTTTTTATTCAGTACCAATATTTCCAATTTCATTCATAAACATCCTACTTTAAAAATGCTGGCATTATCATTCTTGGTGATGATCGGATTTGTATTGATCGTGGAAGGATGGGATAGTGTGAATGCACATGAACTACACCTCAAAAATTATGTATACTTCGCGATGGCATTTTCATTTATAGTTGAGTTATTGAATATGCGATTACGCAAGAAATATGTAAAGCCTGTTGAACTACGCTCACCTTTGATCCCCGAGCAAGAAACTCGTGACTCAGATATGGCTCATTAATCATTACAGCTAAAAAACAGCAGAATTTGTTGTGATCTGTTTACTTTTAACCTCAAAGTGCTTTTATGAAAGAGGAACAAAAACATCTGGATACACTTCAGGATATCAAACAGATCATGGATCGAAGCAGTCGATTCATCAGTTTAAGTGGACTGAGTGGCATTGCTGCCGGACTTTGTGCGTTGGGTGCTGTTAGCTATGTGTGGCCCATTTGGAATGTGTCAATGGGTAGTAGTATCGAAACATCAAATCCTGTTTTACTCATTCTAAATAGTGAACAAAAATCACGTCTTTTATTGACCGGTATTACCTGCTTCATCAGTTCCTTCATTTTTGCAATTGTCTTTACCTGGTTTAGAACTAAAAAAACATATGCATCTCTTTGGAATAGTACTGTTCGAAGACTAGTCATTCATACAGCCATCCCTTTTATTGCAGGTGCAGTACTGGTTGTGTATTTGATGAACTGGAATTTAACCGGACTGATTGCTCCTGCTTGTTTAATATTTTATGGTTTAGCCTTACTGAGTGGAAGTAAATACACCGTTTCTGAAATTCGTTGGCTAGGTATCAGTGAATTATTATTAGGGTTATTGACACTTCAATTTTTACAGTATGGTATTATCGCTTGGGGAATCGGATTTGGATTGCTGCATATCATTTATGGTGCATTGATGTGGTGGAAATATGAAAGAGCATGAAAAACCCGATCGAACAATTAAATAAAGTTTTTGATAGTCGTGTGCGACTCGGTATCATGAGTGCTGTGATGGTGAATGATGAAGTGAATTTCAATGAACTGAAAGAACTGATACAGGTTACAGATGGAAATCTTGCCAGTCATCTAAAGACATTGGAAGAAAACGGATATATCCTTGTAAAAAAAGGTTTCATAGGCAGAAAGACCAACACTACATACGCCATAACAAAATCCGGTGAGAAAGCATTCAAAGCACATATTGATGCATTAGAGAAGATGATCAAGGGTTTGAGTTGATCTGATAAATTTCATTGAAACATCACGTAAGAACCTTTCTTCGTAAAGGTCTAGAAAACAAAAGCCCCGCAGTTAACGGGGCTTTAGATATAAGCAAGCAATCGAAAAGAGACTATCCATTCAGAACCTCTCTTGAGATCACCAATTTCTGGATCTCTGAAGTTCCTTCTCCAATAGTACACAATTTTGCGTCACGATAGTACTTTTCTACAGGAAAATCTTTTGTATAGCCATATCCTCCGAAAATCTGAATGGCCTCGGTAGCTGTTTTTACGGCTACTTCACTGGCATAATACTTCGCCATCGCCCCTTCCTTGGTTACTTTTTGTCCACGATTCTTAAGATCGCAAGCTTGCCAGATCAGTAAGTCAGAAGCCATGATCTCTGTGGCCATATCAGCCAGTTTGAAACTGATACCTTGAAAATTACTGATGGGCTGATCAAACTGATAACGTTCTTGGGAATATTTGGTAGCCGCTTCATAAGCACCTTTAGCAATTCCCACTGATAAAGCAGCAATCGATATTCTACCCCCATCTAAAATTTTCATCGCTTGTCTGAAACCGTCTCCTACTTCACCCAATCTATTCGCATCTGAAATGCGACAATTTTCAAAAATCATTTCGGCTGTTTCACTGGCACGCATACCCAGTTTATTTTCTTTTTTACCGGCTGAAAAGCCTGCGGTACCTCTTTCCACCACAAAAGCGGTAGAGTTGCCACTTGTTCTAGGCTCTCCCGTTCTGCATATTACAACCGCTACATCACCACTCTTACCATGTGTGATCCAACTTTTGGTTCCATTCAAAATCCAATCGTTTCCATCTTTTACAGCCACCGTTTTCATATTTCCGGCGTCACTGCCTGTATTCGGCTCTGTCAATCCCCAGGCACCAATCCATTCCGCAGTTGCTAATTTGGGTAACCATTTCTTTTTTTGCTCCTCTGTTCCAAAAGAAAGAATATGGTTCGTGCATAAAGAATTATGTGCCGCTAAACTCAATCCTACAGACCCGCATACTTTTGATATTTCCTGGATGATGGCATTGTATTCAAAGTACCCCAATCCTGCTCCGCCGTACTGCTCAGGTACCAATACACCCATTAAACCTAATTTGCCCATTTCCTTAAATACTGCTACCGGAAACTCCTGACTTTCATCCCACTCCATTACATGCGGAAGAATGTACTGTTGTGCAAAATCCCTGGCTGTTTGCGCTACCTGTTCTGTTAGTTCTGTTGTCTTAAAATGCATATCCAATACTTTTAAATAGACGAAGGTTGCCTAACTAAGCAATCGTTACTAAGGCAACCTTCTGAAAACAAACGACCGTTTGTTAGTTTTCAGTGCAAAAGAACTACTTTTTGATATTCCCTCCAAAAATGGTTTAAGGGTTAACATTTTTTTATTCGATAAAAAAGAGGGCTTTGAAGCGGCCCATCCACTCCGGTTTAAAACCGGGTATTTCAAGTAGTTGATCCATCTCTATGAACAAGCCATTGTCCTGTCGCCTTCTCACAATCCTTGTAGCAACTTCCATTGAAATACCTGTTTTGACACAGATCTGATAAGCAGACGCACGATTCAAGGGCAATTTTTTCAGGTTTGATTCATTGATCTGTAAATAAGGTTCGATTTGTATCAAAAGACTGTCTTTCAAGCCAAAAACAGATTTCAGTTCTTCCTTACTACTAAACCCATCGGATCTTTCTCGGTATTTGATGATTCGTTCCGCCAACACATTCCCAATACCTGGTAACGACTTCCATGATTCCAGATCAGCAGTATTGATATCAATGGGTTGAATGATCTGTATCTTTTTTTCGAAAATAGGTTGTTGATAGTTGGTTCTAGCATAAGGAATCAAACGATCCGCCAATGATGGTGACATCCCCCATATTTTTCGGAGATCCTCTACTTGGCGGAACCGTCCACCCTTACTTACATAATTGATGATTCGCTTAGCTACAGTGATCGGTACCCCGAATCTTTGCCACTCCTCAACAGAAAATGTATTTGGATCAAAAGGATATAATGGAACAGTAGGAGCATTATCTGCACGTAGAACCATCTCTTCTTTCAGCATGTCCTTCCATTTTTTACTCTCAGCTGTCATCACTGATAGATCCGGCAATGGTTTACGCGGTATCAAATAAGGCAGCGATAACAACAGTAAAACAAGTACTGTAAAAGCAAGTATACCGACCCGTTCTTTTTTACTGAACTGATCAAAAGCGCTGGATTTCTTTTGCATACAATAGATTTAGTTGTATGCCTTTTCTTTCTTCTATAATTGCAATTGTAATCCATCAAATGCTAGTTGCATATGAGAAGGCAATTCACGATTGATGGTTTCATGTAACCCTAACTGATGACTAATGTGTGTAAAATAAACTTGAGGTATATTCAATTCCTTTGCCAACGCAACAGCTTCATCCAATGTAAAATGTGATAGATGATTTTCTTTTCGAAGTGCATTCAATACCAATATTTTTGAGCCGCGTATTTTTTCTTTTTCGGATTCTTCTATCCGATTGGCATCAGTGATATAAGTAAAATCTCCAAATCGAAAACCAAACACCGGCATCTTATAATGCCATACTTCAATCGGTAAAACGGGTATATCACCTACAAAAAAAGGTTGGTGATCGATGGTGATCAGATTCAGTTCAGGAACACCGGGATACCTAGTATCAGAAAATGCATAATAATAATCTCTCCGCAAAGCCTCTTCCGTTAAAGTATTGGCATAAATATCCATGGGCTTTTTGTTGAAATAATTATAAGCCCTAATATCATCCAATCCGGCTAAATGATCTTTATGTGGATGTGTATACACAACAGCATCTAATCTTCGATTATTGATACGTAGCATTTGATACCGAAAATCAGGTGTCGTATCTACTACCAAAGATGTTTGTGCAGATTGAATAAGTACACTACTTCTTAAACGTTTATCATTTGGGTTGATAGATGTACAAACACTGCAATCACAACCAATCATAGGTACACCACTACTGGTACCCGTTCCCAAAAATGTTATGGTAAGAGATGGAATGTGCACAGATCAAATCTATGGAAATATGTGCAGACGGTGCGAGCGTATTTCCCGCAAAAAAATTAAGCTTCTGTCGCAGACTTTTTTACTACTTCTTCATAGAGTTTCTGCGACTCAAGGGTAAGCTTATCAAAATCGATCTGTAATTGTGGGATGATCTCCATCAAGGTATTGATCCTTCCTTCGATATTCAGGAACTTATTCAATACAACGATACGCTTGGCTTCCAACAGACACCATCCGCTTTGAAAAGTTCCTCTTTCATATCGCACCACATACTCAGATTCTCCCAGTATGTCTTCCAATTTGTCTAAAGTAGTTTGTGTGTATTTCATCCTGCTAAACGGTCATTAAATATTGAAACAATAACTCAGCAAATGTAAGATTCGGGGCTTGTTTGGAAGGGGGTGTTGGGGATTAGTTATTCACATTTAGCTGCGAGTCGTGAGCTACGAGCTTCGAGCCAAAGCATTAGAATGTATCATAAAAATTATCACTGGGAGTAATGTTATGCAAAAAAAAGCTCAGAGCTCGTAGCTCACGACTCGCAGCCTATTTACTCACCATCTTAATAATCGGTACAATCATTTCTTCCAGACTGATACCCCCATGTTGAAAGGTATTCCGGTAATAATTGACATAGTGATTATAGTTATTGGGGTAACATAAAAACCCATCCTCTTTGGCAAAAATATAAGAGGAGTTCACATTCGGTACCGGTAATCCGGCCTCCTTGGGATCTTTGAAAGCCAATACATCTCTAGTTTCAAAATTCAAGTTGCGTCCATGTTTGTATCTGAGATTGGTAGTGGTTTGTTTGTCTCCAATTACTTTATGCGGAGTCTTTACACGTACACTTCCATGATCGGTTGCCAATACCACTTTAATGGATTTGTCTGCAATTTTCTTCAAAGCCTGATGTAGTGGACTATGTTCAAACCAACTTTTGGTTAAACTTCGATAACTCGTTTCATCACTGGCCAACTCTTTCAATACTTCCATTTCTGTTCTAGCATGACTGAGCATATCCACAAAATTGTAAACGATCACATTCAGGTCATTTTGCAAAAGATTATGGATATTGTTTACGAGTTGTTGTCCGTCATTATGATTCAGAATTTTATGATAACTGATCTTTAAATCTTCTTTCTTCAAGCGTTTTAATTGTGCTCGAAAAAAAGTTTCTTCCTCATTATTCTTTCCTCCCTCCTCTTCATCATTTTTCCATAGCTGAGGAAATTGCTTTTCGATATCTACAGGCATCAATCCAGCGAAAATGGCATTACGACAGTATTGTGTGGCTGTTGGAAGAATGGAGTAGAATGTTTCTTCTTCCAGTATCCTAAAGCTTTCCGCAAAAATGGGCTGTATCGCTTTCCATTGATCAAAACGCAGGTTATCAATCAACACAAAAAATAAAGGTGTTCCCTTTTCGACATGTGGCAGTACCTTAAACTTGAGCAATTGATGACTCATAATAGGACCTGCAGCCGATGATGGCGATACCCATGATGCATAGTGTTTACTAATAAATTTAAAGAACTCTGTATTCGCCTCCTGCTTTTGTGTATGGAATACTTCTCTCATTTCCGGGCTATCACTCTTTTCCATTTCCAGCTCCCAATACACCAATTTCTTATAGATCTCCATCCATTGATTATAATCCGGATTGTCATTCAATGCCATGAATAACTCCCGAAACTGTTGCTGGTAAGCAGTGGTCGTCGTTTCTGCTACCAATCTTTTATTATCAATGATCTTTTTCAAACTAAGTAAGACCTGATTCGGATTCACTGGTTTGATCAAATAATCACTGATCTGTCTACCGATCGCTTCATTCATCAGGTTCTCGGTTTCATTTTTAGTGATCAGTACAACGGGAATACTGCTATTCACTTCTTTAATGCGAACCAATGTCTCCAACCCGGTAATACCAGGCATTGTTTCATCCATCAATACCACATCTACAGGTTCATTCTTCACAAATTCGATCGCATCAAATCCATTGGTAAGTGTGGTTACAGCATACCCCTTCTGTTCCAGGAATAATTTTTGAGATTGGAGGCTTTCGATCTCGTCATCTACCCATAAAATGTTAGCTAAAGGCATATTCAATATTGACTGATTACACGAAATGCACCATTATGGTGTCATTTACCGGTTAAAATAAAGAAATAAATACAGTTTGTGTAATAGTTATGAATAGGCAGGGCAATTGTTGCGTTTATAAGGCTTAAGAGCCGTAAATCTATTTCATTCTACCTTATCGGGTATCTCTTTGTATTTTTGCCAACCGTTTAAATAACGGATTTAACAAATCACCAACAGGTATGCCTGATCTGAAAAGAAAAATCATCAATGACCCTGTGTATGGTTTCATCACCATCAACCATCCACTGATCTTTGATATCATCGCACATCCTTATTACCAGCGTTTGCGTCGCATCAAGCAGATGGCGATGGCTCAGTTAGTGTATCCGGGTGCGGTACATACCAGATTGCATCATTCATTGGGAGCTTATCACTTAATGGGTAATGCGGTCAATGAATTAAGAGGTAAAGGCATAGATATTACCCATGAAGAAGAAATAGCCGTAAAAGCAGCGATCCTTTTACATGATGTTGGACATGGACCTTTCTCGCATGCCCTGGAGCAAGTTGTAGTTCAAGGTGTACACCATGAGCAATTGTCGCTACAGATCATGGAGAAGATGAATAAAGATCTTAACGGTCAACTATCACTAGCGATTGCCATTTTCACAGATCAGTATCATAAACCTTTTTTGCATCAGTTGATCAGTGGTCAGTTAGATGTTGACAGAATGGATTATTTAAGTCGCGATAGCTTTTTCTGCGGCGTGAGTGAAGGTGTGATTGGCTATGATCGTATCCTTAAAATGTTAACGGTACATGATGGCCAACTGATGATTGAAGAGAAAGGTATTTATAGTGTTGAGAAATTTCTGGTAGCCAGAAGACAGATGTACTGGCAGGTATACTTACATAAAACAGTGCTTGCTGCTGAGAGAATGCTGGTAAAAATACTGGAACGTGTACGTGAAATCTATCAGCCCACAGATAGTGCTTTAACAACACAATCTGCCATTGATTTTTTTCTGGGCGGTTTCAATGGCATCATGAATGATGGAACACTGGATCTTTTTTGTTCACTGGATGATCATGATATCATGCATGCATTGAAGAGATGGTCAAAACACCCGGATCGTATTCTTTCTTTACTATGTTCTCGTTTTTTAAACAGACAATTGTACAAATCTAGAATTCAAGCCGAACCATTTGATAATGCTTTTGTAAAAGCAAAAGAAAAAGAAGTTTCAGAAAAGTTTGGCATTGGACTTGCTTCTATCCATTACCTGTGTTTTACGGGCGAGGCAACCAATACGTTGTATCAAACCGTAGACGAAAGGATCAATATTTTGTTCAGGGACCAAACGGTGAAGGATATATCACAAGTGGATAATGCCCTGATCCATCAAAACCTTTCAGCACCGGTTAAAAAAAATTACATTTGTTTATTGACATGACTTTAGTCCGTAGACCATAGTCGATGGACCATGGTCT
>OGVO01000027.1_pt1 | contig 24600 bp, 35 predicted proteins | sample 1575771 | NCBI WGS metagenome assembly OGVO01 (sample SAMN07581527, study PRJEB24739) | freshwater metagenome | place: Singapore | collected 2015-01 | reverse complement strand
CATGATAGAATCCCATCTAGTTTACTTGTTTTACTTAGCTTGATTGACATAAAGAACCCCTATTAAATGTTACTGGTTTAGTCTTACGGTTTACCTTCGAAATAATAGTTATACCTTCATTCCATTGTGCCATATACCTAGCTTCTTTCAGTGTTTTAAATTTAAACACTTTGCCGTTGATTGTAAATTGGTACATACCCTTAGCCCTCCAATTTGATCTGTAGATTGTACAATTCTTCGTACTTACCCTTAAGCTTGATAATCTCATCGTGTACCCAAAAACTATCCATCGATTCCAATTCAGCAATATCTGCTTTAATCTTAAATTGTCTATCCCAAATTCCCTTGAGTAGTAGTAATCGTTCTTCTCTGCTTAGTGTAATCTTGAATTCCATATATCCTCCATTTGTTTAGATTATGCCCTAATCAATCTCATTAGTCAATTAGGGCAAACCCTTAGTACATTACCACGTCAATTTTAAACTTCTCATGTAACTCTAGTGCTGTCTCATTGTGTCTATCCATCCAAAATCTAACATCCTCTTGATCATCCTTTTCAAATGCACTAGCAATCATCATTTTATCTACTAAAATTCTATTAAATAAACTACTAATTTCGTTTGCTTCTTTTTTAGTAATCATTTTGTAAACCTCCTCTTAGAAACTTTGACCAAAAAACAAACTTAGGATCAAGGGTAACAGAAAGAAACAAAACCCTACAATTGCTAATAACCCTAGTACTATCTGCTCTTCATATTTGTTGATCATTTTATTTCCCTCGTTTGTTTCAGTGAGATCAGTATCTCAAATTCTTAGGCACTTGTCCATAGGGAAAACCCTAGGTTTTGATTGATTGTTACTATCGAGTTAATAGCCTGGATCTATCGAGTAGTGCTTAGAGGGTCACTACTATACCCTCACTTCTCTAGTTTGTCAATAGGTATTTTCCCTAATTGACTCGTAAGAACTTTTGTGATAGGGGGAGGGGCTACACAAACAAATTAGAGCGTTAGAACCCTCTGAAACACCTAAAAAGGACTATAGGAATACCTAAAAAGTTAAATTAAGAAGACTAAAAAATTAAAGAAATTAGAAGAAGTTAACGACAGAAGACTACAGATAAGGAATACTATATAAATCAATGACTTAGTAATCGTAGAAGATAACAGAAGATGAGCTACGATAGTGAATAATAAAGGCTTGTTAGCTACACTTGCGGAACACGTGCTAGTTTACTGGGTAGACCCGCATGTAAGATGTGCTCCGTAGGCAGTAGAATAAAATAATACTTGACAAATCCTAAGAAGTATGGTATAATAGTTGTACTAAGGAGAAAAAACTGCTTAGCAGTTCTGCTAAGTGATAACGATATAAAAAACTAAACTATATAAAACTACTTAGTATAACTTCTAAGTTAAACTTAGAAGAAGAAAAACAACTTAGAAGTATAGTTTAATTAATGTTAGTCTCTACTTACGTAGGAAAAGGCTTAGAGTGGACTTAGAAGAAAAAGAAGACAATCAGGTTGTTGTGTCTATCCCTCGTAGGGGTCGTCCACCTAAGGCTGTCGTAGAAGCGAAGCGTAAAAGAGGTAAAGTAGGTCGTCCCCAGGGAGACACAGGAAGGATCGCTGAATTCAAAGCTAGACTCCTGAGTACTACTGGAACTAAGGTCATAGACACTGTCTTAAGAAAAGCCTTGGATGACAACGATAAAGATCAGGTAGCATGTCTTAAGATGTGCATGGACAGACTTCTACCTGTCTCACTCTTTGAAAAGGATGCGAAGGGTCAGCGGAATGCTGTAACCATTAACATTACTGGCTTGGGTGAGACTAAGGTGGAAGCTGTAGAGACCATCGACATGGAGCAAGATGAATCTTAATTTCGAGCTCCTGCCCTGGCAAAAGAAAGTATTCAGTGACGACACTCGGTTTAAGGTAATCGTAGCAGGTCGTCGTTGTGGTAAGAGTAGACTCTCAGCAGTAGCCCTCTTGGTAGAGGGGCTGAGGTGTCCTCAAGGCAGTGCTGTGATGTATGTAGCTCCTACGCAAGGACAAGCCAGACAGATTATCTGGGACTTGCTAATGGATCTGGGTAGGGATGTAATCCAGAGCTCCCATGTGAACAACATGGATATCACTCTGATTAACGGTGCTAAGATCTACGTTAGAGGTGCTGATAGACCAGATACACTTCGTGGGGTCAGCTTAACATTTCTCGTACTAGACGAAGTAGCTGACATCAAACCAGAGACTTGGGAGAAGGTGCTACGTGCTGCTCTGTCTGATAAAAAAGGTAAAGCACTGTTTATCGGTACTCCTAAGGGACGTAATTGGTTCTACGATATGTATAACCTTGGTACGTCTGAGGAAGATGAGGAGTGGAAGAGCTGGCACTTTACCACCAAAGATAATCCTCTCATTGATCCAAAAGAGATCGAGGGAGCTAGAAAGACCTTATCATCGTTTGCATTCAAGCAAGAATACGAAGCAAGCTTTGATAACGCAGGAACAGATTTATTTAAAGAAGAGTGGATTCAGTACGGAGAAGAACCTAGCGATGGTGTCTATCACATAGCGATTGACTTAGCAGGATTCACCAACAGTAACTACTCCTCAGCAAGAGCAAAGAAACTAGACGAATCAGCGATAGCTGTAGTGAAGGTAACAGATGATGGAGATTGGTTCGTTAAAAAGATTGAACATGGTCGCTGGGATGTCAAAGAGGCTGCAGCAAGGATACTCAAGAACATACGTCAGTTTGAACCAGTGGGTGTGGGAATTGAGCGAGGTACGGTGCGTAACGCTGTATTACCCTATCTTAGCGATTTAATGCGAGCAAACAACGTATACGCTCACATCCAAGATTTAACACATGGTGGTAAACAAAAGACTGAGCGAATCCTCTGGGCATTACAGGGAAGATTCGAGCATGGTAAAGTGATACTGAACGAAGAAGAGGATTGGAGAGAATTTACTGATCAGCTTCTGATGTTCCCTACTCCACAGGTGCATGACGACTTAGTGGATGCATTATCGTACGTCGACCAGTTAGCTGTAACGTCATACTTTACAGACGACATGGAAAGCGAATATGAACCTTCTGACTTTATATCGGGATACTGATGAGCATAACTGGTAGCTTATTTAGAATGGTTGCCCCAGCATTGGTGGATAACTTAGAAGCACAAGGACTCTTTCGAGGCACAAGCAGAGCAACACCCAGCCTTGTCCCTGAGATGTTTATCGGACGTGAAGGGATTACAAACTTAGGAGAAGCTGGAGTTATTGACGCTGCAGCAGCTACTAAGACCTTAGAAGATGCACAGCGTGATTGGTTTAGGCTTCCTGCTGAGGAGTGGATGGAGAAGTATCCGCAGCAAGGTATAGCGTTTGACCCTGTAGCAAACAAGGCAATGCTAGAGATCAGCGATAAGAATGTAGATCTCCGTCGTGGTGTAGACCTGAACAAGATCCCTGAGAATGAGATCTTAGCATTCGATGAAGTATTCAAAGCAGACACGCTAAAGAAAGCTTACCCAGAGATTGAAGACGTAACGCTAAGCTTTATCGATAATCCTGCTTCTTCTCGCTTAGCAGCTTATGCTCCTGAGCAGAACATGATTCTATTTAATCGTCAGCATCCTGACTGGAAGAACAAAGATACTCCAGTGAAGGTTGCACTGCACGAGATTCAACACTACGTCCAAGGCAAAGAACTCTTCACACAAGGTGAGAGCTTTAACGGTGTTCTCCAAGAGAACCAACTCTATCGTGACTCCTCCGCTGCACTGAGCCAAGTCGTAGCTCAGTCTGTTCCAGAATCTTTAGAGTTTGCTAAGCAATTCAACAAGCTTGGTTTCTCCAAGGACGAAGTAATCGATGCAGTCGCTGGGCTTACCAAGACAGATGGCTTATCAGCTCGTCGTAACTTAGAGCTTGCCTTTGGAAGCAAAGAAAAAGCAGAAAAGTTTATTACAAGAGCGAAGCAATATCCTGCTTTAGGTGCAGCTTTAGAAGCAAAGAATATTTCCACACAAGCTTACCAGCAATCTGTAGCAGACTATATGAAAGTCGCTGGTGAAGTGTTTGCTCGTCAAACTGAGCAGCGTCGTGGTTTAAACGTAGCAGAGCGTATTCAGAATACTGCTATGCAAGCAATCGAGACAGATCCTCAGAATCTCATGGCAGGTGTTACTATCGATAACATGACTGCTCCACGTGCTGCAGGATCTCAAGACGCATACATCGTACCTGAGTGGAGTCTTAAAGAACAGACTAAACAAGAAAGAGAACAAGGATTTGGACGTAAATTAAATAATCCAATTCGACTACAGGATGGAAGTAGGCTTTCTGGTTTTACCAGCGATTCACAAGAAGTTTTCTATGGCTACGATAAAAACGGAGAAATGTTTTCAATTCGAAAAGAATTTGTAAAACCAGAAGATATTGTAGGTTCTAGAGATTCAAACAAAACAGCAGACAGGATTAGAAGTCGATTAATCGAGCTGCAGCAGCCAAAAGAGTTTGCTGATCCTTTCCAGATGCAAGTACCACAATCCACAATCCCTGAAGGAATGTAAGAATGAGTGAATTTAAAGAAGATCCAGTAAACGAATATGACCGTGAGCTCGTAGCTTTCGTTGTAGACCATACACGTCGCTGGAGAGATCACCGAGATGTAAACTACTTAGACAAATGGGAAGAGTATGAAAGATTATGGCGAGGGATTTGGGACGGATATGACAAGATTCGTGAGTCCGAGAGATCTCGTATTGTTACTCCAGCTCTCCAACAAGCGATCGAGAGCAAACAGGCTGAGATTTCTGAAGCTGTGTTTGGTCGTGGCGAGTTCTTTGACATTGTTGACGATAGGACTGATGCAGATAAAGCAGACATTGCTTTAGTACGTCAGCAGATGCACGAGGACTTTAAGTTCTCGAAGGTTAAGAAAGCTTTAGATGATATCATTCTCTTAGGAGAACTATACGGTACAGGTATCGGAGAGATTACTGTAGAAGAAAAGACTGTTATGTCTCCCGCTACGCAGCCTATTCCAGGCACAAGCATGGCAGCTATCGGTGTACAAGAACAAAAAAAGTTTATGGTTCAGTTACACCCAATCAATCCTCGTAACTTCCTCATTGACCCTAACGCTCGTGATGTAGAGTCTTCCCTCGGTGTAGCAATTGAGGAGTACATGCCCTACCATAAGATCGTTCAAGGCATGGTTGATGGTACATACCGTAAAGTAGGAATCACTCCCAGCTACAACGACATGGACTTAGAACCTGTCCAAGAGATGTCTCCTAAGCAGGACGACAAAGTACGAGTAATTCGTTACTATGGTCTTGTTCCTAAGGAGTACCTCAAAGAACTCCAGAAGAAGGACGGAGAAGAAGTAGTAGACCTCTTCCCTGAGGGTTCGATGGCTGAAGACTACGAAGACATGATCGAGGCTATCGTAGTAATCGCTGATGACCAGTGGCTTTTAAAAGCTGAAGAGAATCCTTACATGATGAAGGATCGTCCTATTGTCGCCTATCAAGCTGACTCAATGCCTGGTCGTTTCTGGGGTCGTGGTACTGCTGAGAAGGGCTACAATATGCAAAAAGCTATTGATGCTCAGATCCGTAGCCACTTAGATTCTCTTGCTTTGACCACTGCTCCGATGATGGCGATGGACGCTACTCGTCTACCTCGTGGTGCTAAGTACGATGTGAAGCCTGGTAAGAACCTACTCGTTAACGGTAATCCTAACGAGATCATGATGCCATTCAAGTTTGGCACAACTGATCCACAGAACTTCCAGACTGCTCAGAACTTCCAAGCAATGCTGCTCCAAGCTACTGGAACAATTGATAGCACTGCGATGCCTGGACAAGTCGCTGCTGGAGAAGCTTCGGGTGCTGGTCTTTCGATGGCTCTTTCAGGCTTGATGAAGAAGAACAAACGTACTTTGATTAACTTCCAAGAGGACTTCTTAATCCCATTCATCACCAAAGCTGCTTATCGCTTCATGCAGTTTGACCCAGATCGCTATCCAGTACAAGATTTCGTATTCTTGCCTGTATCTACCCTAGGAATGGTGGCTCGTGAGTATGAACAACAGCAGATGATGGGCTTAATGTCCACCTTAGGAGCTGAATCCCCTATCGTTCCTCTGCTATTACAGGGTGTAATTCAGGGTTCAAGCATCTCTAATCGTGAAGAAATCGTAGCAGGACTCCAACAAATGAGTCAACCTGACCCAATGCAGCAGCAAATGCAGCAATTAGCCCTAGCAACTGCTCAGGCTACCCTGCAGAAGACTCAAGCTGAGGCTGCTAAGGCTATGGCAGAGGCTCAGAAGGCTGGAGCTCAGGCTCAGGCAATCCCTGTAGAGACCCAAATCAAGGCTGTAGAGGCTGCAAACAAGCCAATGGGTACTGACCCTTTCACCCAAGTGGAGAAAATCGCTAATTTAGCCCTTAAAGAGGCTGATATCATGTCCAACGAGCGTATTGCTATGTTACAAACTGCTACAAAAATGCAATAACTCTTGACAAATTGTAAATTTTATGGTATAATATTAGCATATACTAACACAATAAACTCTCCTTGTCAAGGAAAAAGAGTATGAACAGAGAATTACAGGATTATTACGAAGAACGCTTCTCCATGATGGCTTCCAAAGGATGGAAGGATCTGGTAGAAGACATAGAATTAATGCTAAGCAGTACCGATACCATTAAAGGTGTTGATACTGAGCAGCAGCTCTGGTTCAGAAAGGGAGAAGTCTCTATCATGACCTGGCTAAAGAATTTAAAAGAGTCAAGTACCGAAGTCTACGAGCAGCTTCAGAAGGAGGAAGACAATGCCGAGACGGATGTTTGACTTTGAATGTAAGAATTCACACATCACTGAGTCCTTCGTCGATATAGACACAAAAGAAGTTCAGTGTGGTGAGTGTGGCGAGGTAGCTACTCGCATTCTTTCCTCTCCTCGGTTGGGTTTAGACCCTATCTGTGGAGATTTCCCAAGTGCTACGGCACGATGGGCAAAGATGAGAGCTGAGAAGCTGGCATTGGAAAGAAAAACAAATAGCTAACAACGGCTCGTAAATGGACTCTTGACCACCGAGCTATTTTTTAAATGTCCTAAAATCGCATTGCGACAGGAGAATATACATGGCTGCAAATTTTATCGAACTGCAAGAAGAAGACTCTAACGAGAACTTTACTGATCCAACCCAACAAGAGAGTACAACCCCAGACGCTGCTGAACAAATGGCAGCACAACCTGAAGAGGCTGCTCCCGCACCAGAACTACCTGAGAAGTATCGTGGTAAATCTCTTGATGAGATTATTAGGATGCATCAAGAAGCCGAGAAGTTAATCGGACGACAGGCACAAGAGGTTGGAGAAGTACGTAAGTTAGCTGACTCACTTCTAAAGCAACAACTCGAAACGAAGCACGACACACAGCCAAGTAAAGCACAAGAGATTGATTGGTTTGAAGACCCTGCTAAGGCAGTAAACCAGGCTGTAGCAAACAACCCAATCCTAAAGCAATTGCAAGAACAACAAGCTCAACAAGCCCAGATGGTTGCATTGCAGACGATTGAGAAAGCACATCCTGACTATTTAAGTGTAGCACAATCTGAGGACTTTGCTTCATGGATTCAAGGTTCAAAGGTTCGTATGGAATTATTTGCTAAGGCAAACAACTACGATGTAGATTCAGCGTTAGAACTGCTAGATACTTACAAGTCTCTACGCAACGTCAAACAACAAAAAGCAGAAGCTACTAAAGCTGCTGACGAATCGCTGAAGAAGGTCGATGAAGAGAACCGAAGCAAAGCACTTAAGACTGCAGCCGTCCAACAAGGCGGTACTGGGGAGTCAACAAAACCTGTTTATCGTCGTGCAGATCTTATTCGCTTAAGAATGCAAGACCCAGCTCGATACGAAAGCATGGCAGATGAAATTCTACAAGCTTACGCAGAAGGCAGGGTTAAATAAACTTTAATTCATTTAGGAGATTTTAAAAATGGCTTTAACAACTGCTGCATATCCAGGAGGCTCAGCCTCTATTGTCAACAAAACTAATGCTGACAAATTCATTCCAGAAATCTGGTCTGATGAAGTAATCGCTGCTTATAAGAAGAACCTCGTATTGGCAAACCTCGTCAACAAAATGACGATGCGTGGTAAGAAGGGCGACACGCTCCATATTCCTAAGCCAACTCGTGGTGCTGCTTCTGCTAAGGCAGCTAACACTGTTGTAAACATCCAAGCTGATACCGAGAGCGAAGTACAAGTCGTTATCAACAAGCACTTCGAATACTCACGTTTCATCGAGGACATCGTCGAAGTTCAAGCTTTGGCTTCTTTACGTCGCTTCTACACCGAAGATGCTGGTTACGCTTTGGCTAAGAAGGTTGACGACGAGCTCTTCACTTTAGGTCAAACCTTTGGTGACGGTACTTCTGACTGGACTCATAGCAACAGCTACTACATCGACTCTTCTACTGGTTTAACTGCGTTCGCAGAAGACACCGTAGTTGCTGCTGATGTATTTACTGATGCTGGTTTCCGTGCTTTGATCAAGCTCATGGACGACGCTGATGTACCTATGGACAACCGTTTCTTCGTTGTTCCTCCTTCGCTCCGTGCTGCTATCATGGGCATCGATCGTTACAATAGCTCTGACTTCGTTGATGGTCGTGGTGTTCAAAACGGTCAGATCGGTAGCCTCTATGGTATCGACATTTACGTTTCGAGCAACTGCCCTGTTATCGAAACCGATGCTAACAATAGCGTTGGTGGCGACATCAAAGCTGCTATCCTTGCACACAAAGATGCAATGGTATTGGCAGAGCAAATGGCTGTTCGTAGCCAAACTCAGTACAAGCAAGAGTACTTGTCTACTCTGTACACTGCTGACACCCTCTTCGGTGTTAAGACTGTACGTCCTGAGGCTGGTTTCGTATTGGCTGTAAACGCTTAGTAGTAACTCCAAGACTCTCCAGTTTCGGCTGGAGAGTTTTTCTTTAAGTACATTCTCTGAGTGTATTTAAACAAATAAGGAGATAGATCTTGGCAATTTATCGTGGAGCTGGCGGTGCTGGTGATGCAGTAGGCGATTCAGCAAGTGAAGTATTACTAGCGTTACAAGCAAAAGATGCTGCGGTAGCTGCACAGGTAGCTGCTGAGGCTGCTCAAGCTGCTGCTGAGTTAGCTGAAACCAACGCTGAAACTGCAGAAACTAACGCAGAGACTGCTGAGACTAACGCTGAAACCGCTGCTACAAACGCTGCTGCTTCGGCTTCTGCAGCGAGTACATCAGCGAGTAACGCTGCAAGCTCTGCTTCTACAGCTTCTACATCTGCGTCTAATGCAAGTACATCTGCTACGAATGCAGCTTCCAGTGCTTCTGCTGCGTCTACATCAGCAAGTAACGCTGCTTCGTCTGCCTCCAGTGCATCGACTTCTGCGTCTACTGCTACAACTCAAGCAACGAATGCAGCTAACTCCGCAACTGCTGCAGCGACTTCTGCGACTAACGCAGCGAATTCTGCATCCGCAGCTTCTACTTCAGCAACCAATGCAGCTAACAGTGCTACAGCAGCACAGACTGCAGAGACCAATGCAGAGACTGCAGAGACTAACGCTGCTGCCAGTGCAAGTGCTGCATCAACCTCTGCAAGCAACGCTGCATCGTCAGCCTCTGCTGCCAGTACCTCAGCTTCTAACGCTGCGTCTTCAGCAACATCTGCTTCTGGATCAGCCAGCACAGCAACCACACAAGCAAGTAACGCTGCAAGTTCAGCAAGTGCTGCTGCAACAAGTGCAACTAACGCAAGTAACTCAGCCAGTGCTGCAGCGACCTCTGCTACCAATGCTGCCAATAGTGCTACCTCTGCTGCTAACTCTGCCTCTGCTGCTGCAGCTTCTGCTACACTAGCTGCAAGTTATACTCCTTCGCAGACTGGTAATGCAGGAAAATATCTAAAGACTAACGGTACGAATACTTCGTGGGATGCGATTGAGATCAACACCGCTGACATTACTGGTACTCTACCAATCGCTAATGGCGGTACTGGAGCTACAACTGCTTCAGGAGCAAGATCAAGTTTAGGCTTAGGCACTGCTGCTACAGCCAACTCTACAGACTTTGACCCAGCAGGAACTGCAGTAGCACTCGCAATTGCATTAGGATAACATATGCCAAATACCTTTAAAAACTTTCATGCAAAGAATGTAGGAACTTCAGCTTCTACGGTTTATACAGCTCCATCTGCTACACAGACTACTGTGATTGGAATGACCGTAGCCAATGTGACTACATCGAACATCAATGTGGATGTCTATTTAACTGTTGGTGGAGTAGACTACTTCCTAGTTAAAGGAGCAATGGTTCCTGTAGGAGGAGCGTTAGTACCTATCGGCGGAGATCAGAAGGTAGTGATAGAACCTACGGATGCACTGAAGGTAGTTTCTACAGCAGCCTCAAGTGCGGATGTAAACCTTTCAGTTCTGGAGATTAGCTAATGGCTTATATCGGAACTAAACCAGCAAATGCCGTGGTCACCTCCCAGCAGATTGCTGATGGGACGGTTACGGTTTCGGACTTAGCTGCTACAGGAACCCCTTCGTCTTCTACATTTTTACGTGGGGACGGAAGTTGGCAAGCGCCTGCTAGTGGGCAATTACAAAGTCAAATATTTTTATCAGGAACAACTGATTGGACTGCGCCTGCAGGGGTGACAAGTGTAAAAGTATGGTGCATTGGAGGTGGCGGAGGCGCATCAGGAGCATCGGGATGCGGAGGCATACGACCAAGGTCAGGGGGTTTTGGTGGTGCTGGTATAGGAGTTTATACAGTAACTCCTGGAACATCATATACAGTAACAGTAGGTGCTGGTGGTGCAGGCGGTGGCGCAGGTGCGGCTGGTGTTACTGGCGGCACTTCTTCTTTTGGTTCTTTAATTTCCGCAACTGGTGGTGTACGGGGTTTATACAATAGTAGTGCTGGGGCAAACGGAACTTGTACAACAGGTACTATTAGAAACGGAAGTATGCGACCTTTAGTAACGGGTAGCGATCAATCTGCCGCTGGAACTGCTTTTGCGCCATTTGGTAGCGTTAGTCAAGTTTTTTCTTCAGCAACTACCGCAACTGCGTTTACAACAAGTACAGGATTAGGCGCAGGCGCAGGCGGAATAGATTTGGGCGGTTCTACTGGCGGCGGCGGTGTTGGCGGTGTAGTTTATATTGAGTGGGTCGGTTAATAAAGGAAAAGTATGAAAGCACTAATTGATATAAATGAACCCGTTTCACATATTATTGCTTGGACTGATACGCAACCATCGAAACCAATTTTTGAAGTTTATTATAGTAGCGCAAGGGTTTGCCAAGTAGAATCTAATGAAACTATTTTTCCAGTTGGGGAACCTTTGTTTTGGACTGATTGTGCAGATGATGTAGAAGCGGATTTGTTTTATTACGATACTGCCGATAAAAGTATTTATCCGATTGTTAATGTTCCACAGCCAATACCTGAAAATCAACCAACAACAACTGGAACGCAAACTGCATGACTGTTTTAATAGAACCCAAGCATAGTTTTGCTTATGATGGCACTAGGTTAAATGTGTTTCATGCAAACATTGGTGAAGGATTGCCAAAGCATGAACATATTTATGCCCACGCAACTATTTGTCACGCTGGAAGTTGTAAGGTAAGTCTTGAGGGTAGGCATTATATTATTAACAAAGAATCTACACCTTTAAACTTGCCTCCTGGCGAATGGCACGAAATAGAAGCTTTGGAAGACAACACGGTATTCGTCAATGTCTTTTCAGAAGGAAAATACTAAGGAATAATTATGGCATACATTGGCAACGAACCTATCGTCTCTGCCACCCGTACAGTAACTGAGATCACAGCCACTGCTGGTCAGACCACGTTCACTGCCAATGGTGGCTATACGGTAGGCTATATAGATGTTTTCGTAAACGGAGCTCAGCTCCAAACATCAGATTTCACAGCGTCCAACGGTAGTTCTATCACGTTGACCGAGGCTGCCCAAGCTGGAGATGTAATCCGATTGGTGGCCTGGGGAACCTTCGCTACATCCACGCACGTCCTCAAGGCTGGGGACACCATGAGTGGTGGCTTGAACGTACTGGGGAATCTCGGTGTTGGCACAAGCTCACCAGCAGTTTCTATTGATGCTCGTAAGGCCAGTGATGTCCAAATTAGAGCCTTTGAAACAGGACTAGGGGTTGATACCCGAGTGGTTTCTGTGGGTGGCGCAGGTCAAGCAGGGATCATAGGTACTTACTCTAATCATCCTCTGGTCGTTTATACGAATGGAGTTGAGAGAGCTAGGTACGATACCTCAGGCAATTTCTTGATGAACTCAGGCTACGGCTCAGCAGCTACTGCTTATGGATGTCGTGCTTGGGTGAACTTCAACGGTACTGGTACGGTTGCTATTCGTGCAAGCGGTAATGTTAGTTCTATTACTGATAATGGTGTTGGTGATTACACGGTGAATTTTACGAATGCGATGCCTGACGCAAATTACTCTGTTGTTGGAACAGCTCAACAAAATACTTTTGCTAACGCTGATTGCGGAAGCGTATCAACACATCGTGTAAGCGGGGCTGGAGCATTAACTACTACCTCGGTTCGCCTTGATACAACAAACACGGCGACAACTACAGGTAATCCTCAAGATATGTTAAGTGTTCAAATTGCCATCTTCCGCTAAAAGGACAAACAAATGAACCAACGCATTATTTACCCAACAGACGAAGGCGGAGTAGCCATTATTATCCCAGCTCCTGACTGCGGACTGACTATTGAAGAGATTGCAGCCAAGGATGTACCTGAGGGAAAACCTTACAAAATCGTAGACGCATTGGATATCCCATCCGATCGTACATTCCGTAACGCATGGGAGTATCAAGAATGATTGTAGTCAACATTGATAAAGCCAAGGCTATCACCAAAGATCGCCTCAGAGCTGACCGCAAGCCACTCCTAGAGAAACTCGATATCGACTACATGAAAGCTATTGAACAAGGCTTGGAAACCTCTGAGATTATCGCAGAGAAACAAAGGCTCCGTGATATAACTCAGGTTGTAGACACGGTAGAAACTTTGGATGAACTCAAGTCAATCAACGTAAACCAGGGAGGCGTATGAACTCTAAATGTTTGAAGAAGTTACGCCTAACCCTTACGAAGGGAGGCCTATGAGTAAGAGCCGTGATTTATCCGTATTACCTAATCAATCTCTTTCCTTCAAGAATCGCCTAATCAATGGCGCAATGCAGATCTGGCAGCGTGGTACTAGTTCTACTACAAGTGGAGTTTATGGTACTGCTGACCGTTGGTTGCAAATAGGAACCAGTGCTACCTGGTCTCAATCTACAGATGTCCCTACTGGCTTTAGACACTCTATGTCTGTCTCAGGTTCAAACTTTGTACAAATCGTACAGCGAATTGAATCTCTGAACTGTACAGACTTAGTTGGTGAGACGGTCACATTCTCATTCTGGCTAAAGCAAACTGCTGGCACTGGTGGCATTGTAGCTTTCCTACAGTATGCCAATACGACTGATAATTTCTCAGCAGTGACCAATGTGCCCAATAGTATCTACTCGTCTACCACAAGTGGATCTTGGGTTCTTTATGTGTTCACAGTTCACAATCTGCCAGCTCAGGTAGCTAATGGACTTCAGTTTATTGTTTATGCGAACACAAGTGGTGCTGCTACGTTCCTGCTTACAGGGGCTCAAGTAGAGAAGGGCTCTACCGCTACTAGCTTTGATTACAGACCTTATGGAACTGAGTTGCAGTTGTGTCAGAGGTATTACTGGAAGCCATCACAAGACCCTATTGGTTTAGCCGCAACTGGATTCGGTGCTGGCGGTAGATTAAACAACCCTGTGCCAATGAGAACGGCAGCAACTATTTCAGGAGCTACTTTTTCTGTTAATACTGGAAGTGCTGGAACTGTAACCTCTATTTACCAAACTGTAAATGGTCAGATTGTTTACAATTCTGCAAATAATTGGACTACAAACGCTTCTATTTCTGTTAATGGCGATGTTTCTGCGGAGTTATAAATGTATAAAAAACTTAAAGATATTTTTGGCAATGATGTAAACACAATATTTCGTATTGCCGACAACGCTTTTATCCCATTCGACCCAGCCAACACCGACTACCAAGCATACCTAAAATGGCTTGAAGAAGGCAATACTCCACTACCAGCAGAAGAATAATATCATGGCAGACATTGATCCAATAGAATATGGCAAACTTGTACACGCTGTAGAGAACTTAGAATCTAAAGTAAGTACAATGGAGCATGACATCAAGAAACTCGTAGCAATGGCTGAGAGATCAAAAGGATCTTTGTGGGCTATCATGGGAGCTGCCTCAGTATTTGGTGGTTTTATTACTTGGTTGGCTGAACTGGTATTTAAAAAATGAGTAGACCACATTCCGTAGGAGTTAATCTTACGCCCGCAACAAAGACGACTTTGTTCACTGTCCCAACTCGCATGATTGCTAAGTGGAATCTGTTATATGCGTATAACGGAACTGCTGCTGCAAAGAACTATACTGCATGGTGGTACGACAAGAGCGAGAACATTGAGATCCCTGTAGTCTATAACTACCCCATCACTGCTGCAGCATTCCTAAAGCTAGATGGTGGTACTTATGTCGTATTAGACGAAGGCGATGAGATTAGAGTACAGATTGAATCTGGTGCTACGAATGCTACAACTATCGTAACGCTAGAGATTGAGCAACGCAGTACTGTCCAACAGTTTTTATAAGGAGATTTAAATGCCAATGGTAAAAGACAAGAAGTTCCCCTACACTGCTAAAGGTAAGAAGGAAGCTAAGCAGTATGCTCAAAAGACTGGTACTAAGATGGTAGCTAAACCAGCTAAGAAGATGGGTGCTAAGCGTGGCTACTAAGCCAAAGTCTAAAGTCAATCAAGCAGGGGTCTACACCAAACCTACGATGCGTAAGAACTTGTTTAACAAGATCAAGGCAGGTAGTAAAGGTGGAGATCCTGGTGAGTGGTCAGCACGAAAGGCTCAGCTTTTAGCTAAGGAGTACAAGGCTAAAGGTGGTGGATACAAGTCATGAAGAATCCTCAGCAATCATTGAAAGATTGGACTGCTCAGAAATGGAGAACTTCAGACGGATCTCCCAGCAAGGGTAAAAAGCGTTATCTCCCCGATGCTGCTTGGAAAGCACTAAGCCCTGCAGAGAAAGCTGCTACGAATAAAGCAAAAGCTGCAGGTAATAAAGCAGGTAAACAGTTTGTAAAGCAACCGAAGAAGATTGCTAAGAAAACAGCGGGGTATAGATAATGGTTAAGAAGGTATATCAGAATCCAGAAGGCGGTTTAAACGCTAAAGGAAGGGCTTATTTCAATAAAAAGACAGGCTCTAACCTTAAACCCCCAGTCTCTGCTAAAGAGGCTCAGAAGTCCCCTAAAGCAGCAGCAAGACGTAAGAGCTTCTGTGCTCGGATGAGTGGTGTAAAAGGAACTATGAAGGATGAAAAAGGAAGACCTACCCGCAAGGCATTGGCTTTAAAGAAGTGGGACTGCTGAGCAGGGTATTGACTTTTAACCAATTTTATGGTATAATATATAACTATGGCATCGATGAACTTTATTTCCCTTGTTAATGACGTACTAGTCAGGCTGCGTGAACCAGAGGCTTCCTCAGTCTCTGACACTGCCTATGTGAAATTGATTGCTAGGTTTGTCAATGATTCTAAGCGTGTCGTAGAAGATTCTTATAACTGGAATGCTTTGTCTGAGACACTCAGTGCTACGACTACTGCTGATGTGTTTAACTATGTCTTAGTAGGATCTGGTCAGCGATTCAGGGTTATCGATGTTATTAATGATACTTCTAATATATTTGTAGAATTAGCTGCTACGAAATGGATGGATCAGCAGTTCTTAATGACCACTCCTCAGAAGGGGTCTCCTGCCTATTACAACTTTAACGGCACAGACTCTAACGGTGATACTCAAGTAGACTTGTTTCCTATTCCTAATGGTGCTTATAACATTCGCTTTAACATTATTAAGCCACAAGAACCATTAGTAAATAACGCTGATACACTACTCGTACCACATGAGCCAGTTATTTTAGGAGCGTTGGCAAGGGCTCAAGCAGAGCGTGGTGAAGACGGAGGAGTACAAGCAGGAGAGACCTACCAGTTAATGCGTCAGAGCTTAGCAGATGCTATTGCTTTGGAATCTGGTCGTTATTTAGAAGAATCTCAGTGGATCGCTATCTAAATGGCAAGTAACTTACAAACAGCATCGATTGCTGCTCCTGGCTTCTACGGATTAAACACACAAGAGTCTAGTATTACTCTGTCTTCTGGCTTTGCATTAAAAGCTCAGAACTGTGTGATTGATAAGTATGGTCGTATCGGAGCAAGACGAGGATGGACTCCTGTTAACACTACTGTTAATACTGACTTAGGAGCTGCTAATCCAGTAGAGTTTATATTTGAAGTAGTCACTGGAGGCGGTACTGAAGTACTCAGTGCTGGTAACAATAAGCTATTCGTAGGATCTACTACGATGGTTACTAAGACAGTACGCAATGCAGATAACAGCGGTGATGTATCATATACAATTACTGCAAATAACTGGCAAGGTGCTGCTCTGTCGTATGGCGATGTAAGTGATTTTCAGCCTCATGTGTACTTAGCACAGGCTGGTCATCCAATGTTAGTATGGCATGAGTTGCCTGTTTCTGGTGGAGCTTTTGATGCTCATGATAGCGGGACTTTTGGTTTTCAGCGAGTTGGTGACGACGCTAAACTGCCGTCCAACCATAGCACTTCAACATTCATGCCAAGCTGGGTCTTATCCGCTTATGGCAGGATTTGGTGTGGTGGGATCTCAGGCGATACCCAAACTGTCTATTTCAGTGACCTATTAGCTGGTACTGACTTTAAGAACGGTTCTGCTGGGTTTTTAAATTTACAAGAAGTATTGCCTAACGGTGACCCAGTAATAGCTGCTGCAGCACATAATGGATATATTATATTCTTTGGTCGTCGTAATACAGCTATCTACGCTAATCCTTTAGACACTGCTTCGTTAACATTAGTAGAAGTATTAACCAATGTAGGATGCATTGCTCGTGATTCAATTCAGAGCTTAGGAACAGATATTTTATTCCTATCTGATGCAGGAGTTCGCAGCTTAGCTCGTGTCATACAAGAGAAGTCATTACCAATGCGAGACATCTCTAAGAATGTTCGTGATGATTTGATGTCTGCGGTAGCTTCTGAGACAGACTTAACTAAGATCAAGAGTATCTACTTCGAGCGTGATGCTATTTATTTATTAACGCTACCTACAACTAAGTTTGTATATTGCTTTGATACAAGAGCTCCTTTACAAGATGGCTCTATGCGTGTAACTATCTGGGATAGTATTGAGCCTAAAGCTTTTGTAGTTACACAAAATAAAGAATTGTATATCGGTAAGCCAGGATACATTGGTAAATACTTTGGACATTCTGATAATAATACAGCTTATCGTTTACAGTATTATACTAACTACTTTGACTTTGATGCTTCTACAGCAATTAAGATTTTAAAGAAGATTGGCTGGGTGTTAATCGGAGGAACGAATCAATCAGTTTCAGTTAAGTGGGGTTTTGACTACACTGAAGGTTATCAAGCAACCACATATACTTTAGATACTGCGGTTGTTTATGAATACGGTATCGGAGAATATAACATTGCTGAATACTCCTCAGGTATCGTATTAGATCGATTTAGTATTAATGCTGGCGGTGCTGGGACTGTAATGCAGTTAGGATTAGAAGCAGACATTAACGGTAATCCGCTGTCTATTCAAAAGATTGACGTAGGAATTAAACAAGGAAAGACTTTAGTCTAAGGATATAACATGGCAAATTATGTAAAGGCAACTAATTTCACAGCTAAAGATAGCTTACCTTCTGGTAACTCAGGCAAGATTGTCAAAGGTGCTGAGATTGATACCGAGTTAACTGCGATAGCTTCTGCTATTTCGTCTAAAGCAGACATCAATAGCCCTGCTTTGACAGGTACTCCTACTGCTCCTACGGCTGCTACGTCAACCAACACAACTCAGGTAGCTACAACTGCTTTTGTACAAACAGCTATCGGAGCAGCGTTAACTGGTGTTATCGTTATGTGGTCTGGTTCTGTAGCTACAATTCCTACTGGATGGGTTTTGTGTAATGGCTCTAATGGAACTCCTGACCTGCGTAATCGCTTTATTATCGGTGCTCACAGTGATACTGCTGGTGTTGCTTATACGACTATTACTGGAAGTAACACACAAACTGGTGGTTCTAAGGATGCTATTGTTGTAAGCCATACCCACACACTTACCGATCCTGGACACACACATAATGCAGGAGTTACAGAATCTGGGTGGTACGCACCAGGTCCTGCTGGCGGAAGTATTGGTGTTAACGGTTGTGTAACTTATACAGATTCAGCAACAACTTCGTCATCGACTGGTATCTCGATCAGCTCTACTGGCTCTAGCGGTACAAATGCTAACTTGCCTCCGTACTATGCGTTGGCATTTATCATGAAGACCTAAGATGAAAGTGCCTGTAGTCTTGCGAGACGACTACACAATGTACTTAGAATTACACGATGCAGCTTTGTGGTTTCATACAGACGTACATAAGTGGTCTCAGGAAGTAAAGAAGAAGTACTTAGAAGATTTAGATTTATTGCAGTACTTAACTAATGTTCCTTTGTTAGCATTAGTCGAAGAAGAGAACACTAAGCTTGCTAAGTTTGGTAAAGTAACAGGATGGAATATTTTTAAACACATAGAAGTTAACGGAAAGAAATACACTATATTTATTAGGGGCAAACCATGGGCAATGTAGTAAGTGATGTAATTAATACTTTCACAGGTGGTGGAGGCGACGGAGGAGCTGGTGCTGCTGCTGCTCAGCAACGTCAAGCTGCTAGAGAAGCTGCTCAGATAGCAGCGTTCCGTCCTGTAGGGATGACTACCAGATTTGGTACGTCGACATTCACTCGTGAGATTGATCCTACAACAGGTGTTCCATACATTTCTTCAGCAGGATATACAGCAGCTCCTGAGCTTGCAGGTATTCAAGATCGTTTATTTGGTCGCTTTGCAGACACACTAACTAATGCTGAGCAGATGGCTGGAGAGTATGGTGCGTTAACTCCTGCTGCTAGACAGCTTTTTGGCTTAGGTCAACAATACCTAGCAACATCACCAGAGCAAGCTGCTCAAGACTACATGAATCAGCAACAAGCTCTTTTGGCTTCAAGCCGAGCTGCTCAGTTAACTGGTGTACGAGGAGGTGCTTTTGCTCGTGGTCGTGCTGGCTTAGGAGTAAACACTGGGACAGGCAGTGCTCCTGCTTCTCCTGAGTTACAAGCATATTATAATGCACTGGCACAGCAAGACTTAGGCTTAGCAGCTCAGGCTAATCAAGCAGCTCAGCAACGTATTCAGTTTGGTGCTGGATTGTTCGGCACTGGTGCTGGTTTACTAGGTGCTCAGACAAGCGGAGAAGCTAGTGTGTATGCCCCACTCTTAGCTCAACTCGGCTTAGCTGGTACAGTAGAAAATATGGCTATGCAACCATACCAATTAGGCTTAGAACTAGGTCGTGCTCAAGTCCCTGGTCAAACTGCAGGAGCTCAGTTGTATGGTACAGGAATGCAAAACGCAGCAGCTACAGAGTTTGCTGGACAACAGGCTCAATTGAATCGTAATTCACAGTTCCTTAGCAGCTTAATTGGTGCAGGTGCAATGGCTGCTTCTGGTGGCTTAGGAGGAGCTGGTGGTTTATTCGGAGGAAATGCAGGAAGTGGCTTTGGAGGATTAGGTAACTGGATGGTACGTCAATCAAATCAAGCTGCTCCAGGTTTTGTCGGTCCATCATTTTAAGGAATAGTTATGGGACAGAATGTAAATTATCTCTTAGGAAATCAACAGACAATGCTCGGAGCAGATCCTGAGCTTTATCGTCAACAATTAGTCCAAGCTGAACAGCAGCGTATCCAAGCTCTTCCTCCTCAGCAAGCCTTAGCAGCACAGCTAGGTACTCTCTTTGGTCGTGGCTTAGGTAATGTAGCAACTGGTCAGAACTTCTTTGAAGTGACTAATCCAGTATTGCAGAAGCTTACTACCATTCAGAATGTATATAACAATGCAATGCAAGCTGCTGATCCTAACGATCCATTATCTTTCTATAAAGAACTACAGACTCGTTTTGCTGAGGCTGGCTTAGGTCAACAAGCTATGATGGCTACTCAAGAACTGCGTAGAGCAGAAACAGAAGCAGAGAAGTTTAAAGGAGAAAAGCTTAAAACACAAGCTCTTGAGAATGAGGTTTATACTAAGAATCCTACGCTTCTTGATGAACAAATTGCTAAAGCTCGTTCTGCTGGGAACGACGAACTTGCTAATCGTCTTGCTGAACAGCGTGGTCAGATTCAACTCAATATTGACCGTGCTCGCCAGAAAGAAGATCTTGATATGGCAGTTCGTCGCTCGAACATTGCTGTCAGCGAAGCACAGATTGCTAAGTATAAAGCAGACATTGATGCTGGCAAGGTTCAGGTTGTTCAGACTCCTGCTAATCCGTTGACGAACACTCCTGCAACAATCTCGGTGTTCAGAAACGGCAAGCTTGAAGAGACAATTAAATTAGTATCTGATTTCCCTGCAACTCCTCCTGCTGCTCCTGCTGCTGGAATGCCTGCTGCGTCGTATACTTGGAAACCTGGTCAAGGCTTAGTGCCAAACAAATAACATGCCAATCGTAAATGTACCTGCCTTGGGAAATGTACAGTTTCCCGATGATATGCCATTGGAAGAAATTGATAGAGTCATTCGTCAAGAACTTCAACTTAAAGATCAATACGGCTTAGGAGAAACTATTGCCCGTGGTTTAGAGCGTGGTGTTACTTCTACAATCCGAGGAGCAGGGCAGCTCTTAGGAGCTCCGTCTGCTACAGTTCCTCCTGAGGAGCAAGACGCTATTACTCAGATGCAAGGCACTCCTCTCGGAGAAAACATTTCTAGCCTAGCAACTCCAGGACAAGTTCAGAAGACTGATCTACAGCGTGAGGCTGAGTTCAGAGCAATGGCTGAGCAGCGTCCTGTTGCAGCGTATGGTTCAATGATCGCTGGTAACATTTTAGATCCTATCAACTTAGTTCCTCTCGGAGGAGTTCGCACCGCGGCTCAAGCAGCTCGTAATGTTGCAGGAGCTGGTGCAGTAGCTGGAGCATTAGAGCCAGTCTACGGAGAAGATAGTCGTATATTGAACATTGCTGGTGGGGCTGTCTTAGGAGGAGCTCTTGGTGGCGGTGTCGGAGCACTAGTCCAGAAGTACGGTCGTGAAGCTGTCGAGCAAGCTGGTAAAGAACTAAAAGATAATCGTGCTGTTCTCTTAGGAGGCACAGGTCGCATCACTCAGGACAATGTACCACTAAGTCCTATAGCTCAGGAGCTTGCTGAGGTAGCTGCTCCTAAGAACATCGAACTACAAGACAGTATTGTTCCTTTGCTCCAACAACTAGAAGATTCTGAATTAGCTACTAAGCTCACCAACGAGGTTGCTCAAGGTGATTACAGAGCTTTCTTCACCGATGCTCCTTTCAGATTAACTGATGTTCCACTGTCTAGGTTTACTGCTGCGTTCAGTGCAGATAATCCCCTACGGATGCAGAACTTAGATGCATATCTACAGGCTGGCTTCAAAGCAGAAGACCCAGAGAAGTTATTAACTCGTCTCGTAGCAGCTAACAAAGGAGCTGTAGCTACTGAGCTTGATACTGTACCTATTGACATTCCTGCTGATTCCGCAGTGAACTTCTTATTGAATCGCAAGGTACAAGAACTAGGTGGTCGTGATCTAATCAATGCTTATATCCCTGCTCTGCAGCGTGGTGTCGACCTGATTAACTCCCTCGATGAACTCTTTTTAAACGGTCGTGCTGCTGGCATGACTGATGCAGAGATTGCTGCAATATTTAAGAAAGACTTCGACGAAGTTAAGCCTATCCTCTTCTCCGCTATCGGTAACGTATCTAACATTGGTCGTGCCTTAGCAGCAGCTAAAGCTCAGAAGAAAGTCTTAGGTTCTACGGAGCAGATCCTTAAAGGACTAACTCAGAACGGTGGTAAAGAGCTTACTGACATCTTCGCATTACGAGACGCTGTATCTGCTATCAAGGCTGCTCCTGGTACTAGCTTCGATAAGACTAAGTCTATTGCTGATCTAACTGCACAAGCAGTGAAGCAGCCAGGCTGGGCAGATAAGTTTGGTGAGTTCGTAGTAAACTCTTACATCTCTGGTCTAGCTACGACTGCAGTTAACGCATTCTCTGGTATTGCTAAAGTAGGATTGCTAGGTACTGAGCGTATTTTACAAGCAGTCAATCCTGCAAGTAAAGTTAAGATTGGAGAAGTTCTTCCTGCATTTAGAGGACTGATGGATGGTACGTTAGAGTCTGCCTTCTTTGCTAAGGAAGGATTCTTGCGTGGTTCGCCACTAGATGCAGCAATGCCTGAGATTCGTGGAGCAATCGGTACTCAAGAAGGGGCTACTAAAGCTGAGAAGATTTTAGGTGAAGTCGTTCGTGTACCTAGTCGTCTTAGCGTAGGTGTTGACGAGTTCTTCAAGTCTATCTTCCGTCGTATGGAGTACAATGCTCAAGCCTATCGCTTAGCTTCTACTGGTAAGTACGGTGATCCAGAGACAGTATATAATGCTCTGCGTTCTGTGAACACTAAGACAGTAGACTGGAAAGATAATATTCTGAAAGCTCCTGAACTGGCTGGTTTGCCTGACTCTGCACGTGCTAAGTTAATTGAGGATGTTCGTGGATTTGCTAAACAAGCTACATTCCAGGCAGACTTAGGAAGCTTTGGCAATAAACTGTTAGCTCTTCGAGCAGCCCACCCTTGGGTAGCCCCTGTAGTTCCGTTCGTTAAGACCCCTATTAACATTATGAAGGATGCTCTGTCTTATACACCACTTGGTGTGTTTGCTAAGAATACTCCTAATGATGTCAAGGTAGCAAGAACTGCTATTGGCATGGGGATTACTGCTGCACTCGCTCAACAAGTAGCAGATGATACTGTAACTGGTTCGTATCCTAAAGATGCTGCTAAGCGTAACGCTATGATTGCTGCTGGTGTTCCTGAGTATAGTATTCGTATTGGTGATACATACTACTCCTACGCTCGTGTTGAACCATTAGCAACTATCATGGCTTCTGCTGTGGACGGTATTAACGCAGTGCGTGATTATGTAAGCAAACCTTCTTATGATTCTAAGAAAGAGAAGCAGCTTGTTGTTGATGTTGTATCAGGTGTAACTAAGAACATCGTATCTAAGACCTACTTAGAAGGTATCTCTGGTGTGTTACAAGCAATCCATGACCCAGAGCGTTACGGTGGTAGCTTTATCAACGGTTTTGCTGGCTTACTTGTACCGTCTATCATTGCAGCTCCTGCTCGTTCTGCTGATCCATATGCTCGTGTAGTAACTAGCTTCGGAGAAGCTGTACAGTCTCGTGTTCCTGACTTTGGATTAGGTCTTCCTATCCCATCTCGTCAAGAGCTACCAGTACAATCTAAGTTATTTGGAGGAGCAAGAGAGAATCCTGCATATGGCTTAGCAGCATACACTGGATTACAGACAGCTCCTGCAGTTCGTAGTGCAGTCCAAGAAGAAGTCAAGCGTACTAAGGTAGATTACAACCTGCCATCGAAGAAGCTACGTGGTGTAGATCTCGAAGGAGAAGATATTGGGAAATATCAACAAGTATCTAGCTACTATTCAGATCTTATGCTAAACAATATCATTCAATCTCAAGGCTATCAAGCTGCGTCTGACAAGATGAAGAAAGTAATTCTTGAGCGTGGGCTACGTCAGGCTCGTTCATATGCTACACAGATAATGCTAAGAGATAAGCTTCGTGATCCTGAGTTTAGAACACAGTTTGTAAGAGCACAGCTTGAGAAAAAAGGTATTGAGGTGGAAGAATGATCGAGACATTATTAGGTAGTCTACTCGGAGGAGTATTCCGTATTGTTCCTGAAGTCATGAAACTCTGGGACAAGAAGAATGAAAGACAACATGAACTAGCGATGCTCAACGCTGAGATGGAGTTTGCCAAGGTTAAAGGCGAGATTCATATTCGTCAAGCTGAGGTGGCTTTATCTCAGGCAGAACTCGATGCAATGAGCGTAGCGTTAAAAGAGCAAGGCGAGACATCCAGAGCTGCTGGTAAATTCGTAGCAGCGATCTCTGCGTTGGTTCGTCCTCTAGTTACCTACTGGTTTGTCGTCCTCTACAGTGCTGTTAAGATTGTCTCTATGATTGAAGCATACGATCAGAATGGCAACTGGAAAGAAGTCCTAATCTCCTCATGGACAATCGATGACATGGCTATTCTAAGCATGATTCTAACCTTCTGGTTTGTTGGTCGTGTCTGGGATGCAAAACATAAGTAAAGCCTTAGAGTTAG
>OGVO01000026.1_pt1 | contig 25255 bp, 18 predicted proteins | sample 1575771 | NCBI WGS metagenome assembly OGVO01 (sample SAMN07581527, study PRJEB24739) | freshwater metagenome | place: Singapore | collected 2015-01 | reverse complement strand
GTTCAGTCACAGCCAGCCATGGGTATTCATTGGTTTCAAGACGGTAATGGATATTTCTCCGTTGAAGATGGATCCATCGTATTAACAACATTGCCTTCGTTTTCCAAAAAAGTCATTATTAATAAAACACAATTAATACCGACAGGGGCGTCTACTCCATTGACAGTTCGTAACTTTTTCTTTTCCCCGGATAATAACATGGTGATGATCTATACAAACACTAAAAGAGTTTGGAGATATGATACCAAAGGGGATTATTGGCTGCTCGATGTATCAACCGGAAAACTTCGCCAGATTGGTAAAGGCAAACCTTCTTCTTCACTTATGTTCGCCAAGTTTTCTCCCGATGGGAAAAAGATTGCGTATGTAAGTGAGTATAATATTTATGTGGAAGATGTAAAAACAGGAGGCATTAATACACTAACGAAAAATGGAAACCGAAAGTTGATCAATGGAACATTTGATTGGGTATATGAAGAGGAATTTGGCTGTAGAGATGGTTTCCGTTGGAGCCCGGATAGTAAACACATTGCATTTTGGCAAATTGATGCATCTGCAACAAAAGACTATTTGATGATCAATACAACCGATTCGATCTATTCCTATATCATTCCGGTTGAATATCCCTCCGCAGGTGAACATCCATCTCCTTACAAGATTGGAGTGATCAATATTGATAACAAACAGAATAAATGGATGTCAATCCCTACAGATCCTATATACCGATCTTATGTACCTCGTATGGAATGGGCTGGGGATAAACAACTGATCATTCAGCACATGAATCGTAAGCAAAATGAATCAACATTGATGTTGTGTGATATTACTTCAGGTAAGTCATCTTCTATTTATCAGGAAAAAGAAAAAGCTTGGATCAGTACTATAGGTGAATGGGATAATGATTATGATTATGGAGGATGGGATTGGTTGAACAACGGGAAAGAGTTTCTCTGGGCTTCCGAAAAAGATGGATGGAGACATTTATATCGAATCTCCATAGATGGCAAGAAAGAAACGCTGATTACAAAGGGGAATTATGATGTTATTGATCTTCATGCGATTGATGAAGCCACAGGGTATGTTTATTTTGCAGCATCACCAGATAATGCTACGCAGAAATATTTGTATAGAACTAAATTGGACGGATCAGGAGAGGCTGAAAGATTAACGCCACAGAATCAGCCGGGAACGCATAATTACATTGTTTCTCCAACAGGAGCTTTTGCGCAACATAGCTTCTCTAATCATTACACACCCAATACCAGAGAATGGGTATCACTAAATGGGCATCAGCCGATAGATGGTAAAAAAGTTGATGACGCGCTCGCTAAATCCAATAAAGCGAATACGAATATTGAATTCTTTAAGGTGAAAACAGTAGATGGCGTTGAAATGGATGGCTGGATGGCTAAGCCTAGAAATTTCGATCCTTCAAAAAAATATCCGGTCGTGTTTTTTGTTTACACAGAACCGGCAGGTGCTAATGTGAAAGATCAGTATGGTGTGGGCAATAATCGGTTATATGTAGGTAATATGGCTGATGACGGGTACATCTATATCACAGTTGATAATAGAGGTACACCTGTTCCTAAAGGGAAAGAATGGCGTAAAAGTATTTATAGAAAAGTAGGACTCATCAATATCAGAGATCAAGCCATGGCCGCAAAGGAAATTTTTAAATGGGGATATATTGATACCAGTCGTGTTGCCGTATGGGGGTGGAGTGGAGGAGGGTCCGCTACCCTTAATTTAATGTTCCAATATCCTGATATCTATAAAACGGGGATATCAGTAGCAGCAGTAGCCAATCAACTTACTTATGATAATATCTATCAAGAAAGATACATGGGCTTACCTCAGGAAAATAGAGAAGATTTTATTGCAGGATCTCCCATTACTTATGCGAAGAATCTGAAAGGGAATCTTTTATATATCCATGGAACCGGAGATGATAATGTGCATTATAACAATGCAGAAATGCTGGTAAATGAGTTGATCGCTCAGGGAAAGCAATTTCAATTCATGGCATATCCTAACCGATCACATGGTATTTCAGAAGGTAAGGGAACAACACAACATTTATCACGTCTTTATACCAACTTCTTGAGACAATATTGTCCGCCAGGTGGACGATAGTGACAACATTGAATAATGAATATCCAATATTAAACTTAGATATTGGATATTCATTGTTCTACATCTTGCTGTTTTCTCATTCTTCCTGCTTCAACATCATATCTCTTCTCAGATCCGTCCAAGTATCGTTTAAAGACTGATCCTTCTCTTTTTTCCAAACATTGATCTGTTCTTTCATTTTTTCTTTTCTTTCTGATGCGGATGTTTCAAAAAATTGCTGAATAAATTGTCCATCTTGTTCAAAAGCTGTTTGGTTAAATTGTTCTTTTATAGCCAGCTCTCTTTTGTGGTTATTTTGTGTAAGTGTTGTTTCCAGCTCTTCACGTAATCTTACTTTTTCATCATAACTACCGTTGGGTAATAGCATTTTTGCAATGACAGGCATGAGTTCTATCAACATTAATATGGCCACTAATAAATAGTATCGTATCGCAACAGCGGTATTGTCACTAACGAGATTATTCAGTGCCTCGATCCTTGTAATAAACCCGTTATTCAGCAAGGCTTCAAAATTGGCTTGCTCTTTTTTGATATTGCTCTCTATTAAGAAAAGAGAACTGTCAATGGAAGCCAATTGTGGCTTTAGTTGGTTTTCAAGATTACGATAGTCGGCATCCAATTGTAAGTATTCTCTTTGTTTGGTTTGTGCAATATCTTTCAGTCCAATTTTGCCACTGCCTCCGGTACCATCAGTCTCAGAGATAAACCGATCTCTCGCAACACTTACTTCTTGATAGCGGGATGAAAGTCGTGTTTCTATCTGATTTTTTTCATCGAGCAATTGTTTTTTAGCCGATGCATATACGGTGTCCTGACTCGTCCTTTTTTCCCTTTTTCTCTTTTCATTATCGATAGAGACCTGCACTTTGATTTCTTTATCGAATAAATACAAAAGGGCAGGCTGTGCCATGAACAATCCGATCGTTAATGCCAATGCGATGCGAAACAATACCGGAATGAATTTCTTTTTGTTGTTTCTGGAAATGCCTTTGATCAAAGCTCTGTCAATGGTAAGAACGATACCTCCCATGAAAATCCCAAGCGGTACAGCAGATATCCAAGATCCAGTTACTGTAGAAAAGAAATAGGTCCATGCTAGTGTTGCAAACAGCCAAGTACCTAATACGGTCATGCCTACAATAGCATACCTGTTCCGGTCAATCACGCAGGTTTTGATCAAATCTTCTTCTGCAGTGGATAACCACCATAAAAATCGATGCCATTTGGTAATAGGCACGCTGTTTCCCTTTTCGGAAATGATTGCATTTTCGGACATATAAAGGTTTTTAAGCAGTAAAATGGGTAGAAGTTGGGAATCTGCCTTTGGTTGAAGTGAGAGAACATAAAGAAACGACCATTTTGCCTGATTTGTACATTTCTAATCCATTTTGGGCTGATTTTAACGGAATGAAACTTAGGGTTCTAATCTTCCCCGCAAATATTACCTTTGCCCCTCAACTTGAAAACAGTATGAAGACGGACAAGAATACGGTCATTGGTTTTGTTTTATTGGGAATTCTATTTTTTCTGTATTTCTGGTACAGTAATAAACAGCAAACTGCCTTAGTAGAGATGAAGAAAAGGCAGGAAGATTCAATTGCAAGAGTCAATGCTGCAAAGTTGCCTGTTGTAGATAGTGCAACCATACAATTGGATTCTCTCAAAAGAGATTCTTTAAGTAAAGTGATCATGGCAGGAGATTTCACAGCTGCTGCTATTGGTACTGAATCGTTAATGACGATCGAGAATAACCTGATGAAGATCACTTTCACGAATAAAGGTGCACAAGTGAAATCCATCGAGTTAAAAAAATACAGTAAAGCAGATAGTACATCTGTAGTTCTTTCTGATAAAAATAAACTCGGTTATACCATTAATACTGGGGCTAACCAATCTGCGAATACAACAGATTTATTTTTTACAGCTTCAGAGCCAGTAAAGAGAGCGGATGGAAGTCAGGTTATTGATTTTACCTTGTCTGCTGCGAATGGACAACAAATCAATCATCAGTACATTGTTTATCCAGATGCTTACATGATCGATTGGAATGTATCATTGACAGGAGCAGATAGATTATTGAGTCAGGGTGCATTGAATATGAAATGGAATCTGGAGACAACGCAATTGGAGCGTTCAGCTGAATATGAGCGTCAGATGTCTAATATCTGTTTCTCTGAAGACAGCGAATTTGATTATATCTCAGTAAACACTGAAAAGCAATTTGAAAAACCGGTTCAGTGGGTGAGTGTAGTACAACAGTTTTTCAATCACACATTGATCGCAAAGAATAGTTTTAATTCAGGCGATGTAAAATGGCAGCGTAAAACAGATTCTACGAATGGATTAGCTAGTACAGAAACCAATCTTCAAATGAAATTGCCGGTAACAGCGGCGGTATCTGTACCATTCCAATTGTATTATGGTCCGAGTGATTATGCGATACTGAAAAAGCAGGCGCCTGAAATGGATCGTATCGTGAACCTCGGTCGCGATATGTATTCTTTCGTCCGTCCAATCAATAAATACATCATTATGCCGGTATTTGATTTCTTTGCCGGTTTTGTAAGTAACTATGGTTGGGTAGTATTGTTACTGACACTGTTCATTCGTCTGGTAACTTCGCCATTGACCTATAGCAGTTATCTCAGTGGTGCAAAAATGAAAGCACTCAGACCCGAGTTGGATACTATGCGTGAAAAATTCGGAGATGATAAACAAGGGTTTGCCATGGAACAAATGAAATTATTCCGTGAAGCAGGTGTAAATCCATTGGGTGGATGTATACCGGCCTTACTGCAAATCCCGATCTTCTTTGCATTGTATAGTTTCTTTAATGCCAATATTGAACTGCGTGGACAATCATTCTTGTGGAGTGATGATCTTTCTTCATATGATGTGATTGCAACTTTACCATTCTCTATTCCTTTGGGTTTTGGGGATCATATCAGTTTGTTCACGATCACAGCTGTTATTACCAGCTTCCTGATCTCTATTTACAATATGAGCATGACGCCAACACAGGATAATCCGATGTTGAAGTATATGCCTTATATATTCCCTTTCATTCTCTTATTTATTTTCAACAGGCTACCATCAGCATTAACTTGGTATTACACGGTTTCGAACCTGGTAACACTTGGGTTGCAGTTTGTGATACAGAATTATATCATTAATCATGATCTGATTCTTGCCAAGATTGAAGAAAAGCGTAAAGCGCCTAAGAAAAAAAGCAAATGGCAGGAACGTTATGAACAAATGATGGAAAGTCAAAAGAAATTGCAGGAGTTGAAAGAAAAAAATCAGAAAAGAAATAAGTAATAAGACTATTGATTTTCAATATTTTATAAACTTTAAGAAAGCCCTACACCTGTTGTGGGGCTTTTTCGTTAATCTTGGCATGGAATTGTATCATTAGATATTAAATCGCTCACATGAAAAAAATAATAGGAGTATTTGTATTACTGATCTCATTGATCAATGTTTCTGCTCAACAGCGAGTAGTGGCAGAATGTACCATTACCTACGGAATCAATATTGATGATACAAAAGCAAATAATGATGCAATTGCTTCTTTAAAATCCAGTAGTAAAACCGTTTATATCAAAGGAATGAATAGTAGGACAGATCTTACAAGTCCAACTTTTATGCAATCAATGATCTATCAAAAAAATAGTGGTACTGCAGTGATCTTACGTGAGTTTGGTGCTAATAAATTCATGACCAAACTTGATCCTGAAAAGTGGAAAGAGGAGAATAAAAAATTTGATGGTATGCGTATAGAAGCGACTACAGAAACAAAGTCGATCATTGGTTATGAATGTAAGAAAGTAAACCTGGTAATGGCAAATGGTAGTACTTTCTCTGTGTATTATACACCTTCTATAGCCCCTTCTGTGAAAGAATTTGAATATCAGTTTAAGGATATTCCGGGTTTGGTGTTGGAATCTGAAAGTATTGATGCTGAAGGAAATAAGATTCGTTATACCGCGAAACAGATTAATTTCAATCCGGTACCCCCATCAAAGTTTGACATACCCACAAGTGGATACAGAATACTTTAATCGGCAATAAAAAGGAATTAGCGTTGAGTAGGTGCCGGAGTTTTAAACTTTGGCACTTTTACTTTGAACTTGTAGGGATATACAAAAGAAGTGTTCCCATTATCATAACGCAACATAGAAGAGACTTCAACACCGTCATTCTTTAATGTAGATGTTGTAACTGATGGTGCATTCTTCAGATGTAATGAGTACTTAAGCGAAGAATAAGAAGCAGCTTTAGTAGACAGGTGATGCATATTTTTCAATGTATACTTACTGTCTTTTGCTCTTTTTTCAGTGATTCCTGTTAATGTAAACGCAGCATAGGCCATTTGTACACCTACGATCAGTAGGGTAGCAATAGCTATTTTCTTGATATGTTTACGGACTAACATTAGGACAAAGGTACTGTTTTGTTAAATTAAAACATAATTATCATACTATTATGTTAACGTTTCTGGATAAAAAAAGTTACGGTAAACTTGGAAAAAAGGTTTTTTAGGTCTATTTTAGGTAAACCCATTGAAGATGAGAGAAAATCCGTACCGCGAAGACAGAGAAGCCCTCAAAGAACTCCTCCAACAGTACCAGAATCTCAAACAAGGTCGTCACCACAGCTTTATTGAAGAAGACGCTTTCGAACGCATTATTGATTATTATGATGAGAAAGACGATATCAGTGAAGCACTTGAGGCTGCCGATATTGGTTTAGAGCAGTATCCCTATTCTTCTCAATTAATGATCAAAAAGGCCGATTTGCTGCTGGCATCACGTAAATACCGTGAGGCATTGGATGTTCTCGAAAATGCTGAATTGTACGATAGCAGTGATATCAACCTATATATCTTAAAAACAGACGCTTATCTCGCTTTAGACCAACAGCCCAAAGCTGTAGAGTTACTAGAAGCAGCATTGAGTTTATTTGAAGGTGAGGAGCGGCTTGATCTTTTATTTGAACTAGCAGATGTGTATGATGATTATGAGGAATTTGATAAAGTGTTTGATTGTTTGAAGCTGATACTAGAAGAAGATCCTTCTAATGAAGAGGCTTTATACAAAATATGTTTTTGGACCGATTTTACCGGGCGTAATGAAGAAAGTATCCGTTTGCACCAACAAATCATTGAAGAGCAGCCATTTAGCGAATTGGCTTGGTTCAATTTAGCGGCCGCTTATCAGGGACTTAAACTTTATGAAAAAGCAATAGATGCTTATCAGTATGCAGTTGCCATTGATGAAAAATTCGATTATGCTTATCGCAATATGGGCGATGCCTACCTACGTTTGCGTAAATACAAGGAAGCCATTGAGGTTTTGGAAAAGGTACTTGAATTGACCCGTCCGGAAGATGTGATTTATGAGGCGATCGGACATTGTTATCACAGAATGGGCAACTACGCGCAAGCCAGGTTTCATTATAAGAAGGCGGTTCATTTAAATCCGGATGATAGTAAACTCCATTACAAGATTGCGGTCACCTATATGCTGGAAGAACAGTGGCAAAGTGCAGTCAAACAATTAGAACTTGCCATGCGTATTCATCGTTCCATGCCTGAATACAATCTGGCTATGGGAGAATGCAAGATGAACCTTAACCAGTTCAAAGATGCTATCCAGTATTTTGGAACGGTTGTGCGTCAAAAGACTAAAAATGTAGCCGGTTGGGAGGCACTGATTCGTTGCCTCATCAAAGCCGGTTTTCATGAAGAAGCCATTGAACAGTGTATTGCTGCCGCAAAAGCAACAGATGATAAACCCATTTTCCTGTTTTATCAAAGTGCAATGTTGTTTATTCTCGGCAGATCCAAAGAGGGTTTGCTCAAATTGGAAGCAGCCATGGAAAAAGCACCACGTTCTCTCAAGAAGTTCATCGAACTGAATCCTTCTATTTTGCAAAATAATCAGGTGGTAGATCTGGTAGCCCGATATAAAAAGGGGAAAAAAATCTAGATATGCCATCTTCTTCTAATTCTTTACACATGCTTAAATGAGCTGTTTAGCGTATTTTTGCGTGCGAAAAAATAACCTTCATGAATTTTAACCTTTCTCAGATACCTGTTAGAACACAGCAACCCAGATTGTCAGGATTAACCATGGTCATGGATAAAGGACTCAGCATTAATGAGGTCCATAACTTCATGAGTGTGGGTGGTCCTCACGTAGACATTGTGAAACTTGGATTCGGGACATCTTTTGTTACACCTAATCTTCGTGAAAAAATCGAAGTATATCATTCCTATAATGTTCCTATTTATTTCGGTGGTACCCTTTTCGAAGCCTTCCTCATCAGAAATCAGTTTGATGATTATATCAGTGTTTGTAAAGATTATGGAATTAAATACATGGAAGTAAGTGATGGTTCCATTAGTATTCCACACGCTGAGAAATGTGGGTACATTGAAAAATTGACCCAGCATGGAACGGTATTGAGTGAAGTGGGAAGTAAAGATGCAGCACATATCATTCCTCCTTACAAATGGATCGAACTTATGCGTGCTGAATTAGAAGCAGGGTCTTCTTATGTTATTGCAGAAGCAAGAGAGGCAGGTAATGTAGGTATCTACAGAGGAAGTGGTGAAGTAAGAGAAGGACTCGTTCAGGAAATATTAACCCAGATACCGGAAGAAAAAATCATTTGGGAAGCACCTCAAAAAGCCCAGCAATTATACTTTCTGGAATTAATAGGTTGTAATGTAAACCTTGGAAACATTGCACCTCATGAGATTTTAGCATTAGAAGCTATGCGTATTGGATTACGTGGAGATACTTTTGAACTGTATCTTAACAAGCTTTAATTCATGAAACGTTATGGTCTTATCGGTTATCCACTGACTCACTCATTCTCTCAAAAATATTTTTCAGAAAAATTTTTGAGAGATCAATTGAGTGATCATGTGTATGATAACTTTCCGATCAAAGATATTTCGGAGTTGAAACAGATCATGACTTCTCATCCGGATCTCTGCGGACTTAATGTGACCATTCCATATAAAAAAGCAGTATTGGAATTTTTAGATGAACAATCACCGGCTGTACAGTCAATGGGAGCATGTAATTGTATCAAAATATCCCATGGAAAACTATCAGGATATAATACTGATGTAATAGGTTTTGAAAAATCATTACGCCCCTTTCTAAAGCCGGACCATTCGGCTGCACTCATTCTAGGAACGGGTGGTGCGGCTGCAGCAGTAGCTTTTGTATTCGATCAATTGAATATTTCTTATCTATTTGTATCCAGAACAAAAGGAGTGAATACAATTAACTATCAAGAGATTGATCAAGATATAATGGATACACATCACCTCATCGTTAACACGACGCCACTGGGGATGTATCCTGGAGTAGAAGAGCACCCTCCATTGCCTTATGAATGGATGACATCAAAACATCATTGTTATGATTTGATCTACAATCCTGCAGAAACTTCATTTCTTAAAAAAGCGGCAGCACATCATGCAACAGTTCAGAATGGGGCTGAAATGCTCATCATTCAAGCCGAGGAAAGCTGGCGTATCTGGAATGAATAACATCATTCAGTAACCGTCAATACTGTTTTAAGTCTGATATCTCTGGAAGACGCTCCAATCATGATCCTGAAATCACCCGGTTCAACAACTTTTTCAAGAGAAAGATTTGTCATCGATAATAATTCAGGTGTAATCAAGAAACGAACCTGTTTGGTTTCTCCTGCTTTCAAGTAAACTTTTTCAAAACCTTTTAATTCCATAACAGGTCTTACAACACTAGACAAAAGATCTCTGATGTAAAGCTGAACGATCTCTTGTCCATCTCTTGTTCCGCTATTCGTGATGGAACAGGTAATCCAACTACTGTCGGATCGATTCATGCTTTTTCTTTCCAACTGAAGATCGTGATACTTGAATTGTGTGTAGCTTAATCCATATCCAAAAGGGAAAAGCGGTAAGCCTGATAAATTCACATAATCATCTCCTCTTCCGGTGGGGGCATGGTTATATACTAATGGTAACTGTGCTTCTGAGATCGGAAATGTGATAGGCAATTTTCCTGATGGATTATGATGGCCCAAAAGGATGTCAGCTATTGCATGCCCTCCCTGCTCTCCAGGATACCAGGTTTGTAAAACAGCATCCACTTTATCGATCCAATGATTCATGGTGATGGCACTACCGCCTGTCAGTAATACCACTGTTTTCTTTCCTGTTGCTGCGATCCGCTGTATCAATTCTTCCTGATATCCCGGTAATTGTAAAGAAGCTCTATCGCGAAACTCTCCTTCTTCAATACCTGCTGCGATCATGACAATATCAGCTTGCTTAGCTAGTTGTACAGCTTTTGCTATTGCTTGTTGATGCTGATCTTTAATACCATGGTCCCATATCAATCGAATATGTGCATTGCCATTGGGTTCTTTAAATTCAACAGTGATTGAGTAAGCACTGTCTTTATGCAAGAAAATATTGGTTAGTCGTGTATGATAACTTTGTTTTTCCCATTCATCAATGACTAATCGTTGATTCAGGTACAAACGGAAACCATCATTTCCTTCTAATCCGATCTTGTATTCTCTTGTAGTAGGTGCTTTGATAAAACCTTTCCATCGTACACTATAAAAGTCGTTGGGTAAAACCGGATCAGGGCCGTAAAGTGTCCAATGAAAATCAATGTGGTTGTCTATTCTCTGCAAGACCGGAGAACCATGCAGGTCTACATTGTCATAATAATCAGCGATTAAACCATTTTTTCTTTTATTGTCAACGCCGTTATGCGTAAGAACGCTGTCGGGAATGGTAATAGTACTTGCTGATATTCTTTGAGTGCCTACAGTATATTGAATATTGACATTCGGTAGTAAAGTCTGAAGCCCTTTTAACAATGAAATCTTTTCTGATCCATTACCACTATATCCACCCAATCTCGCTTCAGTAGCATCCTGACCGATCAAAGCGATGTTTTTGATATTGTTTGGATTGATTGGCAGTAATTGTTTTTTATTCTTCAGTAATACAATGGATTCTAAAGCAGCTTGTTTGGATAATTCCTTGTGCTGTTTTTTGAAACTGCTGTCGCCGGCTTTGGACTCATCTGTATAAGGTTGATCGAATAATCCCAGTTCAAATTTTGCAGTTAAAACCCTTCTTACAGCATCATCTATTCTCGATTGAGCAATTTGTTGATCAAGAAAAGGAGGAATGAATAATTGATGGTGTTCATGTTGTGTTTGGAAAATCACATCCAATCCATTAGTGATGGCATGCTTACCTGCTTCAGCATAATCCTTTGCAGTATAATGCAATACATTAGCGCCACCCACTGCACTGGCATCAGAAATTACAAAACCTTTAAAACCCCATTTATTTTTAAGTGTTTCTGTGAGTAAATAATGATGAGCTGTTGCCGGACTTCCATCCACTGAATTGTACGAAGTCATGATGGATCTAGCACCTGCTTTCTGAATGGCATCTACAAAAGGAGGGAAATGGATATCTCTTAATGCCCTTTCATTCAAATAAATAGGATAGCTGTCGCGACCGCCATCACCAACATTTGCGATAAAATGTTTCGGTGTTGTGATAATATTATTCTTTTCAAAAGACTTGATAAATGCTACACCCATTGCAGATGTGAGAAAAGGATCTTCTCCATAAGTTTCTTCTGTTCGCCCCCAACGAACATCTGTGGCAATATTGATAACTGGCGATAAGACTTGTCTGATTCCTCTTATTGATGCTTCTTTCGCAATAGCATCTGCTACTCTTCCCATCAATTTTGTATTCCAGGTGGCAGCTAAACCAATGCTTTGTGGGAATACTGTAGCGCCATCTCTTACCAACCCATGTAGCGCTTCATCAAAAGGAATGATGGGAATGCCTAGGCGAGTATTTTCAACAAAATATTTTTGTATTTGATTGATCTTGTGAGCAAGGGTCAATGCATTTTCCTTTGTGTTGTATTGTAGTAATTGCTCTGTTACATTTTTTTCATCTGTAACACCTGCACTCACCTGAAATCCAAACAATCCATCGCGGTATATTTGTTCTTCTCCTTTTTTGATCTCACCGGGTATCATAAAGAGCTGAAAAAATTTTTCTTTGATGGTCATTCTAGACAACAGGTCGTTCACCCTTTCTTTGATCGGTAACTGTTTATTTTTATAAGGAGGAATGGATTGAGCGGATAAAGGAAGGGGTGCTATGAATTGGAATATCCAGTAAGTGATCAATATCAAGAATAATGGGAGAGAAGATGATCGCATGACTTTTTTGATTTAGTTGGCAAGCAATTTCTTTAAAGCTTCTTCCGGAACATTACTTTTCTTCTTTGCAGAATAATCATAACAGATCATTCCTGTTTTTGCTTTACCTGCTAAAATCAAATCTTCTTTTTGTATGATCTCAATTTTATAGAAAAGATCAAACCCTAATTTATCAAAGTCTGCTGCACAAACAGAGATTCTGATAACATCGCCATGATTGAGTTCCTTTTTGTATTCTACTGCTACATCTGCCATAATGAGTCCAACACCTCCGAATGACAACTCTGTATAGCCATGATTCATTAAAAACTGTTGTCTGGCTTCATGGATCAATGAAAGAAATACATCGTTACCCACATGTCCGCCATAATTCAAATCTGTAATACGGATAGGGATATCTACATAAAACTGAAAATGATCCGGTAAGTTGAGTTTGATACGGTTCATAGCTAAGGCTGTTGTTGTAAAAAATCAATTAATTGTGCGACCGCTTTTTTTCTGTGACTGAATTGGTTCTTTTCTTCCATACTCATTTCGGCAAAACTTTTATTACTGCCTGTTGGAATAAAGATGGGATCATATCCAAAACCACTATCACCTGTTTGTGATAATGCGATTTTTCCTTCACAGATACCTTCAAATTGATATTCTTTCCCATGCCAGATCAATGATACTATTGTTCTAAAACGTGCGTCTCTTTGTGTATTGTCACCTAGTTTATTTAAAAGTTTATCGATATTAGCTTGGAAACTTTTTTCTTCCCCTGCATACCTAGCACTTTTAACACCCGGCTCACCGTTAAGGGCAATTACTTCTAATCCAGTGTCTTCACTGAAAACGTTTTTACCTGTAAGTTGATGAATGACGCTAGATTTTTCAGTGGCATTGGCTTCAAGCGTATCGTGGGGTTCAGGAATGTCAATTTCGATACCGGCTTCTTTCAATGTAATGACGCGAATATTTTCTCCAATGATGGTATTGATCTCGTCAACTTTATGCTGATTATTAGTAGCAAAAACAAGTGTGTGCATATCAAGATAAATTGAACATATTTTTTAGGCTCAACCAAAGTTTACTTTTTTCAAGTTTAGCTTCTCTACTTTCTCCCATCATGGTAGAGAGAGAGGGGGCAAACAAAATCGAAGCCTGGTCATATGCTTGAACCTGATAAAAAGGGAGTTTGAACGGCATATTTATTTCATTGGCATCGATGTCAAAAATGATCATTTGTTTTGGCGAAAGCCATTCTTTGATGGTATTGTATGAAAGATCATTATTGGCAAGATTGACAATAGCCACATCACCCAGATTTAATTTACAAGCTGCAAGTATAGCGGATAAGAACTGTAAGGACTGATCATTCACAAAAACAGCTTCATGATCAACTAATAAAATGGTAATTTTTTTCAGATTATTACCCAAAAATTCAGGTGATTTTACATCAGATTCAGCCTTTTTTTTCGCAATTTTATTATCAACAGAAGGTTCATTTACAATGACCAAATGATTTTTATACAGGTCAGGTAACACAAAATCTGGTAGTCTTATGGAATGTTGGTCAGCCATTGTATAAATATTAACAGTTGTTAGTTTTCTTTTTTTTCGTTTCTTTGCGCCAAATATAGAATTATGACAGCAGCACTAGACATAAACATCACGAAAGTTGAGACAAGTAAGTTACTGGATATGACGCTGGAAAATATTCCTTTTGGAAAATATTTTACAGATCATATGCTGGAGGCAGACTATGAGAATGGAGAGTGGAAAAATGTTGAGATCAAACCTTATCAACCGCTGTTGTTAGAACCTTCTGTAGCTGCATTGCACTATGGTCAGGCAATTTTTGAAGGTATCAAAGCTTATAAAGACAAAGATGGCAATGTAGCTATTTTCCGTCCACAGGATAACTTCAAGCGTTTCAATATTTCTGCGGAACGTATGCAAATGCCCGTTGTTCCGGAGGAAATTTTCATGGAAGGAATGCGTATGCTGATTGATCTGGATAAGAACTGGGTACCCTCAATGAAAGATCATTCCTTGTACATCAGACCTTTTATGTTCTCATCTGATCCTGTAATTGGTGTGAAACCTTCTGAGTCTTACAAATTCATGATCATTTTGAGTCCAACAGGTCCTTACTATACTGCGCCAATGAAAATTTATGTAGAGGAAAAGTATACAAGGGCAGCACCTGGTGGGGTAGGATTTTCAAAAAATGCGGGGAACTATGGTGCTAGTATGTTAGCAACCGCATTGGCTAAAAAAGCCGGATATGATCAGGTGCTTTGGACAGATGCTTTCGAACACAGATACTTACAGGAAGTTGGCACCATGAATGTATTTTTCATCATTGGAAATACTGCGATCACTCCTTCCTTGGAAGAAGGTACTATTTTGGCTGGTGTTACCAGAGATAGTGCTATGGCTGTATTGAAAGATATGGGCTTTGAAGTAGTAGAGAAAAAGATCAGTATTGAAGATCTGATGGATGCACATCGTGCCGGTATCCTCTATGAAGTATTTGGTACAGGAACAGCTGCTACCATTTCTTTGATCAAAGAATTACGTTACAAAGATTATGTGATGCACTTTGACACTGATAAATGGAAAACCGCTCCTGAACTGAAGCAAAGACTTAATGACATTCGTGAAGGAAGAGCCGCAGATAAACATGGCTGGATGTTCCGCGTTTAATACATCAAACTTTTATATAAAGGGGCTTGCTAAAGCCCCTTTTTTATGCTTATAACTTAATGAAAGTACTAGCTGAAAACTTGTTGCCACTGTGTATTTCCAAAATATAGGACCCATTCAATAAGCCATTTAATGATACCTGAAAATGTCCTTCTTGTTGTTGTCCTAATAATTGTTTCTTGCGTATTTGTCCGTTCATGTTTTTAATAAGTATAAAACTATGTCCCGGTTTATAGGCCTTAAAGTAAAGTGTTAACTGATGTTGGGCGGGATTAGGTGATAATTTTATAATAATAGGTTCTTCTTGTGGAACAGGAGGAATGGGGGCTCTTAATATAAAACGCCTTTCTCCTGTACTTGCAGTATCTGATGTTACTTGAAAATGATAGATACTATCTTGTTTGATTCTTATCACGTTACCTGTAAAAAGATCATGTAATTCAAGTTGAGTATTTCTTGGAAGCCATACCCTATTAAATTGAATGCTATGAGTACCGGTAGCTTTTGTTTTAATGCATAACGGGATATAGGTGTGAGTATTGATTGATCTTGCGTCAATTGCAAGAGCAATTTGATCATAGCTAAGGCTATATAGATTATAGTCTCGGTTGAAAAACTTTTCAGCATCATCTTCATCATACCGAATACTTGCACTGTCTACATGGAGTAACACAAATCTATCCAATAGTTGATCTTCTTTGTAAAAGGCCAATGCAATTTGATATCGGTTTTCAATGATGTCAATAATGCTATCTGCTAAAGGTTCTATGATCTTGGATTGTTCCGAAAATCTTATAGAAGCATCGGATCCCTTTTTGCTTTTGATGATAAACCCTTGCATAGGTTCGAGAATATGGTTGCCTTCAAAAGCTTTAGCAGCATAGCCTCCGGTGATGGATAAACTGCTATCCCATATCCAAAAATGGTGTCCAATTTCCGCGCTGCGACCAATATTTTTAGATAATATGCTTGCTATATAGGGATTGCCTGTTAAGTGATATTGAGTGTCTGTTATATTCACGAATGAAATTTCTTCGTCACCAATGATAGGGTGACCCAAGAAGCGAATATGTGCTCTTTTTTTATTTTCAAAAGGAATGAACCTGCTTATGCTGGATGATCTGTTCCACACACTCAAAGATTGATTCTGTTCTTTGTCAATGGATTCCCAATTGAAGATTTTATTCAGATGGGATTGTTTTTTTAACGTCAGTAGATCAAATCCACTTTGCTGATAGTTGGGGTCTGTAAATATTGCATAAGCATTGCCCGTGTAATGAACATTTTCAGTATTCCGAAATACCTGAATGCTTTCTTTGAATGGATTTGTGATCCAATTGTTTTTTGACGTAAAAAGTTTTGTTACTCGGTCTATTAACTGTGTTCCCCCTGCACTAGGCATTATGATAGCTGCTGAATCTAGTACTAAAAAATTTTGAGTGAAAAATTTCCCTTTTATCAATTGCAATGATTGCTTGAGATACAAGGAATCCGATAAGAATAATTCGACACCTTTAAAAGCTAAATGATCCAGCTGATTGTTCTCAAATACTTGTCCAGGAAGCCATTGCGGGTTTTTTCCAACTGCCAATAAGGTTCCATTTTCTGATCGAATCGATTGATGTCCGGTAATAGCATTCTCATATGTCAATATACCGGAAAGCAATAATCGCGTTTGATCTAATAGTTGTAGTGACTTGCAAAATGCACTATCAGTAATTTGTATCCATGACCCATTTGTTTGTATAACTACATCAGTTTGCAAATCGGGAGTCGAAGCACTACACCAATTACTAGCAGTATGCCAGCTGTTATTTTGTTTACCTAGCCACAATCCTTTTGTTTTTACATCTATCAATACAGCATCAGATGTATCAACACAACCGCCTGAATAAACAATTCGCCTGAACCAAGAGGGTTGTTGTAGATGTCCGGGTTGAAAAGATGGATGATTATTGATCGATAGTGAGTGGAATGATTTTTTAGCATCTTCCGTTGACATTTGCCATTGATAACTATATACTCCGTTTCCACCGAAAGGGACTTCTCCAATTATTCTTTCAGGGATGGTACCGCTGCAAATAATCTGGTTTTTATGGATGTTGTTTTTATTGATTTCGGGAAAGAGATGAAACTTTAATTGCTTTATTATGGCGTTGATTCCATCCGAAACTTGTATCACACACTCATCGGTTTGCTCATGATCAAAACCATTGGTGTAAATAATGTTTTTGGGTTCTTGTATTGCTGTTGTTTGTTTGCTGCTAAAAGGGAGTCCTGAAATAAAGCCATACTTTGGAGGTGTAAGGATCTTCCATTCCAAACCACCAGCTTTTTCCTCATCTTCTATTTGCAAAAACTTATCTATAGTGAGATTCCCCTTTTTGCAAACAGGTATTTGTATGGATATAGTATCGGTCCATTTTGGAGGAATTCCATCAACATCAATGCTGCTAAGTGCCCCAATGTTTTTCAAAAATGGAACAACAGGGTTATCGTTTTCATCTGTTACAGCTTTTGCATTGAATAATTGATTAGATAATCCAATTCCATTTTTATCCAACATGCCTTTTTGAACGGACGTTTTAAAAGTTAGTTTATTACCCGGGGCGCCCTGACTGTAAGGGATTTCATAAACCATATTGCCTAGCACTATTTCAAGAAAAGGGAATTGTTGATTTCGAATATGAACTGTCTCAGAAAAGAAAATATCAAAAGATAAGGTGTCATTCAATCCATATAATTTTCCATTGGGTGTTGTTACTCCTGTTACTTCAGGAAGCGTTGCATCAATCAATAAATCGGGAATGATACCTGTATTTGGAATATTATTCATTAAGAGATTTCCTGCAGGATCTCTGATTATACTATTATTCAGCGTAATACTATTGGCGATTCTTATACCATCTGCGTCAAATTCATCAGGTTGAATGATATATGAGAATTGTAAACTCGTATCTGTCAATGATGCAAGTACCGGATTGCGGACGCGAGTGCCAATGGTGACAGATAATAGAGGCTTGCCAAACAGTGTATCACATTCAATGGATTCATTGCTGATCACCGTAAAATGTAATGTATCACCTGCTCTGTATTTTTTTCTTTCAACACTTTGCAATGATTTGATCAACGGTCTTGTATGGTCTATGGCATCTTTATCTTGTATGATTTTATACGATGTTATATTGTTTTTATTATTGGCGCTGTCTTTTATTACAATATGAATAATGTGAGGCTCATTACTTTTTATTTCCATTCCTCCCGTTGTAATGATGGAAATAGCTGAATAGATACTGTCACTTTGCTTACGAAATTGTGTAATCGGATAACCTGAAATAGATCCTTCTAGCAAAAGGAATGACGTGGTATCCGGTTTAGTCAATATGCTTAATGAGATAGTGTCTTTTACTTTGTAAGATCGATTGGGGATACTCACGCTTACTATCTCTGGAGGTGTTTTGTCAAATATTGTTTTACTTCCTTCATAAGATATTGGTAAGATATGTGGAACTTGTTTTTCATGACGATAAAGTATGGGTTGTATTACAGCATCCTTAATGCCTGATTTAATTTTTATTAGATAGGTTGTGTCATTTTGTTTTTGAGCTAAAATAATTTTTGCATCATTTGGAGGGATACTGTTGAGGCTAAAATGAGAATCCATGATAGCATCTACGGGTTTATGAAAATTTAGTTGATATAATAAAGTGTCTTGATTGCTATAAGTACTTAAAGGGGTAAATGATTTGATAGACACCTGCGATTGAAAACGTAAAGGCTTTCCATATCCGATCCCTTTTTCATTGATTGCATAGGGTCTAACAAATATTGTTGCGTTGATCGGAAAATCTTTTAGTGAAACCAACAGTAGTGAATCTTGTACTGAAAGAGGTACTCGATTGTTTTCGATCAAAGGGGTATCATTGACTTGCCAGCAAAAACCTATTTCTGTAATCGGAGCTCCATTATCTGATAGTAATCTTCCTTCAATTTTAAAAATGCCAAAATCTTCCCGAATTACGGTGTCAGTGCGAACTTCTGGCTTAGTAATGATGGTGCTAAATGAAGTGGTATCACTTACTGTAGTTCCTACTGAGTTAGTGGCTATGGCTCTGATAAAATATTTTTTACCTGGTTGGAGTGAGTTAAGCAATAGTGTGGACTTGATATTTCCTGAGCCCGCCGCAATATTGTTGGGAACTGCATGAGCAATGGTAATTGGATGCTGTAATTGATCAGTTGTGTCATATTCAAATTTCAACACTGTATTCGACAGCTTATCGTTGATGGTTGTTTTAATCCTGGCTATTTTTGTTCCAATACTATCAATAGTTGGTTTGCTGATGATAGGTGCTGATATCTCAGCCGTTGCTGTAAAGTTAAAATCATCAATTGCCATAGCATCATCACTACCGGTCTCATCTTGATCATCCCATCGAAGGATTAGTTTTTCTCCCGGCTTCCAAACGATATCCGTTAAAGTAATTTGAATCGTGTATTGGTTGGCTGAAAGATGTCCGTTCAATGTAGCACTGCCGGTAGTCATATGAATGGATGTAAGATCAGCTCTGTTGTCGATGATCAGTTGATTGGTGTCGATGCTGTTCAATTGTCTGGTCTGATAGGAGAAACGCCAGTTGTTGATATTACCTGAACCACCTTTGCGCCATTGAGTCGCTAGTAAACGAATATTTATTTTGTTGAGGAGGGATCCAGTTAGATTTTCAATAACAACGCCTAACGCATAAGTTCCGGTTCCCGATGCCAATGTTCCCAAGGCTCGATTTGCATTACCTGAAAGCCCAAAGCTATAGATCCCACTACTAGTTCCGGATCCGGTACCTGTGAGAAACGAAGTATTCGATTGATTACCTGATAGATGTAATATTTGCCAGCCAGAAAGGGATGTAAAAGACAAGGGAGCTTGGTCAAGTGGATGAGGGCCTTTTCCTGCAAGTGTGACTGTGCCTGATATAGGTAATGAGTCAAAATTTTGCGAATAAGTGGCTCCGGCTGTATGATAGGGGACTACAGAAAATTGGGAAAATCCTTTTATTTGGCAGCACAAAAGGATGAAAAAAGGTAAAAATTTACTCATGGGGTGACAGAATTAGGTCCTAAACCTAAAATGTTCGTTAGCGGATCATACCCTTGGAGGTTGATTCAAGTAACAATTCAAAAAAAGAGAGGGTATTTTTACTTGATGGATAGAAAAAATAGAAGGAAATTGGCTTCTCAGATCCTTTATTTACCGTGAAATTGAGTTCAAAACCCATGCTTATCCACAATAAGGATCAAAACTTTTGAAAAGTTTTTGATTTTTCAGTTGCAGCCATTACCTTTGCCGTCCGAAATTTTAAACGGTAAATAATGCCTACAATACAGCAATTAGTTAGAAAAGGTCGCGAAATTATCAGGGCCAAAAGTAAGTCAAGGGCTTTGGATGCTTGTCCGCAGCGTCGTGGTGTATGTACTCGTGTATATACAACTACTCCAAAGAAGCCTAACTCAGCTCTGCGTAAAGTAGCGAAAGTGCGTTTGACCAATAAAGTAGAAGTTATCGCTTATATCCCAGGTGAAGGTCATAATCTTCAAGAGCACTCGATCGTGTTGATCCGTGGTGGTCGTGTGAAGGATTTGCCGGGTGTACGTTATCATATCGTTCGTGGTAGCCTTGATACTGCCGGTGTTAAGGATCGTAAGAAGAGTCGTTCTAAATACGGAACTAAGAAAGAAAAGGCAAAAAAATAACCTAATAATCTGTTAATCAGCTAATTACTATACGTCATGCGTAAAGCACAAGCCAAAAAATTACCTCTTGCACCAGACGGTCGTTTCAATGACAAACTGGTAACCCGTTTCATCAATAACCTTATGTGGGATGGTAAGAAAAGTACTGCAATCAATATTTTTTATGATGCAGTGGATAAGGTTACTAAAATGACCGGTGAAGATGGTTATGAAACTTGGAAAAAAGCCATTGCCAATGTAACTCCTTCTGTAGAAGTGAGAAGTCGTCGTATCGGTGGTGCAACTTTCCAGATTCCATCTGAAGTACGTGCAGATCGTAAAATTTCATTGAGCATGAAATGGTTGATTCGTTACAGCCGTGAGCGTAATGGTCGTACCATGGCAGACAAACTGGCTAATGAGATTGTAGCTGCAAGTAAAGGTGAAGGTGCTGCTTTCAAAAAGAAAGAAGATACCCACAGAATGGCTGAAGCAAATAAAGCCTTCTCTCACTTCAAAGTATAAATATTTAGATTTTTATATATTAAAGCTCCCAATGGGAGCTTTTTTTATGGATTATAATTCCATTAAAACCTATTAGTAGTGCTTTTACTACACGTTTATAGTAATATATTTGCAATACAATATCCAATCCTACAAAGCACCAAAGCTTTTAATCCGCGTCTTGACACCAAATGAGTAACTCCTCATTTGAATCCTACACCAATCCATTCCTCGAAAAGCTGTATCAGTATGCATGCGAGTAATTGAAAATCAATTCTTCGCCATCTAGAAAATCCTATTCTCATGAAGACAGCGTTGATAGAACGCCGCCGATAAACGGCTATTATCATGTCTGTCTCGATCCAATCCTTAGAAACCGAACCAATCCAATCCATCCACGGCTTTTTGATCTGTCTGGTATACCCGGTTGTTCCAACAACCAACCAAACGGAAGACAAATAAGACGTTATCCTCTGCAAGGCCCATTCAATTGGACAGCCCAATTCGAATGCAACCCAAACTAATCCCAAGGAAATCAACAAAAGATGAAACCAGTTCAAAAAATGAAGGCATTTATTTTGACTACCCTATTGGTGTCAGGTGCTTTGTTTTTTACAGGGTGTAGTAAGGAAACAGTAATTCCTAAATCAGAACATGAAAAGCTTTTTGATTATCTGACCAGTGAGTTGGGTAATAAAAAATGGTTCTTGAAAGCAATTTATGTGAACGGTGCACTACAGCCTTTAACAGATGCTCAGAAAAGGTATTACAAGACTTACACAAGAACCCAATCTCCTTTCACAGCTACTTTTTTGGATGATGACGGTAACAGAGGCGAAGCTTATCTGTTAAGCGTCATTCAGTTGAAGGAAGTCATAAATAATGGCCCTACAGGAGCTGCTACTCGTGACTATGTTGTGAAAGAGCTGAGCGAAAAAACTATGGATATCCAGATTACTAACCCTCCGGGAGTGCCTGCACAGATCGTGAGAGAAGTTTATTATGCCAATTAAAAAGATCACATATTTCATTCTGATCCTAATGCTTAGCTGCTTGGCAGGTAAAGCGCAGGTTTCTGTTATGGGAACCAGCTTTTTGAGCGGGAATGGAGGAATTGTGACTACACCAACCGTATTGGTATCCGGATCGGGAAAATGTCTCGTAGTGGGAGGAAGTGCCTCAGCTTTGGATATTGCCAATAACGGAACGGGTTTATTTGGGTCTGCTTGCTCTGAAAAGCCTCCGGTTGCAGATAGTGCAACTTTCTCTCTATCGTTAAATGTATATCCAAATCCAACTCGTGGTTCTACCATGTTGAAGGCCACGGGCGATTTTGATGAGAAGCCTTCTTGTTTAGTGAAAGTAATTGCAATGGATGGTAAGATCCTATTCGGTCAAATGGTTCCAATGAAAGATGTGAAAAAGGGCTATATGATCAATGGGAATGCTTGGGCGGCCGGAAATTATACGGTAATGGTTGAACTGATGAATAAACGCTATAGTTTAAGGTTAATTAAATTGTAGTTATTCGTTAAAGGGCTGATTATGTGGTATTTTTGTAATTAGAAATAGTCGTAACTTACTAATTATCAGTAAATATAGAAGACATTGACATATCCTATGAAAAACCAATTTTAAAAGTCGTGTCCTCTGAACAACTATTGAAAGCCGTATCCTATGGAAAACCTTTAAGTCTAAAACTTATTGGTAACCGTATTTTAAAACAACGTGTATGAAAAGTACCATCATTAAGCTGAGTATTTTCCTGTTATTAATAACAGAAGGCTTATTTGCGCAGCCTCCAGGTGCATTTTATTTACAGGGAGTTGCAAAAGATAATCAGGGTAATCCTGCACGTAATCGTACCATTCATTACCAAATATCTATTTACCAAGCTCGACCATTAGGAGGCCCATTAGTGTACCAAGAGTCGCATGTTGTCCAGTCAAATAATGATGGAGTATATGAAGTAGTGGTTGGCAGAGGCATAAAAAACACAACACCTCCATTGAGAGATTCATTATCACTAATTGATTGGGGTAATGGTCCTTATTTCATGAATCAGAAAATTGCAGTTGCACCATCCATTCCAGCTCCATGGTGGATTGCTGCAAATAACTACGTAGATCTAGGCACGCAACAAATATTGAGTGCAGTATATGCTATGTATGCAGGAAATGCTAGTGTACAAAATGTTACTACAAATATTCCTGCTGGTCCGCCAAATACCTTTTTAACAACAGATAGTTTAGGGAATGTTAACTGGACATCACCCCAAGCAGCACAAGTCAATGTAACGCAAGTAACAAATGTAAACTTATCGCTAAGTATTACAACAGGACAAAATGCAAGGATACCTGCTAATACAACAACAATTGTTACTATACCGGTTCCGGGAGTAAAGCCAGGTGATCCGATTTTCGTTGCACCTCAAAATGATTATAGAGATTGGGCTGTGTATTCAGCTTGGTGTAGTGCGGATGGAGTAGTGTCTGTAAGGTTTGCAAACTTTACATCTTTACCAGTAGATGTTTTAGGAAGTCAATATAAAGTGGTCATAATTAAATAAACAAGAGTTAATAAGTGATATCTAGCATTAGTGCACATAACAAGATGAGAAAGTTGATCAAATACATAGCAATATGTTTATTGATTCTTTTTGCATTTTTATCTTCAGCTAAAGCTCAACGCTTTGGTGATAATCTAGGTGATCATAGAGCAACAGATACTTTGCGGATGAACAATTTTAGGATTGTGAACGCACAAGGTATCGCAATTGGTACAGCGCGTATTCTCAACAACAATATTGCTTTACAAATCGATGGACTTGATAAAGCATTGCTTTTGCCAAGGATTTCCGACACACTAGCTATTCCTGATGCAAATGCAGTGAATGGTATGTTGGTATATAGTTTAGCTGATGATAAGCTCTATGTACGTCAAGCTGGTTTTTGGAGAACTTTTGGAAGTGTTGGTAATGGAGTTGCTTCCTTGAACGGACAAGTTGGGGCGGTTAATATGAATGGCGATGACGTAACGATCACGGTTTCTAATTCAAGTGGAAATGATTGGGTGATTTCTGCCAAGAACACAATGGCTATATGGAATGCCAACCGATTAATGGGTAGGCAACTTTCAGGTAGTGTACCTGCTAATGGACAGGTCTATGTTTGGAATTCTACTACCAGTGTTTGGGAACCTAAATCAATTGGAACTTTAACTGCACCAACTGTAAATGGACAAAGGACAGATTCTTTAGTAACTACACTTAATGGAACACTTAGAAAAATCGCTTCTTCAGATATTCTTTTTGTGGCAGATACTGCAGCAATGTTGAATGGGTATGTTCGAGAAAGAAGATTTTTAGATTCTCTATCGGCCATTAGAGCGAGTATTTCAAATCCATCGGAATTTACTAATATCAAGGTTACCGGGACGATTACGGGTGGTACGTTTACAGGTACATTAAGTTCTGCAGCGCAGAATAGTATTACCAGTCTTGCGAACATCAGTTCAATCACTGCAACGAATGCAAACATCACGAACCTGACAGGTTTAAACAACCTGACTGCAAGTGGAACTGTAGCAGCGGGAACACTGAGTGCATCAACAGCAAATCTGACAACGATCAATGGATTAAATAATTTAACTGCGAGTGGAACAGTAACAGCCGGAACTGTAAGTAGTACCAATGGCAACTTCACCAATTTAAGTGTAAGTGGCACGATCACGGGTGGAACCTTCAGCGGTTCACTGAATGCAGGAACACAAAATACGATCACGAATCTTGCAAACATCAGCTCGATCACTGCAACAAATGCAAACATCACGAACCTGACAGGCTTAAATAACCTGACTGCAAGTGGAACAGTAGCGGCCGGAACACTGAGTGCATCAACAGCGAATCTGACAA
>OGVO01000025.1_pt1 | contig 25298 bp, 22 predicted proteins | sample 1575771 | NCBI WGS metagenome assembly OGVO01 (sample SAMN07581527, study PRJEB24739) | freshwater metagenome | place: Singapore | collected 2015-01 | reverse complement strand
GTTTCCCAGTCACGATACGCAATCATTATGAATATTTTACTCTTAGGAGCCGGTGGAAGAGAACATGCACTGGCATGGAAAATGTCGCAAAGTCATCATTGTGATGCACTTTTTATTGCACCCGGTAATGCAGGTACATCACAGTTTGGCACCAATTTGCCGATAGGTGTTACTGACTTCGAAGCCATCAAACAAGCTTGTATCGAAAACAAAATTGATATGCTTGTAGTAGGCCCCGAAGAGCCATTGGTGAAAGGTGTGTATGATTTTTTTGAAAAAGATCCGGTATTACAAAGAATAGTGGTGGTAGGACCTTCAGCAAAAGCTGCGCAATTAGAGGGCAGTAAAGCCTTCAGTAAAAAATTCATGCAGCGTCATCAAATACCAACAGCTGCATATGCTGAATTTACTGCGGATAATTTTGAAGAAGGAAAAAAATACATCGCAAAGCATAGCCTACCTGTTGTTTTAAAAGCTGATGGACTCGCTGCCGGTAAAGGTGTCGTGATTGCAGCTACACATGCAGAAGCACTACAGACCTTTGAAGAAATGATTCTGCATAAACAATTTGGTGAAGCGAGTAGTAAAGTGGTGATCGAAGAATTTTTACAAGGTATTGAAGTCAGTGTATTTGTTTTAACCAATGGATCTGATTATCAGATCATCGGTCATGCAAAAGATTATAAAAGAATTGGCGAAGGCGATACCGGCTTAAACACAGGTGGAATGGGCTGTGTAAGCCCTGTGCCATTCATGGATGAGCCTTTCATGCGTAAAGTAGAAGAGCGCATCATCGCTCCAACTGTAAAAGGTTTAGAGCAGGAAGAATTGATCTATCACGGTTTTATCTTCTTCGGATTGATGAATGTAAATGGAGAACCATTTGTGATCGAGTACAATTGCAGAATGGGAGATCCTGAGACAGAAGTAGTGATGCCTCGTTTACAAACAGATCTTGTTGCATTGTTTGCCGCGATGGATAACGGCACACTCGCAGATGCTAATATTGCTTATGACGAAAGATTCTGTGCAACGGTTATGGCAGTAAGCGGTGGTTATCCGGGCGACTATGAAAAAAATAAAGTCATTCATGGATTGGAGCATGCAGCAACATCAAAAGATGTGATCGTATTTCATGCGGGTACACAACAAAATGAAAACAATGTCTTAACAAATGGTGGCAGGGTTTTAGCAGTTACGGCGTACGGAAATAATATTGCTGATGCAGTAAACAAATCAAAAAATAAATTGAAAGAAATATCGTTTGAAGGAATGTATTTTAGGAGGGATATTGGGTTTGAGTTTGATGAAAAGTGAAAAGGCAAAAGTGAAAAGTGAAAGTTTATACATGAGCTGATAAAACATCAAAAAAATCGTTTCACTTTTCACCTTTCACCTTTCACCTCTAACCTCAGGAAAAATCAGTATTTTAGGCTTTGTTATTTCAAGTAATTTCATCCACCTTTGCAATCATTGACGAACAAATAAGAACTTTTTCTATACAATGGGATTATTCAACTTTTTTACGCAGGAAATAGCCATGGATCTGGGTACCGCCAATACCCTCATTATCCATAATGATGAAGTAGTGGTAAATGAGCCATCGATCGTGGCCCTGAACCGTAACAATATGAAAGAAGTGCTGGCAGTGGGGAAGAAAGCCCTCATGATGCACGAGAAAACCCATGAAAGTATTCGTACGGTTCGTCCGCTGAAAGACGGTGTAATTGCCGACTTTAACGCTGCCGAGCTGATGATCAGGGAGTTGATTAAGATGATCTATCCCAAAAAACCTCTTTTTCCACCTAGTTGGAGAATGGTGATCTGTATCCCCTCTTCTATTACCGAGGTAGAAAAACGTGCCGTTCGTGATAGTGCCGAGCAGGCTGGTGCCAAAGAAGTGTATATGATCCATGAACCAATGGCTGCTGCCTTAGGTATTGGTATTGATGTTGAAGAACCCGTAGGAAACATGATCATCGATATCGGCGGTGGAACCACCGGTATTACCGTAATTGCCTTGGCAGGTATCGTTTGTGACCAGAGTATCCGTGTTGCAGGTGATGAATTTACAGCTGATATCATGGAAGCCCTCCGTCGTTATCATAGCTTATTGATCGGTGAGCGTACTGCTGAACAGATCAAGATCAATGTGGGTGCTGCGATGAAAGACCTCGATAATCCACCAGATGACATGCCGGTAAATGGTCGTGACCTTGTAACAGGTATCCCTAAACAGATCATGGTTAGCTACCAAGAGATCGCTGAAGCACTGGATAAAAGCATCTTCAAAATTGAGGAAGCGATCCTGAAAGCATTGGAAACAACTCCACCGGAACTGGCGGCCGATATCTACCGCAGAGGTTTGTATCTAACAGGTGGTGGTGCTTTGTTACGCGGATTAGATAAGCGTTTAAGCGCGAAGATCAAATTACCGGTTCATGTAGCGGATGACCCACTGAAGAGTGTGGTACGCGGTACCGGCTTGGCACTGAAGAACTATCAGCGTTTTCCATTCATTATGAGATAATCCCTAGGTCCGGTACAGTTATCCCATCATTTTGAATGTCCTAATCAAACTTTGCGTTGAAGAATATATTTCTGTTCATACGGCGTTATTTCACTTTCCTGAGCTTCTTACTGCTGCAGGTATTCGCCATTGTTCTACTGACACGTTCCAGCAAAACGCATGAAGCATTCTTTTCAGATGCTACCAGTGAGTTAACAGGAAAGTTCAACCAACGCTACAGCAATCTTCGCAACTATTTCAGTCTGGCAGAGACCAACAGACAGTTAGCAGAAGAGAACAACCGACTGAGAAATCTTTTGGCAAGTAATCAAATCGCTCCCGATAGCGGTTCTATCAATTATACAGATACCACATTCCGCGATTCAACCGGCCGTTACCGTAAGTTCACCTGGCTTCCTGCAAAAGTGATTGGTAATACCGTGACATTGCAAACCAATTTCCTGACCCTAGAAAGAGGTAATAATCAAGGTGTTAAGAAAGGAATGGCCGTAATCGGACCACAAGGTATCGTAGGCGTTGTGGTAGAAACCAGCGCCAATATCAGTAAAGTAATGAGCCTGCTACACCGTAATAGTCGCGTGAGCGCCATGCTAAAAAAAGACAATAATGCAGGTAGTATTGAATGGGATGGAAATGATCCTTCGATCCTGACACTTCGCAATGTTTCAAAAAGTGCCAAAGTGGTAAAAGGTGATACAGTGGTAACCAGTACTTATTCAGCCAACTTCCCTTCTAACCTCATGGTTGGAACAGTGGCATCCATTGTAGAAGATCCTTCCAGTAATTTTTATACGTTGAAGATCAAAACCGCCACCAATTTCTTCAGCATTCAATATGTTTATCTGGTAGAGAATGTGCGTTTCGCTGAACAGGTACAACTTGAAAATACACCGCAGACCAATCAATGAGTAACTTCGTAAAAAATATCATCCGATTTATTCTGTTCATCTTCTTACAGGTGTTCATACTCAATGAGGTACCGCCATTACATCGTTTCATTGTTCCTTATGTGTATTTTTTGTACATACTCTGGTTGCCTTTCAATATGAACAGGGTATTATTGATGGCCATTGCATTTCTTTTTGGTATTACACTCGACTCCTTTACTGGAACCCTGGGGTTACATGCAGCTCCCTGTGTGCTGATTGCTTTCATTCGTCCATTCATTCTCAGTGTACTCCTTCCTCAGGAAACCATTGAACAGAGTTACAGCGAACCGGGCAGCAAAAGCATGGGCTGGGCGCCTTATAGTTTGTATGTAGGCTTACTTACTTTTATTCATCATTTCTATCTCGTTCTCATAGAATGGCTTCAATTTGGTGACTTCCTCTATTTTCTGGGAAAAGTACTGGGCACCACAGCCATCAGCTTACTCATGATCTTCCTCGCCGAACTGCTGTTCCTGCGAAAAGGCAAGTATAGAACGAATGCCGCGTGAGTAGTGAAAAGTGAAAGGTGAAAATTTTTCACTTTTGACTTTTGACTTTTCACTTCTGATTTCGACTTCTACACACTTTTGCAAAATTTTTTTCGTTTGATCCATAACAATGCATCAAATTTGTAATACACTTCACTTTTAAGTTTAGTCCCAAGATTTATGCCTGTCTTCAACCAGAGTCGCAGCCGTGTGGTACAGTTTATTTTTGCAGGTGTTTTCATTGCTATCACGGGGCAATTGATCAACCTGCAATTGTTTTCCGGTCAGTATAAACTGGCAGCAGATAACAATGCCTTCTATCGTAAAGTCATCTACCCCGATCGTGGTATCATTTTCGATCGTAAGAAAAGAGGTATCCTGGAAAATACCATCAGCTATGATCTGGTAGTGATCCCATCTGAGTCGCGTGGTACAGATACGATGACATTATGTCGACTTTTGAATATAGACACGACAACCTATAAACGAAGAATGCGTGATCTTATCTTCAAAAATACCAGCGTTAAGCCTAGTGTTTTTGAGGCTTTATTAACTCCCGAGATGTTCGCCAAGTTGAATGAGAACATGTATCGTTTCCCCGGCTTCTCCTTGAATGAACGCTCTGTTCGAACTTATCCATACAATGTAGGAGCTGCAGTATTGGGATATATGGCAGAAGTAGATACCGGATTTTTACGTCGTCATAAAGGAGAAGGGTATGAAATGGGGGATTACTTTGGCAGCACCGGCTTGGAAAATATTTATGAGAAAGTGTTGATGGGACAAAGAGGTATCAAACGATATATCCGTGATAACAAAGGTCGTTTACAAGGCTCTTGGGAGAACGGAGCCTATGATACAGCTGCAGTTGCAGGTAAAAATTTGTACTCAAGCATCGATGTAGAATTACAAGAACTCGGCGAGAAACTGATGCAAAACAAAGTAGGGAGTATTGTTGCGATCGACCCTAAGACAGGGGGCATTCTTTGTATGGTGAGTGCCCCAACATACAATCCGAATTATCTCACAGGCAACCAAAGAAAGAAACACTTGGTCGATATGTTGTACTTCGATCCCAGACTTCCTTTATTGAATAGAACAGTAGGTACTTTCTATTCTCCGGGATCTACATTCAAAACCATGGTTGGAATTATTGGAATGAATGAAGGCGTGATCGACGATAATTTCACCGTCAGTTGTGGTGGCTCCTATTATGGTTGTGGACGCCCTATGGGATGTCACGCAGCAGGTACATTTACTTTGAAACCGGCAATTTCGAAATCTTGCAACAGTTATTTCGCTGCAACGTACAGACGTATTCTTGAAAACAATAAATACCCCAACCGCGATAGCGCTCTGAGTTCATTCAATCAGTATGCTTACTCGTTCGGACTAGGTAGAAGACTTGGAGTTGACTTACCATCTGAAAAAATGGGTAATATGCCTACTCCAAAATATTATCATGGCATATTTGGTAAGAACTGGCAGTCGTGCAATATCATATCTAATAGTATTGGTCAGGGTGAGATCACCACTACCCTTACTCAATTAGCCAATGTTATGGCTATCATTGCCAATAAAGGGTGGTACTACACACCTCACCTAATTGACTCCATTGATGGCGGTGATGAGTTTGGAATGCTCGATAAATTCAAGATCAAACATAAGACCAAAGAAATTCCTGAGTTTGTTTGGGAAGAAGTGCATGAAGGTATGCAGGGTACCATGGAATTTGGTACAGGCTTCTATGCAAAAGTTCCGGGTATCAATGTGTGTGGTAAAACAGGAACGGTAGAGAATGCATATCGTGGTGAGAAGTTAAAAGACCACGCTTTCTTTGGTGCTTTTGCACCTAGAGAGAACCCACGCATAGCCATTGCTGTGATGTGTGAGAACGCAGGTTATGGTGCTACTTCCGCAGCACCTATCGCTAGCTTATTGATCGAAAAATATTTAAATGATTCGATCAGTGGTAATGATCGAAAAGCAAAAATTGAACAGTTGGCTAAAATGGATCTGATTCCACCACAGATGAAAAAGCAAATGGCCAAGAGAGATTCATTGAGACAAGTACAACAAATGACCGCAGCGAAAAAAGCAGCTCGTGATACTTCAGGTGTGCAAGAAGCACCGGAAGAAACAGAAACAGAAAACACACCGGCTAAACCTGGTCCAACAAAAGTTCCAAAAAAAGACAGTGGCAAAACTGCGGCTGTGCTTCCTAATGAGATCAGAAAGTCAACCAACGTAAAAAGAAAAACCGTTGCCTGAAGAAAATGAACAGAAGAAATCAAAATATTGTCACGCAAGGGGTTGATTACATAGTCATTTGGTTATACGCCATTTTAGTAGCCATCGGTATTCTATGCATCTTCATGGTTGAATATCGTCCTGAAACAGATTGGCTCGCTTCTTTTTTGGATGGTAAAACCAGTTACAGTAAGCAATTGATCTTTGCGGGAGTATGCGCCATCGCAGCAACTTTTATTTTATTGACCGATAGCAAACTGTTCACTGCATTTGCGAATCTTTTTTATCTGTTAGGTATCCTTTTGATGATCGCGACTTTTGCTATTGGTAAAAACATCAATGGATCAAAAAGCTGGATACCCTTGGCAGGAGGCTTCAACCTACAACCTGCTGAACTGTGCAAGATATTTGTGTCGCTTGCTTTGGCGAAATACCTATCCAGACAAGAGATCGATTTTTCAAAAGTTCGTTCACAATTAGTAGCAGGAGCTATTACATTGGCTCCCGCTGTATTATCGGTCCTCCAACATGAATTGGGTTTAGCATTGGTATACACAAGTTTTGTTATTGCTATGTATCGTGAAGGCTTGCCTGCTCAAATCTTAATTATAGGTTCTTCTTTTGGCGCACTGGTTGTTGCTACACTTATTTTAGAACCCAACGTTTTAGCAGTGATCCTGACCATTATTGCGGCTGCCGTTATTTTTGTTTTGCGAAAACAGATCAAAAAGAAGAAAGGATTATTGACGATCATTATTACTATCTGGCTCGTCTGCGTGGGTGTTCAAAGATTTGTGGTCCCTTATATCTTTAATAATGTATTGGAGTGCTATCAGAGTACACGTATTTATAGCATGGTGGGTAAAGAATACAATTGCGAAGACAATAAGCATGCACAGGATAAATCAAGCTCTAACAAAACTGTTCGTAAACCGGACGATTACAATGTGCGACAAAGTAAGATCGCTATTGGATCCGGAGGATTTTTTGGTCGCGGCTTCCTCAAAGGAACACAAACACGTGGTAAATATGTGCCCGAGCAACGTACCGATTTCATTTTTACATCTTTAGGAGAAGCGTTTGGATTCGTAGGCTGCTTTTTATTTCTACTACTGTATCTCTTCCTATTATATCGTATTGTGATGATTGCTGAACGCCAGCGGAGTACATTTAGTAGAGTGTATGCGTACAGTGTGGTGAGTATTTTCTTCTTCCATATTGCCGTAAACGTAAGTATGACCATTGGTTTATTTCCCATTGTCGGTATCCCATTACCCTTAATTAGTTACGGTGGATCTTCTTTACTTACTTTTACAGTGTTGATTTTTATCCTGCTTCGTTTGGATGCAGACAGGCAAATGGTTTTACGTTAAATAGTGAGTATGCAGATTATTCCCCTTTCGGAAGGAAGTTTTACCATCGATAAAACAAAGGTTTTCGTTCCATTTGATACAGAAAAAGAAGAATTGAACAATAGACCTATCGGCAGTTTACTGGTAGAGATCCAACCCTTTGTGGTCATCACTGACAAAGATGTGATACTGTTGGATAGTGGTCTGGGTTATAATGAAGCTGACGGCACTCCACAGCTCTATAATAATCTACAACGTGCCGGCATCAATCCTTCACAAGTTACCAAAGTATTGATGAGTCATTTACATAAAGATCACGCAGGAGGTGTAACCATCGATAGCAATAATGGACAAGACCGTTTCATCGCTTTTCCGTATGCTACTTATTATGTACAACAAAGAGAAATGGAATTTGCACTGGGTATAGGGTCAGCTTCTTATATTCCTGAAGATTTCAAATTACTGGAAGAGTTCAGTCACGTAGAGTGGTTAACAGCTGATGAAGGAATGATCGATGGTTATATTCGTTATCAACTTACCGGTGCACATAGCAAGTATCACCAAGTATTCTGGATCGAAGAAAATGGACAAACGATTTTCTTTGGTGGTGACGACGCACCTCAGTTACAACAAATGAAAAGTAGGTTTGTAGCGAAATATGACTACGACGGAAAAAAATGTATGGAATTGAGAAAGCAGTGGTGGGAAGAAGGACAAACCAAAGGTTGGACCTTTCTCTTTTATCACGATATCCAATCACCGGTTTGGGGGCCTTTGAAATAGATATTATTCACCGTCGTCTTTCTTTTCTCTCGCTTTACGGCGTAACTCCATACGCTCTTGTAACTCTTTTCGAACCACATTCATGAATTCACGTTCGGCAAGCAATGCCTTATTCACTCTTTCGTCTGAAACCAAAATCTTTTTAAGCTCAACACGATAGCGCTTACGAATATTCAATACTGCTTCTTCAAAAGCCAGAATATCTTCTTTATTATCCTGTCTGGCCTTACGCACTTCTGCACTGTAGCTATTATACATAGGCCAGAATTTTTCGGCTTCTTCCGTAGTCAAGGAAAGATGTTTCGTGAAGTAAGCTACTTTCAGTACCTCAATATTTTCACGAGGAGGTCGCATTCTTTCACCGGGAGGCTGTGCCTGAACATAAGAGCCAGCCATAAGGAGTAACAATAAAGAAAGCGTAAAAAGTATTTTTGTTTTCATGATTATCTATTTACTATCCACCGTTTCAGTTGCTGTTGATTCAGTAGATTCTTCCAGGTATTGATTGAGTTCATCATCAGACATATACTCTAAATGATCGTTCACATCAGGCAGTTCATCGATGAGTAAAGATTCCCTATCAGCTGTAGCGATCATCAGTTTTTCAGCACTGCTTAGATAACTCGTCAATTCATCTTCACTTAATTTTGATATTTCACTGGAAACATCCATACGAGCATAGTTATCAGCATCAACCGGATTCAAAGTTTGATTACTGTTGTAAATAAAAGCTGCTGTTATCAACACCCCTATCATTACTGCTGCAGCTACATAACGCATCCATAGATTTTTTCTGGTAGCAGGCATTGTGATAACCTTTCCCGAATCACCTTCTGCTTTATTCTCCATGATAGAACGAAGATCTAAAACAGGAGCTGCTGCTTGATAAGGATTGGTTTTGGATACGGAATGTAAAAAAGGAGCTACTTCCTGTAATTCATCACTCACTTCAGCGCGTCTTACTGCTTGCAAAATAGTATCAGGTAAATGATCAAAGTAATTTTCAGGCACTTCAAATACATTGACTTTACCCGGTAATCCGATACTGATTCGCTCCAAGATCATTGCAGACAAAGCATCAAAATAACCCGCAGGCACCTTATAGGGTACTGCTACCGGCCAAACAAGCTTTGATGTTAATATGCTTGCCAACTCCTCTGTTATTTCTATTCTGCGCTGCATGTTCTTTAGATAGACGCTGTACACATAAGTTTAATGTTCTAGAATAAAGGCTTCAATTTTTTTAGCTGCATGATGATAGCTTGCCTTTAAAGCCCCTTCACTCGTATCCAAAATGCGACTCATCTCTTCATAAGGCATTTCATCATAGTAACGCAGATTAAATACCACTCGCTGCTTTTCCGGCAGTTGTTGTATTGCCAATTGCAATTTCCACTCCAGCTTATTGGCATCAAAATTACTATCAGCCTTTACTTTATTGCTTAATACCTCTCCCACTTCATCTAAACTAATAGACGCTTTTCTTTTTTGCTGCTCAATAAAACTCAAACTCTCATTGGTGGCAATTCGATATAACCAAGTATAGAGTCTACTGTCTTCCCTGAAATTTTCCAACCCTTTCCAAACCTTAATGAACATATTCTGTAGAACATCATTAGCATCTTCATGATCAACCACCATCCTTCGAATATGCCAGTATAACTTCTCTTGATACTTTTTTATAATACCCGTAAAGCCCTGCTCTTTTGTAGCCGGTTCCCGAAACTGTTGCAGTAATACCAAATAGTCTGATTGCATGCAGGGCTATTTTTTGCTAATTTAATGGTTCCTGTAGGTTAGACCCTTCACTTATTGGAAAGTTTAATTGCTAGATAGACTAACATTTGTTTTATAACTAATTAAAAATCATTCGTTTATTAGGTTAAATCTGTTAGTTTTTAAGATAAAAATGTATATTAGGGTATGTCTTCCCGTCATTACATCCATCAGTTCAGGCGCAACGTAGCAGATAAGTATACCATCTACAACAGTCTTTTTGCCGCTTTACCCTTTTCAGGTATTGCCAATGTGGGTGCGTTATTACCCATTCTTTCTCAAACCTGTGAAGATGATTACAAATCGGGCAAAGATCCGGTACAGATCATCAATGATTTTTTTCACCAGCATACACAAGTAAGAGATGAAAAAGAAAAAGTAGACCGATTATTCAAATTCGTTCAATACATCGAGCGACAAGTTGTATTGTTTGATGCGATAGAAGATGCTGCTTTTGATTCGGTGAATAATATCGAAGGACCGGGTAGTTTGAAATCTTTATACAATGAAGCTGTTTTTGCGGGTAAAACCCAAGCTTTAAAAAACAAGTTGAAAAAATTCAGCGTAAGGGTGGTTTTAACAGCGCATCCGACTCAATTTTATCCGGGCAGCGTATTAGGTATTATTCACGATATGAGTGAAGCGATCGCCAAAAACGATTTTCATACCATCAATGAATACATTCAACAGTTGGGTATCACTCCATTCTTCAACAAAAAACAACCCACACCTTATGATGAAGCATTGAACTTGATGTGGTATCTCGAAAACATCTTATATCACTCTATTGGTAATATTTACAACTTCATTGAACGCGATATTTTTGATCATACCTATGATGGTGATAACCCTTTTATTGAATTAGGCTTCTGGCCAGGTGGTGATCGTGATGGTAACCCATTTGTCAATGCGGCTACTACACTCAAAGTTGCTGAGGCATTGAGAAGTTCTATCACCGTTTGTTATTACCGTGATATAAGAAAATTAAAAAGAAGATTAACTTTTTCAGATGTAGATGTATTACTCCAAGAGTTGGAAGCTCTATTATATGAAAATGTTTTTCGTCCAACAGAATCAGAACCAATACAAGCTGTAACACTACTTAATAAATTACTCACTATTCAACAACTGGTCAAAGAAAAACATCATGCACTATTCTTACAAAGACTGAATAGCTTGATCCATAAAGTAAAAATATTCGGAACACATTTTGCTACGATCGATATCAGACAAGACAGTCGGATTCATACCCAAGTTATTCAGAATATTCATGAAACACTGATCAAAACACGTGGTAAAGGATTATTACCTGAGCACTATTCAGACCTGTCTTCAGTAGAAAAAATAAAAGTACTCAGTTCACTGGAAGATCAATTTGACCCTGCCATTTTTGAATCCATTACGAGAGATACACTTGAAAGTATTTATGCAGTTCAAACCATTCAACAACGCAATGGTGAAGCCGGTTGCAATCGTTATGTGATCAGTAATTGTCAGAGCAGCTTGAATGTAATGGAAGTATATGCTTTATTCAGGTTATGTGGCTGGAAAGAAGAGTATCTGCAAGTTGATATCGTTCCACTTTTTGAAACCATTGACGATCTAGCGCAGGCAGAACAAACCATGGATCAACTATACCAGTTACCGATCTATGCCAATCATCTGAAAAGAAGAAAAATGCAGCAAACCATCATGTTGGGCTTTAGTGATGGCACCAAAGATGGCGGATATCTTCAGGCGAACTGGAGTATTTATACTGCTAAAGAAAATCTCACAGCTATTTCGAGAAAGTACAATATCAAAGCGAAATTTTTTGATGGTCGCGGCGGACCACCTTCACGTGGAGGCGGAAAAACACATAAGTTTTATGCTTCGATGGGATCTAACATCGAAAATGAAGAAATACAACTTACCATACAGGGACAAACCATCACCTCCAATTTTGGCACCATTCAATCATCACAGTACAATCTAGAGCAGTTGATGAGTGCAGGTATCAGTAACGAGTTGTTTGCAGACTCTAGAATACAGTTATCACAACATGATCGTTACTTGATGGAAGAGTTAGGCAGTATCAGTCATACCACATATCAACAATTCAAAACACATCCACTATTCCTTGCATACCTGCAGCAGTTTAGTCCATTGAACTATTACAGCAAAAGCAATATTGCCAGTAGACCTGCGAAAAGAGGCTCAGGAGGCACTTTACGTTTTGAGGATCTTCGAGCCATTCCATTTGTAGGTAGCTGGAGTCAGCTAAAACAAAATGTTCCGGGTTTCTTTGGAGTTGGTACTGCCTTAAAGATCATGAAAGAAAAAGGTTTATGGGAAGATGTCAAAGCCATGTTCAGGAATGTATTATTCTTCCGCACTTTAATAGACAATAGCATGATGAGTATGCTCAAATCCTTTTTCCCATTAACCCAATATATCAAGGATGATCCGGAATTTGGGGCAGTATGGAAATTGGTAAAAGATGAGTTTGATCTTACTTGCCGTATGGTATTGGAACTTGCAGAAACTTCTCAGTTGATGGATGATGATCAACCTGGACGCGCATCCATTCAAATGCGTGATAAAATTGTATTACCGCTTTTGACCATTCAACAATATGCATTATATCAGATCAGAAACCATACAGGAGACGGGCCGGAAAAAGAAGTATATGAAAAACTGATTACGAGAAGTATGTTCGGAATCATCAATGCCGGTCGAAACTCAGCCTAGAGGAATGATGAATGATGAATATTGAATATCCAACTTCGAAGTTGGACATTCAATATTCATCATTCATTATTGCCCTCCGTCTTTCCAGTTCCAGAGATGAAGACAGGCATAAGTTCTGTAAGGGCTCCAGGCAGATGATATTTTCAACATCTTTGTTTTCATTTTCTTTTTATCAGCAGCACTGATCTTATACAGTTTACACATGGCCTGCTGAATACCCAGATCATCGACTGCAAATACATCTTCACGACCAAGGGTGAACATGAGTAACATCTCCACTGTCCATTTGCCAACCCCTTTGATACTTGTAAGCAATTCAATCACAGATTCATCATCCATCTGCAATAATTTTTTATCTGTGATTTTATGTTCGATACAAAATCTTGCCACATTCTGTACATAGCTCACCTTCGCATTACTTAAACCAATTGCACGTAGCTTTTCGAAAGGCGTATCTAATACCTGTTGAGGTTTGGGTTCTTTGCCATTGTATAACTCTAAAAAACGATGAAAAATAACTTTTGCAACTTTTGTACTTAGTTGCTGACTCATGATACTTGCCATTAGGCGAAGTGGGATATTTTTATGAAGTTTAAGTTCATATTTATTCCCTTTTAAAATCGTAGCAAGTTTCGGGTCCTTTTTTAGGTGCTTGATATATTCCATATCAGCAAGTTAGAGAATCAGTTTCAACCCGAAAACTTACCTTGCAAAGAATTATGAAAAGACATCTTCAATTAACTGCTGATGGTTCTCACACCATTCAAATAGAAGATCTACAGGTTACCTACCACAGTAAACATGGCGCCATACAAGAAAGTAAACATGTTTTCATAGATGCAGGCATTGCTTATCTCCAGCAGATGAATAATTTGAGTGAAGTTCGAATTCTTGAAATGGGTTTTGGAACAGGTCTCAATGCATTACTCACAGCTATTTTTTCTGATCAAATGGATCTTCGAGTAAACTATCACAGCATTGAAGCTTTTCCGCTAGCTACTGATGAAGTGTCTTTGCTCAATTATGGCAGCCTCTTACAACAAGAAGCGATTTTCGCACTACTGCATACAGCTCATTGGAATACTGCCACCACTATTCACCCAAAGTTTGAACTATACAAACACCACAGTAAACTAGATACCTTTGTTTCTGCGGAAAATTTCAACCTTATTTACTACGATGCATTCGCCCCTACTGCTCAACCTGAATTATGGACGGTGGAGGTATTTGAAAAGCTATACCGATTATTAGCACCTGAAGGAATACTAGTCACTTATTGCAGTAAAGGGGCTGTCAGAAGAGCTATGGAAGTCGCAGGTTTCAGAGTTACCAAATTACAGGGCCCACCCGGGAAAAGAGAAATGGTACGTGCTTTCAGGGACCATTAATTTTCAGTAGCTTTCTGAAAATTAACTGCATGAGAAAGCTACTCTTTTGTCTATTTCTTCTCCAGCTCACGTTCGCTTACGCTCAAAACAACGACGAGCTAATTATCCGTAGCATTTTACATCGTCAGACCCAAGACTGGAATCGCGGAGATATCAGTGCATTCATGAAAGGTTACTGGGAAAGTGATAGCCTCATGTTTATCGGTAAAAATGGTGTTACATATGGATACCAGACCACGCTGAATAATTACAAGAAGAATTATCCTGACGTAACAGCTATGGGACAACTACAATTCAATATCCTACAAGTAAAGCCCTTGGGTGAAGGACATTATTTCGTTCTTGGCAAATGGATGTTGAAAAGAACCATTGGAGACCTCAGCGGACACTACACTTTATTATTCAAAAAGATTAAAGGAGAATGGGTGATCGTAGCAGATCATAGCAGCTAGGTGTAATATTTTATGCGGACCTTCTACTAACAATAAAAAATCAAAACAATGGTAGCGATTATTTTAGGTGTAATCATACTGATTATTGGTATCATCTTTAAAAATCAGGAGAGAGAAGAGCTGCGTAAGCTCGCAACGGGTATCAGAATTTTAGCGATGATCATCATCATTATTGGTTTTCTCATGGCTTGTATCAAACAAATAGACGCAGGTCAGATCGGTGTGAAAAGCTTATTTGGTAAGGTATCTGATGATGTTCTCACCAGTGGATTGAATATGGTAAACCCATTGGTAGATGTAAAAACCGTTGATATCAAAACACAGAACTACACCATGAGTGGTGTTCATGATGAAAGTACGAACAGCACCTCGGGCGATGATGCCATTAAAGTATTAACTGCCGATGGATTAGAAGTAGTCATAGATCTTACAGTTTTGTATCGCGTTATTGGAACGGAAGCACCTCGCATTGTAAGAGAAACCGGTCTTGATTATAAAGACAAAATTGTGCGCCCCCTTACACGTACCAAAATTCGTGATAATGCCGTTTACTTTACAGCCATTGAACTATACTCCAACAGAAGAGATGATTTTCAAAATCGTATTTTCAAAAGTATTGAAACAGATTTCAAAAAAAGAGGGCTGATATTGGAACAACTACTTGTAAGAAATATCACTTTACCTGCCAATGTAAAAACCTCTATTGAAGAAAAAATAAAAGCAGAGCAAGAAGCGCAGAAAATGGAGTTCGTATTACAAAAAGAAAAACAAGAAGCTGAAAGAAAACGTGTGGAAGCACAAGGTATTGCAGACTATCAGCGTATTATGAGCAGCGGCTTAACAGATAAGCAGTTGCAGTATGAACAAATACAAGTATTAAAAGGATTGGTGACTTCTCCTAACTCGAAAGTGATTGTAATGGGTAAGGGAAATACACCGGTGATCTTGGATACAAAGGATCAGAAGAATTAAGGATTGCTTTTTTGAGGGATCACAGCATAACGTACCATCAATCGACGAAAACTGAGATGCCCAAAGAAAACTCCAATGACAGAAGATAAGATATCCAGATAGTCAAAGGTTCTTCCGAAAATCGGTATGAGTTGGAGGTATTCATTGATAACAACCAATAGCAATCCAAAGCAACAAGTAATGTTCAGGTCTCTGTCATTTTCCAGTCTGAAAAAACGTTGAAAGAACCAACAGGCACCAAATGGAAGCAAAAAAGAACCAATCAAATTGGGAGCCAACCCTATCAAAGGTTTAAAAGTGGGATCAATATGTACAAATGGACGAATCAAAAATTTGATCCCCCAGATCAACAGTGTACCAATGATCATGATTTGTTTGGATATTCTTTTTAAGGGCATTCAGTACAGTTTCTGGAATGAAAATAAGAAAATAGCGATGGAAAAACACCATCGCTATTTTTTTATGACGATTTGATCCAATAAAAGTTACTCTTCGAAATTCAAAGGCTTACTCCAAAGGCGAATGATATACCACAGATATAATCCAAGACTGATCAAGAAAAAACAATAAAAAAGTATGTTCCCCAACTTGACTGCATCATGGATGAAGGCAAAATCATACATAATCCCAAAAGTAGAGTTCAACGCCAGCCATAGAAGTCCCAACGACAGGGTATTGACAATCCTCAGTAGATATTTTCTTACAGCAGGTTCCAAGATGATGGTTTTGTACTCTTACTACAAATGCGATTGCTGATTGTTTTCACCGACCGCAATTATTTCACGAATGAACAGTATTAATCCATGCTCTGGTTGCTAGCAGCCGCAATCTTCAACAAACGGTCGAATTGCGCCGGAGTAAGGTCATTGTAGAAGTAATAAATAGGGTTCACAGGATTGCCGTATCGGTGTACTTCATAATGACAATGTGGACCTGAGCTTTTGCCCGTATTGCCAACATAGCCGATCACTTCTCCACGTTTTACACGTTGTCCTACCCTTGCTTTGATACGGTACATATGTCCGTATAAAGTCTCATAACTATTCCCATGATTAATAATGACCCTATTGCCATGTCCACCTGTATTGAATCCGGCATCAGATACTACTCCATCAGCTGTAGCATAAATAGGTGTACCATGAGGCGCTGTAAAATCCATCCCCAAATGCGCTCTTCGATCTTTGTAAATAGGATCAATACGATATCCATAGCCCGATGCGATACGTGTCAGGTTTTTATTACTAATAGGCTGAATGGCAGGTATGGATGCTAAAAACTTCTCTTTGTTCTTTACCATCTGTGTGATCTCATCAAAAGATTTTTGTTGGTAGGCCATTCTGAGAGAGAGATTATTCAATTGCGCTGTCATGTTTTTGATCAGCTCTGTAGAACCCATGGCTTGTAATAATTGAATCTCTTTTCTCTTTTCCATTTCGCGGATACGAGCACTATCAGGAATAGGGTTAGATTCAAAGATAGAACGATAAACTTCATTGTCTCGATTCGCCAATTCATCCATTTGAAGGGTCAATTGCTTTAGCCTTTCTTCCAATACGCCATAATTCTGTTTGAGGTCTTCATTTTGTTGACGTAATAATTTCTCTTTAGGGGAATCGATATAACGGAAAGCGATAGCAAAGATGATCATTCCCGTAACAATGGAGGCAGCAATAAAACCAAATAATTGCAATAACCGCACCCTAAGGGGGGTCTCCAGCTTCTCATACCGGAGTGTATGGGTATTGTAATAGTATTTGATCTTCTTCATATCCTGGGGCCGCTTCAAGCGGCAAAAATCGTCTTTTTCAGTGTTTTTTTGCTCTGGCTGAAGTCAAAGCCTTGTGAATCTTATCGCTTTCTAAGAAAGGCCAATTCCTTACCTTTGATGCCTTTTAAAAGCGCTCAAAGATAGCTTCTGAGCAACTAAAATACAGTTTTTAAAATATATACCCAGATGATGACCAGCGCCGAGATCAGAAAGAAGTTTCTGGATTTTTTTGCCTCTAAACAGCACCAGATCGTGCCCTCAGCACCGATCGTGGTAAAAAATGACCCTACCCTTTTATTTACCAATGCAGGGATGAACCAGTTCAAGGATTATTTTCTCGGTAATAAAAAAGCCGCTTATCCAAGAATCGCTGATACCCAAAAATGCTTGCGCGTGAGCGGCAAACACAATGATTTGGAAGAAGTGGGAGTGGACACCTATCATCATACGATGTTTGAAATGCTGGGCAACTGGAGCTTTGGTGATTATTTTAAAGCAGAAGCCATCGCATGGAGCTGGGAATTATTGACCGAAGTATACAAATTAGATAAAGACCGCTTGTATGTGACAGTTTTTGAAGGAGATCCTTCAGAAGGAATTCCTGCATCTTCGATCGCATTGAAAGAATGGAAAAAAATTGTTCCAGAAGACCGTATCATTTTTGGAAACAAAAAAGATAACTTCTGGGAAATGGGTGAAACCGGTCCATGTGGACCATGCTCTGAAATACATGTTGACTGTAGGCCAGACAGTGAAAGAGCCAAAATACCCGGTAGAGAACTCGTTAACAAGGATCATCCACAGGTCATTGAAATATGGAACAATGTATTCATTCAGTACAACCGTCAGAAAGATGGTAAATTGGTTGAATTACCCCAAAAACACGTAGACACGGGCATGGGTTTTGAAAGACTGGTACGTGTTATTCAGGGAAAGCAAAGTAATTATGATACGGATGTATTCACTGGTACCATTGCTGCCGTAGAAAAGATATCCGGCAAGAAGTATGACCAAAGCGATAGCAAAGAAGCGATAGCATTTCGTGTATTGGCTGATCATATCCGTGCTATCTCATTCACCATTGCTGATGGACAACTCCCATCTAACACCGGAGCTGGATATGTGATCAGAAGAATTTTAAGAAGAGCCGTTCGTTACTATTATTCTTATCTCGATTACAAACAACCTTTGTTACACCAACTGGTACCTGTAATTGCTCAGCAGTTTGAAAATGTGTTTCCTGAATTACATCAGCAATTGGATTTTGTTAGTAAGGTGGTAAAAGAAGAAGAAGATGCATTCCTCCGCACACTGGACAAAGGATTGAAAAGAATTGATGATATCATTCAAACAACATCCAATAAAACCATTCAAGGTAAAGCGGCTTTTGAATTGTTTGATACCTATGGCTTTCCTATAGACCTTACAAGATTGATCGCTACTGAAAATGATCTTGTAGTGGATGAAAAAGGATTTGAAGCAGAGATGCAACAACAGAAAGACAGAAGTCGCGCTGCCACTGCTGTTGATACCGAAGATTGGATCACATTAAAAGAAACGACCAATAACAGTTTTATAGGATATACCGCTTTAGAAGCCAACACCGTTGTTACTCGATACAGAAAAGTAAAAGCGAAAGGAAAAGAAGCCTATCAACTCGTTTTGGAGAATACACCTTTCTATGCAGAAAGTGGTGGCCAAACCGGTGATCAGGGTACGCTTGATTTTAGTGGGGAATTGATCACAGTCATTGATACCAAAAAAGAAAATAACCTGATCATTCATTTCTGTGAGCAATTGCCTGCTGCTATTGATGATGCTGTAGTTGCAAAAGTTGATGTTAGCAGAAGACAATCTACCGCTATCCATCACAGTGCTACACATTTATTACATGCAGCTTTAAGGCAAGTATTGGGAACCCACGTAGCACAAAAGGGAAGCTTGGTAAATGATGCGCAATTGCGTTTCGATTTTTCACACTTCGCTAAAGTAACAGACGAGGAGATCACTCAAATTGAAAAGATCGTCAACCAAAAGATCAGAGAAAATATACCTGTGGTCATTAAAGAAATGGCGAAAGATGATGCAGTACAGTTAGGTGCCATGGCATTGTTCGGAGAGAAATATGGTGATGTGGTAAGAGTGGTGATCATTGATCCTTCCTATTCTATTGAATTGTGTGGTGGTACACATGTGGGTGCAACAGGTGAACTAGGTATTTTTAAAATCAAATCTGAATCAGCTGTAGCAGCAGGTGTAAGACGTATCGAAGCATTGAGTGGTGCTACTGCAGAAGTGTATATTGATGAACAACTCCATCAATTGTCAGCGGTACGTGAAGCATTGAAAAACCCAAAAGAGATCATCAAATCAGTAGAGAATTTATTTGCAGAAAATAGTGAGTTAAAAAAGAAAGTTGAAAGTTTAGAAGCCAAGCAAATTCAAGTGCTCAAACAAGAATTACTGAATAAAGCACAAACCATCAATGGTGTTTCGTTTATTGGCGCTGTAACAGAATTGAGTAGTGCTGATGCGCTCAAGAAACTTTGTTTTGAACTAAAAAATGATCTCACAACCTATTTGGTAGTATTGGCTGCTAATACAGATGGCAAAGCCAATGTAGCAGTGATGGTATCAGAAGATCTGGTCAATGAAAAAGGACTCGATGCACCTAAAATCATCAAAGAACATATTGCCGGACTGATCAAAGGTGGTGGTGGCGGACAAAAAACACTGGCCACAGCCGGCGGACAAGACGCCAGCAATCTTGCGCTGGTTGTGGAGAAGGTGAAATCGCTGCTTTCTTAGTCCATAGTTGATGGTCCATAGTCCATGGTAGCATAAAGTTTTTCCCATGGACTATGGACCATCGACCATATACTCAATTCATTAACCTTATTTAACATTTCCGAAGGTCTTCGTAAATAAAATTTTACTGTACATTTGACTACAAATCATTTCGTACACTAAAATTTTTCCCTATGTAGCGCAAATGGATCGCCGCATTGGTACTCATGGCAGGAATGACTGCGTCGGCACAAACCACAGAAAAAAAAGAGAGAGAGGAAGATGTAAAAGAGAAGCGTCAAAAAACAACCATTGTTGTTGATGGTGACAAAGTAATCATTAATGGTAAGGACCTGAAAGATATGTCACCTGAAGAGCGTGAAAAATGGGGGCATATTAAAGTCAATCCTCCTGCTCGTCTTAAACTGGAAGGCCCTTACAGAAGACCTTTACATGTTTGGGGAGATGCCTTCATCAAAAAATCAGATGGTACACCACGTGCATTCCTTGGAGTCATGAGTGAGAAAAATGAAAAGGGTGCTAAGATCACTTCTGTAACAAAAGAAAGTGCAGCCGCTAAAGCCGGACTTCAGAAAGATGATATCATTACCAAAGTGAATGATCAAAGCATCACTGATAGTGAGGATTTGTTTGAAACCATTCGCAAATTCAAGCCGGAAGATAAAGTCACCATTTCCTATTTACGTGATGGTCAGCAGAAAACAACCACTGCAGTGCTTGGTAAAACCATGGATATGGATGTTGATTTCAACTTTGATGACCGCTTGGATAGAGGCTTTAATTTCGAGATGCCGGAGTTAAGAGAATTGGAAAAACTGAACTGGAATTTTTCACGCAAACCAAGACTGGGTATTGAGATTCAGGATACAGAAGACGGCAAAGGCGTGCAAGTAATAGAAGTAGAAGATGAAACACCGGCTCAAAAAGCGGGTCTTCAGGAAAAGGATATTATTACCAGTATCAACGGCAAATCAGTCACCTCTGTTGACGAAATAAAAGCAGCTTTGAAGGATTTGAAAGATGGCGATTTGATCAAAGCCGGTATCACACGCTCCGGAAAAACACAGACCCTTGATATAAAAATTCCAAAAAAATTAAAAACCGCAGATCTCTGAACCTTCGGTTCACAAGTGATGTTATAAGTTTTCTCATGTGCATCATAAAACCGCGTCACCTTACTCTTGTAAGGATTGCCGCGGTTTTTTTTATTTGTATATTTAAAAAAACAAGTTTATGAGAATCCTTTCATTGATTGCTTTTATATGTCTCAGTATTCAAAACTTTGCGCAGGTATACCGATCAAAAGAGCCTTTGGTTCATACCTATTCTATTGTTGCAAGAGATGAGCAAACCGGAGAAATGGCAGTAGGTGTACAAAGCCATTGGTTCAGTGTAGGCACTTCTGTTCCATGGGCAGAAGCGGGTATAGGAGCTGTAGCTACACAATCATTCGTAGATAAATCTTATGGCCCTAAAGCATTGGCATTACTAAAGACCGGCTTATCAGCACAACAGGTACTCGATAAATTAGTGACGGATGATCCGGGTAGAGATGTTAGACAAGTATCTATCATTGATGCCAAAGGCAATGTTGCAACACATACAGGTAAAAACTGTATTCAAGTAGCCAGTCATATCAAAGGAAATAATTACAGTGTTCAAAGTAATATGATGTTGGGTGATCAAGTGGATGAATACATGGCTGCCGCATTTGAAAAAAGCAAAGGCAAGCCTTTGGCAGAAAGGGTTTTATTGGCTTTAGAAGCAGCACAGAAAGCAGGGGGAGACATTCGTGGCATGCAGGCTGCTGCCATTATCGTTGTACCCGGAAAGACCACCGAAACCTGGAACAATAAAACCGTGGATATCAGAGTAGATGACGCAAAAGAACCCTTAAAGGAATTACGCAGAATTTATACTGTCCACCTCGCCTACCAGCATATGAATGAGGGAGATCTGGCCGTAGAAAAAAATGACATGACAAAAGCCATGGCAGAATACAAAGCAGCTATGCAACTATTTCCTGACAACTTGGAGATGCAATTCTGGACCGCTATCACACTGGCGAATAACAAAGAGGTAGACAAGGCCATCCCAATGTTAAAAAAGATCTATGCCCAGGACAAAAATTGGAAAGAACTCACCAGAAGATTACCCGCTGTGAATTTACTGACCGTTTCAGAAATTGATCTGAAAAAAATCCTTTCCTTATAATTATCTCATAAAACCTTTTTAAAGCTCCATAAGCTGACCAATGAGCAGTATTTTTGCTGCTCATGTCGCTTTTGGACAAATATGAACCCGTTATTGGATTGGAAGTCCATGCTCAACTCTCCACAAAGAGCAAACTGTTTTGCGGGGACAGCACCTTATATGGTGCAGCACCCAATACACAAGTAAGTCCTATTACATTGGGACATCCCGGAACACTCCCTAAGACCAATAAAAAGGCTGTTGAGTATGCCATCAAAATGGGATTGGCTTGTCATTGTGAAATTGAGCGTAATAATTATTTCGCTAGAAAGAATTATTTCTATCCCGATCTTCCAAAAGGATACCAAATATCTCAACACACTACTCCTATTTGTAAAGGGGGATATGTTACAATACATACATCATCCGGTAAAAGAGACGTGCAATTAAACAGGATACATTTAGAAGAAGATGCAGGCAAAAGCATTCATGATCTTAATGAACACAATACATGCATCGATCTCAACAGAGCCGGCACCCCACTTATTGAAATTGTTACAGAACCTGACATGCACAGTGCTGAAGAAGCTTGGTACTATGTAACAGAGATTCGAAAGCTGGTTCAATGGTTAGGAATTTGTGATGGAAACATGGAAGAAGGTAGCTTAAGATGCGATGCCAATATTTCTGTTCGTTTAAGGGGAACCACAATGTTGGGAACGAAAGTAGAGGTCAAAAATCTGAACTCTATTCGTAACGTTAAAAAAGCCATTGAATTTGAGATCGAAAGGATCATTCAGTTACTTGAAAACGGTGAACAAGTAAAACAGCAGACAAGAAGTTTTGATGCGGATAATGACACCACATTTGCTATTCGCGATAAAGAAGAAGCCAATGACTATCGTTATTTTCCCGATCCGGATCTTGCCCCATTCCATTTATCAGATCATTATATCCAGTCTATTCAAACATCCATGCCTGAATTGCCTTCACAACTTGAGGCTAGATTCATGGAGACATATCAATTGAATGATTATGATGCAAAACAGTTGTGTGACACGATCGCAACTGCTGCCTATTTTGAACTTGTTACCCAACATACCATTCATTACAAAGCCATTGTAAATTGGATGATGGGACCGATCAAACAATACCTCAATGAACGTCAGGAAGATTTTGATCAGCTTGTTTTTGATCCGGCAACATTTGCTTCACTGATAGAACTTGTTCAATCCGGTAAGGTTAACTTCTCTGCTGCGTCTTCAAAGTTGTTGCCCGTATTGTTGGAACAAGGAGGTGACCCTTTACAACTCGCTACATCTATGAACCTAATCATGGTACATGATGGAGATATGCTAGAGAAATGGGTGGATGAAGCAATCGCTGCCATGCCTGATAAAGTAATAGAATATAAAAAAGGTAAAAAGGGATTGATCGGTTTATTTGTAGGGGAAGTAAAGAAAAGAAGTAAAGGACAAGCTGATCCAAAACTAGTAACAGAATTACTCGAACAAAAATTCAATCAATAAAAATCAATACATGAAACCGTTATTATACGTTGCAGCTGCGCTGGCATTACTGAGCAGTTGTCAAGAAAAAAAGTATGGTGCATTTACTGTGAGTGGTAAGATCACCAATGCTCCATCTAAGAAAATCTTTTTACAAGAGTTACCATATGGTGGTGAGCAACCCGTGATCTTAGATTCCACTACTTTAAAAGACAATGGTAATTTCGAATTAAGAGCAGTAGGTAAAGAAGAGTCTTTATACCGACTGGTTATTGAAAATGGACCGGATGTTTTACTGGTGAATGATGGAAAAAGTATTCGCGTAAACGTAGACGTGAATAACTACAGATCCTACACCATTGAAGGATCTGATGCGAGTGAAAGCTTACATAAACTGTTCGAAGATTTCAGGGTAAAGGATTCTGTTTTATACCTAACCTTCACTTCATTGGATAGTTTGCAACAAACAGGAAATGACAGCCTGATCACAGTTGTGAGAGCAAAGCGTGATATGCAGATCAAAGACATCAATAAGCTAGTATCTGATTTCATTAATCAGTCTGAAAGTCCGGCAGCTCGTTATTATGCAATGGGAATGGGTTCTCGCACTATGCAACCCGAAGAATTGAAAGCATTAGCTGATGCTTCAGCGGATAAATTCAAAGAACATAGTGGATTGGCTAAAATCAAAAGTTTATTAGCGGTAAGTACACCAACTGCACCAGCGAACAGTTTATTAAACCAACAAGCACCTGAGATCAGTTTACCTGATACAGAAGGGAAAATGTTTTCATTGAGCAGTTTAAAAGGTAAATATGTATTGGTTGATTTTTGGGCGAGTTGGTGTATGCCATGCAGAAAAGAAAATCCAAATGTAGTAGCTGCTTACAATAAATTCAAGGATAAGAACTTTACCATATTAGGTGTTTCATTGGATCAAGACAAAGAAGCTTGGTTAGAAGCCATTGCAAAAGATAATCTTACTTGGAAGCATATTAGTGATTTGAAATATTGGGAAAGTGTTGTAGTTCCAATGTATAAAATTGAAGGCATTCCATTTAATGTGTTATTAGATCCAACGGGCAAAATCATTGCAACGGATTTAAGAGGAGAAGCTTTAGAGAAGAAATTAGCTGAAGTCATTCAATAATCAATAAAGAAGAATCGTAAAAGCCCATGAACTTATTCATGGGCTTTTTTCATATCAGACACCTTTGAGATGATTTAAAAGGATAGAATACACATGTTTTATGGCAGGTATGATTGGGGCGGTCTTATCGTGACTGGGAAACAGATCGGAAGAGCACACGTCTGAACTCCAGTCACTAATGCGCATCTCGTATGCCGTCTTCTGCTTGAAAAAAAAAAAAA
>OGVO01000024.1_pt1 | contig 25429 bp, 32 predicted proteins | sample 1575771 | NCBI WGS metagenome assembly OGVO01 (sample SAMN07581527, study PRJEB24739) | freshwater metagenome | place: Singapore | collected 2015-01 | reverse complement strand
ATCTGTTTCCCAGTCACGATATGTCAACAAGTTATCTAGCAAGAGACTTAGTATTCTTACTGCTATCTTTACCAGTAGAAAAAGGTATGCTATTTTGCCTGAAATTGATTCACTAGACCATCAGCTAGCACGACTAAAGCATGACAAACGTCTTTTTGAATCAAAACTTAATTCAGCAAATAAAGAAGTTTTTGAAGACAGGCTAAGCAGAGTGTTATCACAACTAGAATTGGTGTATAGTCAAATTTCAGAATTAGAGAAATCTGTTGGTTTAAAATAAATAAACTAAACGAGGAATCGATCATGTTCGTTAATGAATTTGGCAAATCACTGTCTAGCCAGGACCTTAATACCCAATTGGAAGCCGTCTACAAGTGGCGCCTTAATCTACGAGAAATGAGCGAACGTGATGCTCATTCCACACTTAATAAAGTAAGCAAGAGAATTCATGCTATTAAGACTAGTAGCCTTGCTCATCAAGCAGAGCGTAATCCACAGTTCATGGAAGCTATGTTGGTAAGTCAAGTATTAGAATCTTGGTTAAATGAACGTGCTCAAATGCTTGCTGAACGTACACTTAGTCCCAGTGAGATTAAGAGACGTGAGAAGTATGCTAAGGGCATGAAGAAAGTTAAGCCCGACTTTGAAAAGCGTTATCCAGGACGCGGTGAAGAAGTTATGTATGCCACTGCTACAAAGATGGCTAAGAAGGAATCAGTTGAAGAAGCAATGGATCTTCTTAAGAGCGTGCTTGCTGGTTCAACACAGCTAAACGAAGGTGAAGTTGATCATGCTTCAGCTATTGTTGCTGCTCGTGGCATGGTGGACGAAATTCAAAAGATGGTTGAAAAGATCAGCGCAATGGTCAATGAAGAATTGCCTCCACTAATGGATACAATTCGTGACCGTGTTGGTGCTGATCAAGCTGCTGCTTTCGGCCAAGCTGCTACACAAACATTAACTCCTCTACTAGATGCAGTTAAGGTTGCTCGTGAAGGTATGGACGGTGCTGCTCGTACAGTAGCAGGCGAAGAAGCAGCAATGCCAATGGTTCCTGGAGCAGACACAGGTCTTGCTCCTGCTCCAGAAGTAGGCGCTGAAGCTGGTGCGGAGGTACCACCTGCTCCAGAAGCTGAAACTGGTGTTGAAATTCCTCGTGCCGATGACGAAATGGCTGCTACTAGCGATGCCGCTGCTGGCGGAGCAGCTGAACTAGGCCGCGGTAAGAGAGCTTAATATGAGATTGTTGGAGATTGCTCCTAATTTTACCATGACACAGAATGGTACACTAATGACCATTCTCCAGCACTTAGAATCCAAACTTGGAAAGGGTACCAACGTGCCCTTTCACGCTGTTGCTAACCTAATGCGTAACGTAGGTTACAATTTAACTTTTGATGATTTTATGGACATTTATAACAGTGATCAAAATATTCAAAAATTGATCACTGGTACGCCTAGTGAAACACAAATCACTATTGGCCAATCAGTTGCTGATGTTCAAGGTGATGGCGAAGTTGACGGTGACAAAAAAGTCAACGCTATGGCTAAAAGTGCTGCAAAAGAAATTAACAAGCAGTAAAATAAATATTCTATAATGAATATTAATGACATAGTAGAAATTCACGATGACCTTAATCCAAAATTGTGGTACGACAATAACCTTCGTCGCGAAGTAGAATACAAACTACTTCAGATAGCAATGGCTTTTATTAAGTTCATTAATCTCGATAACTTAAAACTTGTAGATGTTACTATTAGTGGCAGTAATGCCAGTTACAACTACAATAGTAAGAGTGATATAGATTTACATCTTATTGTAGATGAATCTAGCGAATGTTATGATGAACTTAAAGAACTTTTCTTAGCAAAGAAAAGCCTGTTTAATGATCAACATGATATTAGTATCAGAGGAATTAACGTAGAAGTTTACGTTCAAGAAGCCAGTCAGCCTCATATTAGCAATGGCATTTACAGTGTTATAAAAGATGAATGGTTGAAACAGCCAGAACCTATTACCGACAAGCCTGATTTTACAAATGCCAAACATAAGTTTGAATTTTTAAAACACGAAATTTTAACTGTGATTAAAAGCAAAGATTTAGCTAAGTTAGAAAAAGTTAAGTCAGATCTAAAGAAAATGCGTCAAGCCGGATTAGATGCTAACGGTGAAATGGGAGCAGAAAATCTAGCGTATAAGATGCTTAGAAATCAAGGCTTACTTGATGAATTGTGGTCTAGTGCTACTAAAGCTCAGGATGAAAAGCTAAGTATATAAAACGGTGAACGAACATGCTAACTGCTTCAGAACTTAAAACAGGTACTATTACTAATACTACAGTTGAAACAGAAATTGCTCTGTTGAACCTCAATATTCTAAGCACTGTGGGATCAAACACTGTAACTGTAGCAGGTAGTACAGACACAGATGTGAATGGTTTTACTGTAACTGGTACTCCAATGACCACATCAAATGTTTATTATCCAGTTTGGCAAGGTTCAGTTACAAACAACTTTGCTGCTGAAGAAATGAAGAAAGTAATTGATTATTTTACCAAATTAGGTTATACTATTAATCGTAAAAGCGATGACATGGAATACCTATATTGGACAATCAGCTGGTAAGATATCAAGAACGATTTAATTACACCCCAATAAATCGTAAGCAAACAAACGAAGGCCGCAAGTATGTTACGCCTGACGGGCGAGCAGTTGCCAGCGTTACAACTATCTTAGATAAAACTAAGAGTGAAGAAAAGAAACAAGCTCTTCAAGAATGGCGTAATCGTGTAGGACACGAAAAAGCTGCTGCTATAACAAGCGAAGCAGCCAATCGAGGAACTAGTATGCACAGTCATTTAGAACATTGGCTAGCACACGGTCGCATTGAAAGCAAATCAAACCTCGTACATCAACAAAGCGCCAAAATGGCTTCTGCAATCATTGACGAATTTTTAGATAAAAGTTTGAATGAGTGGTGGGGCAGCGAAGTTGGGTTGTATTATCCAGAGCTTTATGCTGGTACTACTGATCTAGTGGGTGTATACGACGGTGTTCCTAGCATCATCGACTTTAAACAAACTAACAAACCAAAGAAAACAGAATGGATTGAAGATTATTTTCTTCAAGCTGCTGCTTATGCTGCTGCTCATAATGCTGTTCATGGAACAGATATTAAGCAAGGTGTAATCCTAATGTGTAGTAAAGATGTTGTACCACAGCATTGGGTAGTTGACTTAACTGAGTACGAAGTAAAATGGTTTGATAAAGTGCATCAATACTATCTTCAAGGTGGCTAGCATCCTAATCTCACTAAATATAACAAAGTGAGATTGATAGATGGCCATAGTTAGTATCTCAAGAATTCAGCATCGCCGAGGTTTACAGCAAGATTTACCTAGTTTAGCAAGTGCAGAACTAGGTTGGAGTATTGACGAGCAAAGATTGTATATAGGCAACGGCTCGTTAGCAGAAGGTGCTCCTAAATTAGGCAATACTGAAATTTTAACAGAGCACAGTGATATTCTAAGACTGGCTCAAACATATACCTTTAGAAATGACGACGCTGGATACGTTCCTACGACAGGTGGGCGAACTAATAGATTTAATTCTATTGCCACTGATGGGATATCCTACATCATTGTCGGTACCAATGGTACTTTGTTAAAAAGCACAGATGGTGCTACTTGGTCGCCAATTTATGCAAGCACTACTAGTAGTCTCAATCATGTATGCTATGGTGACGGCAAGTTCGTAGCAGTTGGTGCAAATGGAACTATTGTTTATAGTACTGATGGCAATGTTTGGAACACTGCAACAACCACTGTATTTTTAACACTTACTAGCGTAGTGTGGGCAGCTGGATTAATTCAAAACTTCGTAGCAACAGCTACTAACGGATCTGTTATTTTAAGTACGGATGCTATTACTTGGAGTGAAGTATCAACTGGACAAGCAGAAAGCTTAAATGCTATTGCTTACGAAAGTGATACACTTGTAGCAGTTGGTAATAATGCAACTGTTCTGTATAGCACTGATGCTAATAATTGGTCCGCAGCTAACTTACCTCCAATTGGTTCAAGCAATCTAATTCATTTAGGACCAAGCGGATATAATTTTAAAGCTGTAGCATACACTGATGATCGATGGATTGCGTCAGGTGATTTTAGCACTGTAATTATTAGTAGTGATGCAGTAGATTGGGTATATGGTTATACTGACGTATTTAGAGCATCTGCTGATGATGGATCAAGATGGGTGTTTGTAGGTGACGGCGGAGTAATCTATACTACTACATCTACTAGCTTAACTGCCTGCGATAGCGGAACTATTTTAAATCTTTATGATGTAATTTGGTCAAGTAATGATGGCATTTTCGTTGCTGTTGGTGCAGCTGGTACTATTTTAACCAGTTTAGACGGAATTAATTGGACTAGTCAAACCAGCACAGTTAGTGAAAGTTTGAATAGAGTTTATTACGATTCTACATCAGGTAATTATGTCATAGTAGGTACTAATGGTACTATTCTAAGCAGTACAGACACAGTGTCTTGGGTGCAAGAAACAAGTGGAATTACAGATGACTTGTTTGGTATTGCTAAGTGGTCTACTACTACTTGGATTGCTGTAGGCGCAGCAGGTACAATTATTACCAGTCCTAATATCACAACTTGGACAAGTCAAACATCACCAACCAATGAAGATCTAGAATTTGTTAGTGTAGCTGATTTAGGCGGCGGCACATTTGAAGCTGTTGCAGTTGGATTAAGTGGTACTATTATCACTAGTTCAAATAGCGGTGTTACATGGACATTACAAACAAGTGGCAGCAACAATGATTTACACAGTGTAAAATATATCACTTACACTTATAATTTAGTAACACAGTCATACTACTTTGCAGTAGGTAATAACGGCACAATGCTTTACAGCAGCGACGCAGTATCTTGGACTAGTATTGTTAATATCGGTGCTACTAATCATTTGTTTAATATCAGTTATGGTATTGGAAACTTTTGGATTACAGGCAGTGTAGGCTATGGTACTATTTTTGGTGACGACATACTAGATCCTTTAACTATGACTATTCAGAGTTTAAGTGTAGTGTTTACTAGCAGTACAGGATATAATGGACCGTCGCTTAACGCAATCACTTATGATTCAAATAATATCGTTTATGTCATAGCAGGACAATATGACAGCATTTTAACCAGTGTTGATGGACAAAATTTCGTAAGCCAGACTAATAGAACTTTCACATTAGCTAGCCTTAACACAGCTGATATCTTTGGGTTACTTTATGCTGATAACAAACTAATTGCTGTAGGTAATAAAGGTTTAATTTTATCAAGTACAGATTCTGTATCTTGGGATGGTATAAGCTATAGTTTTGGTGACAGTAAGACTGTTAGAACTATTCAAGCTAAACTAGACGATTATGTAAGTGTAAAAGACTTCGGTGCCAAAGGCGATGGTCTAACTGATGACACAGAAGCTATCAACAGAGCACTGTATGAAATCTACTGCCGCACTACTACAAACGCTGCAAGAAAGAGATTACTATTTCCTGCAGGCACATATGTAATCAGTGACGGTATCAATGTTCCTACTAATGCTATTCTTGTTGGCGAAGGAGCAAGCAACACAATTATTAGACAAACCAGTGATCCAACTTATGTTAGCTATGTAATGATTACTGCTGATAGTAAGCGGCAGATTGGCGCACAAGTGGGTCTAAATGGTGCATCATTGCCAGGAAATGTTTTAATTCAAGATATGACTTTGCAAAGCAATTATGATGCTATTTGGTTAGTAAATGCTAGCAGAATGACCATGTTGAGAGTTGACATGATAGGCGGTCAGGACTTGCCAACTACTGCTGGCAGTAATTGGAGCGGAGTATATATTCTAGGCTCAACTATGGAACCACCAACTGATATCGACATTAGTCATTGTAACATTACTGGTTATAACTATGGAGTATATCAGCCTAGCACCGAATACAGTAGAAACATAGTATTTCATAGCACCAGCTTTTCTAATTGCTATGAAGCATTAAACTTGTGTGTTGATGATGGCATGGTCAATACAATGACTATCAGCAACTGCGTGTTTGATTTAATTTATGGAAGAGCTATTAACTGTAACTATGCTACAAATGTTGTTAGTACTTTTAACAGCTATCGCGATGTTGCTAACCAATATCAAGGTGCAGGAAGTCCTGACGATTATATAATTTACTTTGGTGCTAACAGTGTAGGTTGTGCAAGCATAGCCGATCAATTTGATCGAACTAAAGAAGATTCATATGCCATACAGCAATGGGTATATGGCAATAGCGAAACTACTGCTTTATTCTCAGGACATGAATTACGTGTTGGTCTTTATGAAAGAGGCGGCGGTACAAATTACACACTAGCAGCTAATCAAACTAATGAAGCTACTGGATTTACTTTTGATTTTGATGATAATAGTTACAATAAAAAGTTAAATTACGTAATCAATAGAAACAACTTTACACGTACTGGCGTATTAACAGTAGCATACGATCTAACCACTGCAACTTATAGTTTGGATGACGACAGTACTGAAAATGGCGATGTAGGCGTTGTGTTTAGTCTAAGTGACGATGGTACAACAGTCAGCTTGGACTATACAAGTACTGCTACGGTTGGTGGCATATTGTGTACAATTAGCGAAGAGTATCTAAAGGTTACATGGTAATGACAGTGCTACAAGATCTATCAACATTAGTTTCTAAAATGAAATCTATGTATAGATCTTGTGGTGCATTTCTCTTTAGATTTTTTAGTTCATTTGGAAAAATTGGTAATATTTTTAAGCGTAACAAAAAAGCATTTACATCAGAATCTGTGGTACAAAAACGTTCAATAGTAAGAAAAATTAAAGATGTTTTTACACCAAAAGCAAAATTAACATATTGGCTTGCTGACGAAGAAGTTATAGTATATGTGACTAAATTTACTCAACGAGACAAATACAAAATACTATATACTGAAATAGAGACAGGTAGACAAGTAATGGTTAATAGTGCTGAACCAATTAATTATAGATTAGAAGAACTAAAATCGACCGATACAATCCAACCAACTAAAATTCAGCAAAATCAACGCTACTGATGTTTACCGGTAAATCTGAACAAAAAATCCTGGCTTGGCGGGAATTTAGAAGTAGTCTTACAGTGTGGCCAGACGATATCGAGCGAGTAGCCAAAGCTTGGGCACAAGCTCCTATCAGTGCAAATTATTTGGTATACGATAATCCCAAACAATGGCCAGATGCTTGGTCATTGATTTCTGATGGTATCTTTTGTGATATTTCTATTGCGTTAGGCATGTTTTATACGTTATACTACTCAAGTTATCCATATAAAGATGCTATGCAATTAGAACATTATCATTTACCAAACCAACATCAAACACTTAATTTAGTCTCTTTGGAGAACGGAAAATATATGCTTAATTACCAGCTATATCGTTCAGTAAATATCCAACAGGCAGAATCGCTGCCCGCACCCAAGCATATAATTAAAGCACAACATTTACCAATTAAGAACTAGTAAAGGCAAGTCAATGAACGCAAATCGTATTATGGTCATCAAGCGTGATGGCCGCAAGGAACATCTTGATTTAGAAAAACTACACAAAGTAGTATATTGGGCTACCGAAGGCCTAAAGAACGTCAGTGTGAGTGAAGTAGAACTTCGCAGTCAAATTCAGTTTTATGACAATATTAAAACTACTGACATTCAAGAAACTATGATTAAGGCTGCTGCTGATTTGATCAGTGAGGACACCCCTAATTATCAGTACGTAGCAGGTAGACTAGTAAACTATCATTTGCGTAAGGAAGTATATGGCGACTATCAGCCATGGCATATCTACGATTTGATTAAGAAGAATGTAGCTGAAGGTTGGTATGATGCTGACTTGCTAACAGACTATAGTGAAGAAGAATGGGATAAGATTAATAACTTTATCGATCACAATCGTGACATGAGTCTAACTTATGTTGCAATGGAACAGCTACGAGGCAAGTATCTTGTACAGAATCGTGTCACCGGACAGATTATGGAAACCCCTCAGATGCTGTATGCTTTGGTAGCAGCAGTTTTGTTTGCCAAGTATGATCGCACCACACGTTTGAATTGGGTTAAAGATTACTACGAGTGCATTAGCAAGCACGATGTATCGCTGCCAACTCCTATCATGGCTGGTCTTAGAACTCCACAACGTCAGTTCAGTAGCTGTGTTCTAATTGAAACAGATGACAGTCTCGATTCAATCAATGCCACAGCCAGTGCTATTGTAAAGTATGTTAGCCAAAAGGCAGGTATTGGTGTGGGTGCTGGTAAGATTCGTGCTCTAGGTAGTCCAGTACGCAATGGCGACACGAGTCATACTGGTGTAATTCCTTTTTACAAGCTATTCCAGTCAGCTGTTCGTTCATGCAGTCAAGGCGGTGTACGTAACGGTGCTGCTACTCTGTACTATCCAATTTGGCATCTTGAAGTTGAAGACCTACTAGTTCTTAAGAACAACAAGGGCACCGAAGATACTCGTGTGCGTCACATGGATTATGGTGTACAGTTTAACAAGCTAATGTACGAGCGTCTAATTACAGGCGGCGACATTACACTATTTTCTCCAAGTGATGTGCCCGGTCTTTATGATGCTTTCTTTGCTGACCAAGATCGTTTCCGTCAACTGTATGAAGCAGCCGAGCGCAACACAAAGATTCGCAAGAAGAAGCTTAAGGCACTGGAACTATTCACAAACTTTATGACAGAACGTAAGGATACCGGTCGTGTATATCTTATGAATGTAGACAACGCTAATAGTCACGGCGCTTTTATTGAATCGGTTGCTCCAATTCGCCAATCCAATCTATGCTGTGAAATTGCGTTGCCTACAAAGCCTCTTACACATATTTTTGATGAAGAGGGCGAAATCAGTCTATGCACTCTAAGCGCAATAAACTGGGGTAACATTAAGGATCCTAGTGATTTCGAACGTCCATGTCGACTAGCAGTTCGTGCGCTAGACGAGCTATTGGATTATCAAAACTATCCAGTTCGTGCTGCTCATATTAGTACAATGAATCGTCGTCCACTGGGTATTGGTATTATTAATCTAGCTTATTGGCTAGCTAAGAATGATTTCAAGTACAGTGATGACAGTAGCCTATTAAAGCTAGACGAATACATGGAAGCAATGAGTTATTATCTCATTAAGGCCAGTGTTGAACTTGCTGAAGAGAAGGGTGCTTGTGCTAAGAGCAACGAAACCAAGTATGCTCAAGGTATCATGCCAATTGATACTCGCAAGCTTGACATTGATGAACTAGTACCGCACCAAGAGCGTTGTGATTGGAATTGGCTACGTGAGAAGGCCAAGCGTGTTGGTATTCGTAATAGCACTTTGATGGCCTTAATGCCCGCAGAAACCAGTGCTCAGATTGCCAATGCAACTAACGGCATCGAGCCTCCACGTAGCTATATTTCAGTTAAGCAAAGCAAGCACGGTGTGCTCAAGCAAGTTGTACCAGAGTTTCGTCGTTTGAAAAACAAGTATGAACTGCTATGGGATCAATCTAGCCCAGAAGGATATATTAAGATTTGCGCTGTATTGCAGAAGTATATTGATCAGGCAATTTCAGTGAATACCAGTTATAACCCACAGTTCTATCCAGACGAAAAGGTGCCAATGAGTGACATGCTACGTCATACTCTAATGCATTATAAGTATGGTGGCAAGACACTTTATTATTTCAACACCTATGATGGACAAGGTGAAATTAATGTAGCCAAGTTTGTTGAGGATACTCCAGTAGAAGAACTACCAAGTCAGGAGACATGCGATAGTTGTACAATTTGACAAAAATTAACAAATTTGTATAATTAATCTGCAAGGAGAAATAAATGAGTCAAAGCGTTTTTGATATTAATAACAGACAAGATCATACTAAGCAACGAGCTTTCTTCGATAGCGGCGTAACTATTCAACGCTTTGACACTATGAAATATCGCCAGTTTGACAAGCTAACTGACAAGCAGTTGGGATTCTTTTGGAGGCCTGAAGAAGTTGATATTCTCCGCGACGCTAAAGACTTTAAAGATCTTACTAGTCATGAACAGCATATTTTCACTAGTAATCTCAAACGTCAAATTCTACTAGATAGTGTTCAAGGGCGAGCACCTACTGCTGCCTTTGGACCTATCGTAAGTTTGCCAGAACTTGAGACTTGGATCCAAACTTGGACATTCAGTGAGACTATTCACAGTCGCAGCTATACACACATTATTCGTAATATCTATTCTAATCCCAGCAAGATCTTTGATGAGATGATGGATATTTCAGAGATTGTGGATTGTGCAGGTGACATCAGCAAGTATTATGACACACTAATTGATTATAACAATAATATTGGGACTTGTGGTACCTACAATGGCGACTATGAACATAAGAAAGCATTGTGGATGGCACTGATGTCAGTAAACGTACTAGAAGGAATTCGCTTTTACGTAAGCTTTGCTTGCAGCTGGGCATTTGCTGAAGTTAAGAAGATGGAAGGCAATGCCAAGATCATCAAGTTTATTGCTCGCGATGAAAACCTACATCTTGCTGGCACACAAACTTTGCTAAAGCTATTGCCTAAGGATGATCCAGACTTCGCTAAGATTGCAGAAGAAACTAAAGACGAAGCAACTAAGCTATTTTTGGATGCTGTCGAACAAGAAAAGCAGTGGGCTGAATACTTGTTTAAGGACGGTAGTATGATTGGGCTAAACTATCAGCTGCTAAGTGAATACATCGAGTGGATCGCTAATAAGCGTATGACTGCTGTTGGACTAGCAAGTCCTTATAAGATCAGCAGTAACCCGCTTCCATGGACACAAAAGTGGATTGCTGGTAGCGAAGTACAAGTTGCACCACAAGAAACAGAAATTTCAGCTTATGTAATTGGTGGCACCAAGCAGGACGTTACCGAAAACAGCTTCAGCGGTTTCAAACTTTAATAAATTAATAAGGAACACATATGATTACATTGTATAGCAAACCTCTTTGCCCATACTGTGATGGTGCTGAGCATTATCTCAAACGTAATGGTTTTCAATTTAAGAAAATTGACGTCAGTGAAAATGCGGATGCATTAGCTTTCATTAAGGGCAACGGTCATCGTACAGTTCCACAAATCTATTTTGAAGATAGACTTCTGGTGGAAGGCGGCTATGATGGTCTAGTCAAGATCCTGCCAGTTGATCTCGAACACAGGATCCAACAATATGCTAATGGAAAAACAATATAATCAAAACGATGTAGTAAGCTTAAAACTAACTAGCGGTGAAGAAATCATCGCTAGAATTCAAGAAGACAGAATCACTGACTATCTATTAAACAAGCCAATGGCTTTGCTTAATACTCCCAATGGCGGGCTAGGTATGATGCCCGTACCAATTAGTTCAAATCCCCAAGATTTTATAGTGTTAAATAAACATGCAGTGGCATTTCACAGCAAGTGTGAAGCTACATTAGCTAGCCAATATCTTGAAAAAACAACAGGAATTAAGTTAGCTACCACTGGCATAATTTAAGGAACACGCATGTCGGGAAAAGAAGTAGTTAGAGAAGGCGATTTGAATAATGCCAAGGGTGCTGTAAAGAAAAAGACAGGCGCTCAAACTGTGTTAGTAAACGGCAAGCCAGTTGCAATGAAGAATAAGAGTATGGTTGTGCCACACAAAGGACCCAAGCCTCCAATACACCCCGTAAACCCAATTGCTAAAGGAGACAAAACTGTACTTGTCGAAAAATTACCAATGGCATTTGTTGGTGTTCCTGACAAGTGTAAACACACTATGATTAAGAAAGCTAGTCCTGATGTGTTAGTTAAAGGTGTAATGGGCTAATGGGATCTTATGAACAGTTACCTACCAGCAATGTTGCTGCAAATTCTAATACCTGTGTAACTCGAATAAACGGACGAGCAGTTCCAGCATATTATAGTTATGGAAATATTACAGTAGGCACCGGTAACATTACTACTTTTTCTAGTAATAACACAGTTATCGGTAATAGCACCTTTTTCGTTACTGAATTAGGCAATGGATTCGTATTAAGAGATAGTGCTAATGTTTACATAGGTAAGATCGGTAATATCATTAGTAACACATCTGCTACCTTAACTGCTAATGCTAATATTGCGTTAGCTAATTTAGAATTTAAATATCAAAGTTTTACGGTATCAGAAATTGTTAACGATCCAACTTTAGGCATTGGTAACATTACAACTTTTAGTAACAACAATAAGGTTATAGGTTCGAATACATCGTTCTTAACACAGCTTGCTCAAACTTTTCAAATTTTTGAAAATGTTAATAATGTACCAGGTAATTTAATAGGTGTAATTCAAAGAATTACCAGTAACACAGAAGCAGAGCTTACTACCGTATCTGGATATCCAGGTGAAGTTAGCTATAGGTTTTATGATCCATTTACTGAAAGTAGACCTAAGATATTCAATTGAAATATGGGAGACGTACATCGAGCTATGATTCAATGGAGTCGTAGCGGAATGATTCCTGGTGTAACACAAGTTAAAAACTATCATCCACCTATGCCAGATCCTATTACAGGCGTACTAGTCAATTTTCCTGCTACTGTACATTCTGCTAACTTTAGTAATAAGAGACGACCAAGTCAAAGTGTTCAGCCTATTGATACTATGCCCGAAAGTCCAAACAGTTTTGGAAAGTATAATGTTAAAGAATACAACGATCACAACGGCCTTTTAGGGGCTAGTGCATGGAAAGCTAAGTCTAATATACCAATCAATAGTGTTTTAGAAAAATATAATGAAAAGTCAACATCATCTAATCATACAGAAGATGTAAAAAAATTAGTACAAACCATCTATGGTAACTTAGACATGACTTCTGCTTCATTAGGCAAGTTAGTTCTAAATTATGTTCCTCCAGGATTTGTTGAGAAATATACATTATCACAAACAGAATTACCATACAAGGTATACGAAGGCCCTGGAGCAAATGTTGTTTATGTATTAAATGCCAATGTAAGCAATAATTATTATCCTACTGTAACAGACATGGCAGCATTAGCAATCAATGTATCTCCAATGCCTAGAATCATTGATACAAAAGAAGGCGCAAACTATTATTATAGTAGCAAACCAATAACAGTGAATTTAGACGATGCTCAAAAATCAGACATGGCTGCTAGATCAACTGATGTATTAACTGATATTAAAGATAAAGTGGTTGCAGTTTCAGGTGTACCTGCTGCAATTCCTGGGTTACATAATATTGTATTAGCAGACGAAGATCCTAGAAATAGACCGTTTATCAAACCTAGATACGATAGTTCATTTATAGTTGCTGGTAGTTATAATAAAGATTTGCCTATATCTCCTGTTAATAAACTACCTATCACTGTTTTAAATTCAAATCTATCAGATGCTAAGAAAGGCAATTCTTAATGGCAGCAGTTAAAGACCCAAACGGTTTATACGGAACTATTACTAAGTTCGAAGGTTTTAGATCAACTCCTTATCCTGATCCAGGCAACGGAAATCCATTTGGATTAGCTATCGGCTTTGGTAATAGTAGAAATCCTGCTACGGGCGATTGGGTACGTCCTGGAGATACATTAGACAGAGCAAGTGCTGATGCACTATTTGGCCAAGCTGTATAGCCTTATATTGATAGAGCAGCCGGTCAGCTAGGTTTAGATACTTGGAACAATTTAACTCCTGCGCAGCAAAATGCATTAACCTCAGTAGCATATAACTATGGCAGCTTGCCACCGGACGTTGTTGCAGCAGCTAAATCAGGCGATTCAAATGCCATGGCAGATGCTATTGCAGCAAGATCAGTTGATAATAACGGAATTAATGCTGGCAGAAGAGCTCAAGAAGCTGATATGATTCGCAATGATCGTACCATGCCAAATGGAGCTACAGCAGGTAATTCTGTTCCGCCACAACTAGCACAAGACGGTTACACATATGGTGGCACTGATGCAGGCGGAGCATTTTACACTAAAACAGAAACATTGCCTGACGGTACGCAAAGAGAAGTTAGCCTTCAATACGAAGAAGGATCTTGGTGGAAGTATGATACCGCAACTGGTAATCCAATCGATAAAAACGGTAACATAGTAGATATTAATTCTCCAGAAGGACAAAGTCTTATGGAGAACGGCTATTATACAGACGCTAACGGTCAAACTATTAATCAAGATACTGCTAGTTATGATGCTCCGCCTGCTCCCGGTGCAGGCGGTATTGGCGGTGCGGGCACAGCAGGTGCTCAAGCAATGAATGGCGGTATGCAAGTTGGCGGCGCCGGCTGTAAAGGTGGTGGAGCAAGCCCAGCTGGGTTGGGTGCTGCTGGCGGATTAATGGGACAGTTAGGGGGCATTGCACAAAATGCTGCCATGGCTGGCGCTATGGCAGCATTAAGTGGCGGCGGACTTCAAGGCGTTATGGGTGCTATGTTAGGTTCAGCTGGCGGCGCTTTAGGCAATGCATTGGGGGCTGCGGCAGGTGGAGTTGGCGGCGCTTTTGTAGGACAAGCCTTAGGTGGCGCTCTAGGCGGCATTGTTGCTGGCGCAAATCCTTTACAAGCTTTATCAGGCGCAGCGTTTGGCGCACTGTCTAGCATGGGCAGTTCACTTATTCCAGGACTGAGTAACGTAATGCCAGCTGCTTTAGCACAAGGAGCAATAGCAGGATTAGCAGGTGGATTAGGAGCTCTTGCTGGTGGTGCAAAAGGTAATGCGGCTTTTCAATATGCATTAGCAGGCGGGCTAGGCGGCACAATTAATTCTTATATAGGTAATATGACTGGCAATTTCGCATTAGGAAGTCTTGCTGGCACAGTTGCTACAGGTGCATTAAATGGCACACTGTCAGGATTTACTCCCAACAGCCAACCTAGCGGACAAATTAATCTAATGGCATTTGCTAGAAATATTCAAGCTGCTGCGGCTGTTGCTAATAATAATCGTGTAATGGTTGGTGCTATTACTGAAGCAATGGGGCAAACTTACGGTAGTCAAGGTGTAAGTGGGTATGGTGCAAAAACTAGGAACAGTCAAGATGCATTGACTTTTAGTTTTACTACTTTAGGACAAAATCTAAGTGCCGTAGCAGCAGATTTTCAAAGCATGGGCACATGGAGTGCTACTAATCTCATGCGATTTATGCAACCAGGACATGTTGCAGCACAGATTTTAAACAAAGGTTTAGGCGGTTACACTGGATTGCAAGATGCATTAACAGCATCAGGTGTTGCTATCGCAGGCATAGATAATCCTTTATTTGACAGAATTACACAGTCGGTATTATTAACCATTGACGATCCTGAAGTGATTAATACTGTACGCACAGCTTTTGCGATGTCTACTAGAATTAACAATTTAGGCGAGCTAACTAAAATTGAAATAATGATGCCTACTAGTTACAAGTCTATGCCTGTAAGTAATTTTAGAGAATTAGGTATTCAACTTGCTATCATAGGTATTCGTGGTAGTGACATTACTTGCAGAAAAATTGGCGATGCTATTGCTAAATTAGAAACAGGCACAGACCTTAACTATATTTCTCAATTAGACAAGCCTCTTGATCCTGCAATTGGCAATAACTTGCTAAGCATCTACGGCTATGGCGGCGGCAGCTTAGGTGAACAAACAATGGCTGATTTTATCGGAACAGCAGCAGGTTATGTTCACACAGATACTTTACCTGTAATTTTAAGATGCAGTGAGTTCATACTGAACAGCACAGCTGGCGCAACTCTGAAGCAATTAAATCAGCTGTTGAAAGATACAGTTGACGGTAAGTTTACTGATCTCGGTAGTCCAGGCGATCCTGGTGCTGACCCCCCAATTCCTGATGATCCAGGTGGTATTACTGTACCTTTCCCCAGTGGTAGTCAATCATTTGGCAGTTTAGATGAAGCAGTATTAGCTTTCATTCCTCTTATTGAAGCCGAGCAGCAAGCTTTATTGAATAGTACAGATCCAGAAATTAGAAAGAATCTTGCACAATTGGAAGTTGCATACAACGCAAGTGTTGCTCAGTTAATTAAAGAAAGCAACAATCTAATCATGCATGACATTGATTTGTTTGTGGAAAGTCCTCCAACTCCAGATGATGCTATGGGATTCGTAGACATGTTAGAATCATATGGGTTAGAAACAGGTTACGGGCAAGCAGGTGATTATATCGAGCGTATTGCTACCAATGACTTCTACGGCGATTGTATCAAGTATGTAATGCGTCAAAGTAGAAATGCTAACGTATTAGAAGATTTAGGTATCGACGTAGAACAATATAAGTTGCCACAAAGTCAGTATTTGCGTGATCCAGAAGGGTTCTATAAAGACTTGTATACAGGCAATATGCCTGCACAATCACAAAATAGAAAAGCGCATGTATTCCCACGTACACCTAGAGACGTTTATTTGCTAGGTCGCGAAAACGTGTTAGCTGAAATTGGCTACGCTGATGCTGATTTGTTGAACGATCAAAAAGACGAACTATATTATGACGCACATTGGGTTGATGTAAATTCTGATGTGTTGGAAGATATAGGTCGCAATGCTGTAAAGACAGTAATTGATCGTAATATGATTGTAAGCGGAAATGATTTATTAATTGTTGGTTTGGACGGTACTACTACTAAGTTTGGCGAAATTAAAGAAAACGGATTGTTTATGGATGATCCAGAATTCTTAATTGCTACTTTATTAGAAATCGTAAACAAAGTACTATACGGAAACATTAGAACTACTAAATTTGAAAATCCATTTAAAACTGACCAAATGGTTTATGGTATCGTAGAATTATTAGCTCAGGTTACAAATCAAAATGCCGAAGCATTGTTAAACACTGTAACAGGTGGACTAATTGCTAATGGTCTATTAGAACAACTGATTAGCAAGTTTAGCGAGACTAGAAACATTTATGATACTAAGATGAATCGTAATGATCCTGGATCATTCGGCGGTGTTGGAGCTAGTACCACAAGTTAAGAATTGACATTACTGTTATACTATAGTATAAATATACTGTTGTTCATAACAAAACAAATTTGAATGGGAGAGCATGTGCTCTCCTATTTCATTTTAACATACTGAAAGAGAAACAATATGTTTTGGGTACTTTGGAATTGGTTTACAACTAATGAATATTATGGTGATCAGTCTAAGCACCGTAAGCATACTGGATATTACGAAGATTTGTGTATGTAAAAAATTGACTTTACTGGGCTAAAACAGTATAAATAACTTACTGTTGTTGATAGCAACATAATAAGACGGACTGGACCTGGGGGGCGGTACCCCAGCGACTCCACCAAGAACACACTGCCCAGACGTGGGGTATGATACTAGGAAGTCTAACTGGCTTGCCTACAGGGTTTGAGTCCCTGACCTAGAGTGTGTTTTTGATGGGGTCGAAAATAGGATCGACAGGCGTTTAAAGGTTGAAGTAGACAGTCCGGCGAAAGCTCGGTTAACGCAATAAAAACTATAAATGCAAATGACAATGTCATTGCTCGTGAATTCGCTCTAGCAGCTTAATTCATATGCGCCCGGAGGAGCGTGGAAACAGAATCCTCCAATAATTTCGCAGGTGGTCTGCGCCCTAAGTAGAAATAGCGGACCACTGATGCGGGGTTTGAAAGTACCTGGCAACAGAAACTTTCTTTAATAAGGAGAAGGTCTAGGGCTTGGCAACCCTAGTCGATTAAACGGAGAGTGTATTGAATATTATCAAAACTGTTGTGCTAGCAGGCACACTTGCGTTAGCAAGTTGCTCTAGTACACAAGCAAAAATAGTAGTAAATGCCACTACTCAAGAACATAAATGTTTAGCGCAAGCTATCTATTATGAAGCCGGTTCAGAGCCAATCAAAGGCAGACATGCTGTGGCTCATGTTGTTATTAACCGCACTCTCAGCGGCCAATATCCAAGTTCAATTTGTGGAGTAGTTTACCAGCGCAACCATAAAGGTCGCGGCTGCCAATTCTCATGGAGTTGTCGTCGTCATGCGGCACCTAAGGGTGTCTTATGGCAAGAAGCTCAAGAAATTGCTACTTTAGTCATTAACGGCAAAAGCCAGGATGTTAGCCAAGGTGCGCTGTTGTTTAATGGTCGTCGAGACCGTGTGAACTACAGTCGCAACTTTCAAAAAACTGTTGTTATAGGTGGTCATACTTTTTGGCGACCCAAGCGACAGCAAATGGCGGCAAACCGCTAAGGAGATTAAAGATGAATAAAACACTTATTGCATTATTTGCAGTGTGTGCTACCTTCTTTAGCACCACTAATGCAGAAGCTAGGCCTTCAGATGCAAACAGAAGTCAAAGAGCTAGCGAGTTAATTACTATTAATAAGTTTGGCAAGACTTGGCGTGTGTCAAAGTCAACAGCAGAATTTCGCTGTAATGCCAGTAAAACACAAAGTAAACATAAAAATTGGGCATTTTATTGCGACTATGTTCGCCCTGCTGTAGCAGAAAAATGCCAATTTTTGTTCTGGGAAACAGACTGCAATGCGGTTCGAAATGACGAACCACGCAGAGTAGCTGTACAAGAAGACGGCGGCATTCCAGCTTCTTTACCTAAGGCAAGCAACAAGCCACAGCCAGCAATATGGCAAAGCGGAGCTAATTCTAGCGTATTAGCAAAAGCTGAAAGCACTATCGGGCTTAATGCTCGTCGTGATCGTCAAACACTTAAAAATAAGCTCAGCAGAGCTAATGGAATGACTATTGATCCAGCTCGCATTCCATGGTGCGCTGCTTGGATGAATATGGTGTTGGACGAAAGCGGATTGCCAACCACTGGCAGCTTAATGGCTCGCAGTTTTCTATCGTGGGGCAAGCCAGTAGCAGGCACACCTAAGGTAGGCGACGTTGTAGTAATGCGTAGAGGACGTAGCAAGCATCAAGGACATGTTGGCTTCTTCTATTCGTTCGTCGACATACAAGGACAAAGAATGGTTGCTGTATTAGGCGGTAATCAAGGCAAGGAAGTACGCATTAGCTATTACCCAATTACTAAGGTTATTGCTTACAGAACTGCTGCATAATGTAACTGAAATTGTTACAAAAAGAAACAGAAACCCGCCCCCAAAACGGCGGGTTTTTGGTTGACAGCATCCAGTTTGAGCTTACTATAGCATTATGATCAAAGATCTCAACTGGTACTTGAAATGGATTGCTACGGCAGTTCTTATCGTTGGAACCGCTGTAAATTCAGCAGGTTACTACCCAGAGGGCCCAGCTATACTGTTTTTTGGGGGTCTAATTTGGCTAGTGGTAGCTATACGTTGGCGGGAACCAGCCCTAATTGTAACAAATGCTGTAATGAGTGTAACAGCAGTTATAGGGTTTATTTGGGCATTTGCTAAGTAGCTGAAATCATTGAAGAAAAAAATCGGTTGACGTATTCTGTTTTGAGCGTATTATAGTGATATAAACAGAGCACGGAGCTTAGCTATGCAGATCAATCTTAGCAAGGTTTACAAGGTTTACTCTGGTCGCACTGGTTGCATGTGCGGTTGCCGTGGTAAGTGGTCTTGTGCTAGCACCGCTCCTGCTGATGACAAGAGGTATACAAACGTGTCCGATCGTTCTGTTAAAATTGTTGTCGGCAAGCTAATGCGTGAACCTATGACTAAGGTTGAGGACTTCGGCGATTCGCGTTGCTACTATTTCGATAATCCAGAAACTGGTCGCACTCTTGCTGCTTACGAAATCATCGCAGCCTAAACTAAAGGGAGACGGCAACATGGCACATGATCGCAGCAACAAGGCTATTGAAGAACTTTGTATTTCGTACTCTGCTTACATGCGAGCTATTTCTGAGCAGAACAATCATGCTATCATCACGTGGGCAATTTGTTTGATCAGTGATCAAAAAAACACAGGCGTTACCATGGTGCCCATGGATCTTTTGCAGAATACTATCCAACTGCGGAAGGAACTTGTTAAGGAGATTTACTAATGCAGGATGCAACTCGTAACGGTCTTATTCGCACCGGCGCTGAATTTTTGCTAGCTATGCAGAACTATTATGGTACTGCCAAAGCAATGGAGATGTGGGATAACTTGCGTCCTGCAATTGGCGAAGACCTAGCAGGCGACATCTTTTTTGGTATCATGAGTGGTAACTTTAACGGTTACGTTAAGGTAAAAATTTCTGGTTCTCCAGATGCGACTAGAAAAATTGAAGCCATTAAGGCCGTCCGCGCAGTATCTGGCATGGGTCTTAAGGAAGCAAAAGACTTTGTTGAATCAGTAAGTCAGCACGGCTGGGCCGATCTAAAACTGCCTGCCAATCAAACTTTTTCAACGCACGACTTTAGGCAAGAAATGGCTCGCGCTGGCTACGAGGTGTCCTAATGGTGTTTGATAAACCTGCTGTTGGTAGTGACATTGAAATTACTACCAACACACCTAATCCCGCGCAGCCTTTTGCTTTGCCCAAACGGTATCGTGGTACTGTTGTACAGAGTTTTAAATGGGTAGGTGATCATGACTTTTGTCTTACTACTGGCGACAGTGCCTTTCCTGTGCGTGTTGTTGATATCCGATATGTTAAAGAAATGACATATCTGGATGGGACTGCGGTGAACCCAAGAACGGATATAACGGCAGTCCCAAAGATTCAAAGTTGGACCGTTGAAGGTTCCAAAGGAGATGTATATATTGTTACTGCTGATGACGGCAAGTGGGCTTGCGATTGTGTGGCAGGACGTTTTGGTCGTCATTGTAAACATGTGGATAAAATAAAAAAGGAGAGACAATGTCTCGTTTGATTGCGGCAGTTGTAGTAGTATTGTGTTCTGCTTCAACTGCCAATAGCCAAGTTACTGGCCTTTGGGCTCGATCGGCTGATATGTGTAACCAGCAGAGTCGAGTACCGGGCGATTGGATTACTGTTAGTGAAATGGGAATTAGAGGCTACAATTTTCGCTGTACCTTTTTTAAGAAAGAGGGCGACAATCGTAGCTATACAGTAGACGCTTTGTGTGGATTCACTGATAGTGATGTGACCTTTAGAGACGTTTTCACTATCAGTGATGAGAATAATACACTCATTATAAAATCCTACCAGGTTCTTCGCAAATTTGTGCGCTGCTAACAGGAGTTGAAAATGCTGAGCGGGCGTGACCATCGTGTGATGAGTTTTTTGCGTAGGCAGGCTATCGATGTCAAAGCAGTTAAGAGCAGCCGAATTGCAGCCGCTGTGGTCTTAAAGAACGACATTATCAGCCTAGGACATTGCCAGAAGCGTACTCATCCTTTTCAGGCTCGCTTTGCTAAGAACCCTGACGCCATTTATCTTCATGCTGAAACTAATGCAATCAGCAATGCTTTGAACCACATTCACAAGCGTGATTTGGAACGAGCTACACTTTATATTCGTCGTGTGAAACTGCCTACGAAGGATGATACTGAATTTGTAGACGGCATGGCCCGCCCTTGCCCTGGATGTATGCGAGCAATTATTGCTTTCGGTATACGGAAAGTAGTATACTCTACTGAAGAGGATGGGCGATTCCAGGTACTTAATAGGTACGACATGCCCATAAATATTACATGTCCTTAAATGTTATTGCGTTAATCACTGCTATAGCAATTAGTGGTGTATCTGCATACTACTCAATCGTAGGCCTCACTGCTATTTTCAGTGGGGTCTTTATTCCCATTGTGATCATGGGCGGAGTTCTTGAAGTTGGCAAGATTGTTACCACTATTTGGTTACATGTCAACTGGCATCGCATTAATCTATTAATCAAATGGTATCTCAGCATAGCAGTGGTAGTGCTGATGTTTGTTACCAGCATGGGCATCTTTGGCTTTCTAAGTCGCGCACACATTGATGCCACAAGTAGTGTAGGCGAAAATCAATTGGTCATTGAACAGATTGACCAAAGTATTGCAGTAGAACGCCAACGTATAACAGACAGCAGAGCAGTGCTGGCTCAAATGGATAGTGCTATCACTAACATTCTAAACCAGAGTGCCAATGCTAGGACAGTAGAAGCACAACGTGGCAGTCAAATTGCTGCACAGGCTAACAATTTACGTAACCAACAACGTAAAGAGCGTGATACGCTAAATGCTGCTATTGATGCAGCCAACAAGCGTATAGCTGAACTTAGTTCTCAAAAATTAGAATTACAGCAAAGCCAAGCTAAAATCGAAGCCGAAGTTGGACCAATCAAATATATTGCTCAGTTAATTTACGGTGACGACATCAATAAAGATTTGTTGGAACGTGCTGTTCGTTGGGTAATTATTATTATAGTTGCTGTGTTTGATCCATTAGCAGTCAGCTTGGTACTGGCAGTAACTATGAGCATCACACATATGAGGAGAAAACAAAATGCCCAAGAAGTTGGATCCAAAGACAACACAACAGATTCAGGACAGAGTGAAGGAAAAACAGCAAGCGGAGAGAGCAGAGAAAACTCGCCAGGAGCTAGCACAACTACAGACCAAGAACCAATCATAATTGAAAAGCCTGTAGTTGAATACAAAACTATTGAAATTGAAAAGATTGTTGAAGTATTAAAACCTATAGAAATTATAAAAGAAATTACAGTTGAACGTCCAGTAGAAGTTATTAAGGAAGTTGAACGTATTGTCGAAGTAGAGAAGCCTATAGAAGTTATTAAGGAAGTAGAACGTATCGTTGAAGTGCGAGTTGAAGATACAGATCGTATGTTAGAGCTTGCACGAGAAATTGATAACTTGTTAGGCGAGCTTAAAAACAAAGATCAAACTATCGGCAAGCTACGTTCACAAATTGAAATATTAGAGAATCCAAATGACTTTACAGTAAACGATGCAGTCTACGGAAAGAGTTTGCCACTTCAAGCACCTGCTTCAGCAGGACAACTGTTTGTTCGTTTGGAAGCAAATGGTCTTACAGTTCACAAATGGAATGGCGATACTTGGATTAAAGTTGATAAGGAACAAAATAGTTCATACCTATTAGACGATCCTGTTACTGACGGAATAATAACTAGTTTAGCAAGTGGAGAACTTGACTGGGAAATGTTAACAGACAAAGAACAGCAAGCTATTGAGCCACTGCTAAAGGATGACTTTAAACTTGCTAGAAAATAAAAAGATTGTAACAGCACCTGACAATGACTACAGCAGGTCATTTAAAATTCTTCTTGTGGATTTTGAATGGCCTGAAATACAGGATTTAGCAGAAGCAATTAATAAAATTAGCAGTCCTGTAACAGTGTTTCTTTATGGCAGTAATGATAAAGATCCTGAATGGTGTATTAAACAAGCTAAAAATTGTCATAGTGTGTTGATCAACATGCGTCATAAAGGTAATATAGAAATATTAAAAGGCTTTCTATTAGGAGAAACAAATGTCTATACTTACGGAAACTATAATCTAGAAGAACTATTTCAACGTAAAGTTCTTGACACTATGAGTTGGCTTGCTATACAATACCAATATTATATTGAGGCACATAATGTGGAAACTAAGCACAGTTGAAAAGAAGTCTTGTACACAAATTGAGTTTTGGACTAAAGATAGTCTGACTGCTCAACGTGAAATTGGTTGGCGCTGGTGCTGGGCCAAGTATGAAACTAAGCCTGATCTTAGTGATTATGACGAAAATAAAGATCAAATTGAATTATATAGTCTTGGCGATGTTTATGACATGGAACAAGATGATGGCTGTTGGGAAGAATGGTCATGGCCTGAAGACATGGACACTGACGAAATTGAACGTCTTGAGGAACTGTATAACGAAGACGGCGATGAAGGTCTAGAAAACGAAGGTTGGACACTAGACGACACAGAATATTGGGTTCACGGCCCATTAGAACTAGAAGAGGTAAAGTAATGGCATTTGAAATTGAAGATCTAAAGCAGAAGGGAACTTCTGTTGACGTGCATAATAATGATGTAAACAAGGCTCTACGCAAGCTAAAGAAGCTTGTACAAGCCGAAGGTATTTTCCAAACATTACGAGAACGTGAGCGTTTTGAAAAGCCCAGTGTAAAGCGTAAGAAGCAGCAGGCCCGCGCTGTGAAGCGTTGGCAAAAGAAACAGCGCGAGCTTAAGGAAATTTACGGGTGAAGGTCATAAACCTTTGGGGCGGACCAGGCTGTGGTAAATCTACCACAGCTACCGGTCTTTTCAGTTTAATGAAAATGCGCGGTCATCGAGTAGAACTTGTGACCGAGTATGCAAAGGATTTGACTTATGATAAAAATTGGGACATGCTGTCCAAGCAGGAATTAATCTTTCCAGAGCAGTATCAGAGACAACGGCGTCTAATTGGACAAGTTGATTACGCTATTACCGATAGTCCATTGCCTTTAAATCTAGTATATGCTAGAGAAGACTTATTAGTTGATCCTACGTTTTGGTCAACTGTTGTAAATGGCTTTAATGAATTTGATAATTTTAATGTTATGCTCAAACGAGTAAAGCCTTACAGCCATTATGGTCGTAAAGAAACAAGCGACAAGGCAAAAGAAATAGATCATCAGTGTGTGCATTTGTTAGAAACTATTAAAGGATCTTACAAATGGGTACGTGGTGACGAAGACAGTCCTGTTATCATTTATAATATGTTGTTCAACAACTACGAAATTCATTTAAATGAAAACAATATCTAAAGCAGAATATAAAGAACTGTGGAACCAGTTTCGTCTAACCGAATGGGACAAGATTAAAGACAGTAATCATAGACCCAACGGTATGTTTGGTGTTTGGGGTTGGCACCTACAAAAAGAACGTGAGTTCAAACAAACTCTAAAGATGCAAGGAATAGAAATCAATGAGAAAAATTAGACAAATAGTAAGTATGGATCCTCATACATATCAACCTACACTTAAAACTGTAATGAAGGATGAAGACGGAAATAAGTTGGTCCTGTCTGAAGAAAAGCTAACTCTTTCAAAGTATACTTTAGAGCAGCAAAATAAGATTAATTCAGTTAATACTATGCTAACTGATCAGTCGCTACCTGTTCTAACAGAAGAGGAAATTGAGTATCTACTGTATCCACCAGAAGCAAAAAATATAGAAACTTCGCCCGAAGATTTTCAAAAGCTAAGTGGTGTAGTTGTTGAAAAGAAGATAATGTATACGGATAAAGAGTTTAGCGTTAACGAATCACTACGTAATCGCACTCAAAAAACTCTTAAAAAATTATATGAAAAAAAGACTAAGCAGAATTGATAATTCTGAAAGATATACTATATAAATAGTGTTGCAGTGCCGTTAGGGCTGCTAACACATTCTTGCTTAATATAAGGAGATTGACAATGAGTAAGATCATCGGTATCGATTTGGGTACCACTAACAGTTGCTATCGTGACTGGGAAAC
>OGVO01000023.1_pt1 | contig 25484 bp, 39 predicted proteins | sample 1575771 | NCBI WGS metagenome assembly OGVO01 (sample SAMN07581527, study PRJEB24739) | freshwater metagenome | place: Singapore | collected 2015-01 | reverse complement strand
ACCAGAGTTTATAACAGACTGATGGAAGAAGCCGTTGATCTCAATGTCAAGGGTGACTTGAGTGATGAAGCCCTTCAAGGCATCATGGAAAAGATGGCTTATCCAATTCAAATTATGGGCATCTTCCAAGCAAAGAGAACTCAAGCTTCTCGTTCGCTGAACACTTTCAAGACTCTCGACACTAGCCTCAAAGAAGGCAAAACTGTCAAGGGCTTTATGAAAGCTGGTGTGCCCTGCGCTTAAAGGAATAACAATGCCGTTTGATAAAACTTGTTTGACGCAAGCACGAGAGCTGGTAGACACTGCCACTGCTGTGAAGAACTTCAAAAGCCTTGATGGTTCTACTCAAGATAAGATTATTGGTGAGCTCACTGGTGACGCCATCAAGAAAGACTGGAGCTCCAAGAAGATCAGAGAGATGGCTGCTGAATACATCATCAACGGCTACCTCACTGCTCCTACCAACATTGCCACTAACATTGGCTCTGCTGTTTCTCAAACCATTATGGCTCCTCTGGTCAGAGAAGCAACCACGCTGGCTGGCAAGCTAACAGGCACTGCTGAAGGCAGACGCTTTGGTGAAGGCTTGGCTATGATGAGAGCAGCCATTAAGAACTTTGGTGAGCGTATTGACTTCTTCAAGGCTGGCTACACCAGAGGCTTTCCTTTGGATGTTAATGTCAGTGCTAAGAGCTTTGGTATTGATGAGAAAAAATTCAAGGACTACACAGATAAGCTGGGATTGAGCCAAGCTGAAAACATACTGCTGAAGCAAGAGCTATATGACACCTATGGCAACAGAGCTATTCCTGGCCTGTTTGGTAAGGCGTTGTCTCAAGGCGCTCGTGCTGGTGTGGGCATTGACGAGGCTAACAAAGCCATGTTCAGACGCATGGAGTATGACGCTCTAGCCTATCGCATGGCTCCTGCTCTGGCTAAGAGAGAAGGCATCTCTGAAGCTGAAGCTCTTAAGAAACTGGAGATTGGTAACCTGACCCCTGATGACTGGCAAGCAACCATCAGACAGAAGCTGGCACAGATGGGCTTTGAGAGTCCTGAAGCTGAGCTTATCAAGCTTAATAGGTCAACAAAACAATTGGTGTTCCAAGGGGAAGCTGGTAAGCTGTTAGGAAAGCTGACAGCATGGAGAGCTGAGAATCCTTTGCTTGGTGCTCTCACTGTTCCCTTCCTCAAGACCCCTGCCATGATCTTGAATGAAGGTGTTGCTTATGTGCCTTTGATTGGAGCCATGCACAGAAGAGCTGTTGTTGACCCTAAGACTGGTCAATTCATGGGCACTGACTTTGCCATGAAGATTCCAGCAGAAAGACCTGAGTTTGTGGCTAAACAAGCTTTGGGCGTTGCTGCTACTCTGTATGTCAACTCGTTGGTTGATCAAGGAGTCCTCACTGGTTCTGAGCCCACAGGAGATAAGCCTAAGTATTCTGTGAAGATTGGAGATACTTGGTATGGCTATGGGCGTATTGAGCCTCTTGCCACTGTTGTAGGCTTGGCTGTTGACCTTCACGAAACTGTCAACAAATACAAGCGTGACCCTCTTGCTGGTCAAGACGGCTTAAAAGACATTCAGAAGTATGGTGGTCTTTACTTGAAAGCTATTGGGGATAACATCACCCAGAAGAGCTTTATGGAAGGCTTTGCCAAGATGTTTGCTGCTGTGGTTGAGCCTGAGAGAAACGCAAAGAACTTCCTTGAGAGCTATGCAACAGCTCTGGTTCCTGCTGGTGTGGCTGCTGTTGCTAGAACCATTGACCCTCTTGAGCGTGAAGTGACAGGCTTCTTGGATAAGGTTAAGAGCAGAACCCCAGGCATTCGTGAAGAGCTCCCTCCTAAGTATGACATCACTGGTCAACCCACTCAGAGAAGCTTGGGTGAGGTGTGGCTTGGCATTAAAGCCAAAACACCTAATGCTATTCAGACTGCTTTGGAAGAAAGCGGATATGTCTTCACCCCTTCAGACAAGAAGATTAAAGGTGTTGAGCTTTCCACTGACCAGCTTGCTGAATACAGAAGACTTGCTGGTAACTACTTTGCTGCTGTTGTTTCTAAGCTTGAACAAACCCCTCAGTTTAAACAAGCAGACATGAGCATGAAAGACCTCATCCTTCAACAACAACTGGCTAAGGCTAGAAGTGCTGCTTCTGACCAGCTTGCTGGGACTCTCTTTGCCACTGATGAGAAGTTTAGAAATGACTACATCATGCAGATGAGAATTAAGAAGGGGCAAACAGACCAGCTCCTTAGAGAACAAGGAAGACAGCAATAAAAAAGGGCTCCACTAAGGAGCCCTTCTTGTTTGTAACTTGTTAGTTACTGCTTCTCAAAGAAATCACCAATATAGATGGAGAGGAAAGGAATCTTGATGATGATGCCAGCAAACTCTACATCATACTCCTTATCTCCTTCACTAATGGTGTGTTGAATGTCTTCATTATATTCAATGTCAAGACCAATGCCCTGACGCAGGTTAAATAGAATCATATAGTCTTTCAAAAAGCCACTCTTACGATGCCTCCCGATTGGTTACGGGACTCCAGCAGTTCGCCTCGACTCAGCAGGGCTAGTGGCTAAACCTATCAACGCACAGGACAAGCACCAGAAGCACACTCGTCTTCCAGTCCAATGTTAGCCTCATCAACTTTGGTGATCAAGCGGGTGCTCTTGACCATCTCCTCATATTGCTCCTTAGTGATTTCCTCAAGCGGTGCTTGCTTGAAGCCATGCTCACTGTGCAACAAGAATGACAAGCTCTTGTGGTTGTTCTTGTAATGCTTCTTCAGATACTTACGAATCTCAGGAAGCTCTTCCTTGCGATAGTAGATGGTGCAGCTCACGCTGTTATCACTCCACACAGTTTGCAACCACTTAACAACCTCAAGCTGGTCAATGGCAGTCATGTCCTTGGCAAGCTTAGCCGTGTCTGGGTGGCTAAAAGGGAAGCTAACAACCACAGTGCTGAAGTCCTCAGAGCCACCAAAGTTCTGCTGATACTCCACATGGTAGCCATGATCTTTGCACACCTGAACCAAAGGATGGTTGCTGGCAATGCGGATACGGCGAATCATGTATTGAGCATAAGCAGGGTGAGCACCTGGGGTAACTCCAGGGAGCAAGCTCAGAGTGCCAGAAGGCTTAACAGTGGTGAGCTTGATGCTCTCAGGGAAACCATTCTCCTCTGAGTATTCCTTGTCAAACTGACGCAGAGCAGCATACACCTCACTGAGCCATCCCTTCTGCTCTTCAGTGGCTTGCAACACACCCGTAACACCAATGCCCATACGCATATTCTTGTTAACAATAGCCTCAGTGCTCTTCAGGTGACACTTCAGCGCAAGGCTGTGCTTGTTCACACGATAGAGAAGCTGAGCCACATCCAAGAACTCTTCTTTGCTTTTGATGTTAGGCAGGAAGATTTCAGCCAAGCAACAGGTTTCCTTGTCAGCCAAGCTCTGTTCAGCACAGGGGTTATACCCTTGAACCTCTGGGTCAGGATATTGAGTTTCACCAGTGCGTCCCATCTTACGAGAGAGCTTCAGGTTGATCAAGCCATAGGGCTCTCCCTTGCCTTCATAGCCATCCCAGAAGAACTCATGCAAATCACCAATGTCATTACACACCACGCTGTTGTTGGACATTGCACGCCAGCTCGGAATGTTCCCCAAGTCCCAACGCTTAGCCAACAAATACTCCACATCATCAGGATCACCAATGGCAATCTGTGCTGAACGGCGAACATTACCAGCCACCACAATAGCACCAATGATGTTCATGATGTCCAAGCAGTCAATGGGGCGAACCTTCTTACCTGCTCGTTTCTCCAAGATTTCTCCAATCTTCTGAATGCCCCACACAAGGTCTTCAGGGCCAGAGGCTGTACCACCAAAGCCCTTGATAGGAGCCCCTTTAGAGCGAATCAGCTTGGTGCTGTAGGTGAAGGTCTGCTTACCGCTTTCGTGAGCTAGGAAGGCTGCTTTAAGCGTTTTACCAAGGAGTCTCACCCAGCCCTCTCGACTGTCAGGAACAATGAAGTCTGCATCATCAGAGTCCACACGAGTGGGAGTCTTGAACTCATCCTTCACAGTAGGAAGCTTATCAACATTCTGCTTCTGGATGTTATAGCCAACACCAGAGCCCAGCATCAACAAGTCCATAGCCCAAGTAAAAGGCTCAACAGGCTGATCAACCACAGTGAAGGCACAGTTCTGGAGGCTTGAAAGTCCCAAGCGGTCAACAGTGGGAGTGCCCAGTTGCCACAAGAAGCGACCAGCCACAGTGCCCTTCAGTTCCAACAAGTATTTCTTCAGGCGGAAGCTTTCATCATCATTAAAGCCACAGCCAAGCTGAGTGTTACAGGCGTTGACAACTCGGTTTACAGTGTCTTCAAACTCCTCCGTGGGGCTGTTGGGGTTGCTCTCGTCAAGACGGCGAGAGTAGGTGCGCTTGTAGGTGAGATAACCAACAGTGCTCCACGGCGTACCAATTTCATAGCTCATTCAATTCCCTTTCTAGAAAGTCTGCTTTTTCTTCAATCTTATCCATAAACCTATCGACCAGCTCATCTTCGCTAATGTCTAATAGTTCTAATATTGTAACACAATCTTGCCTTCTTAGCAAGTCTGAGATGTCATGCAACGTGAGAGCCATGATTAGTCATTAATCCAATCAGCAAGTCTATCCATGTACCTATCAATAAGGTCAATACCAACCTTAAAGCCACCAACACAGAACGAATAGATGGCTCCTGCGAGAACAAAGGGAGAAGCCAGAACAATGATGGTGTATTTAGTTAGTGTTCGCATACTTCTCCCTCAAATAGTTAAGACTAATGGGCAGCTCATCAAAGCTACCATCGTGCACTTCGTTGAACATCCACACACCAGCCCATGAGCCATTGGTTTGAGGGGTTAGATAGTCCTCGTCATGTTGGTAGCAGATGCCAGCAAACAAGCCAGTCATGCGTTTACCATCAGCCCTACGAGCATAGGCAATACCTCTGTCCTGCACATGACCCATGACACAGCTCATGTGTTTCTTCGAAAGAAGAAGCGTAGGAGAGCTAACGGGGCGACCCATAACACCAGAAGTAAAGTAGTGGCAATAAGCAACACCATCAAGAACAACAGGCTGTAGGAAGTCATAACACTCCCAACCAAAATCTTCCAGATGAAAATCATGGTAGCCAATAAGTCCGTCCAGTTTCCTGTCAGATTCAATCGCTCGTTGAATGCGCTCTTCATGGTTTCCAAGCAAGAACACCATACGAGGTTTCCATTGCTTCTCCTTGTTCTTCTTTAGGCGTTGTTGTTCCTCACGGATGGGGGCTAGAAGGGCTTCCATGCCCTGTCTGCCAGCTTCAATGTCAGCTTGGTAGGTACGACCCTCAAAGCTCTTCTTGCCTACATCATAGATGGACAGGCTAGGCATATCCCAATGATCGCCCAGATGGACAATGACATCAGGCTTCTTCTCAGCAGCATACTTGCCTACCCACTTGAGGTGTTCAAAGCTGTGCCCAGGTTTGCACTGTGTGTCAGGAATTACTAGGTGTCTCATCCCACACTCCATAAGTTAAGTCTTCAACCACTCCTTTTTCTTCCAGCTTCTTTCGGACATCAACATAACCAATGCCCTCTAAGAAGGAAGCAAAGAAGCTTAACGCTTCAACCCAAGTAGATTCATCAGGGAGATGAACAGAGAGCTCTGCGCTTAGGGGTCTGTCGTGAATGGGGTTCTCATAGTCAATTTCTTCAAAGCTGAATTGAAATCGTTTCATGTTTTTCCTTTAAATGTTTGGTATGCCCTAGAGGATTCGAACCTCTGACCGTGAGATTAGAAATCTCATGCTCTATCCAACTGAGCTAAGGGCATAAGGTAACTACTGAGTTACTTCCTTGATTGAGGGGAACAAGCCATAGATTATATCACGACATTGTTCTGCAATCAAGCGGTGTTCTTTCTGTGTTGCTTTGTCACAGCGCAAGTTGATGTAATGAAGCCAGCTACGCAAGGTTCCATTCATATACATATTGCTGATGGTTAAGCCTTCAGGAAGAATCTTTCTAGCCACCTCTTTAGCAACACCACGATCAAGCATCTTCTTGTAATGCTTATCAGCAAGAGCTACAACATCATGCTGAGCATCTATCCAGAGCTGATGGAGTTCACCATTGTCTGTCTCAATACTGTTCTGTCTGTTCTCATAGTCCTGTAAGCGACATTCACCCAAGATGAATCCCTGAGCAACTGCATATCTCTGAGAGAACTCTTGGAAGCTGAAGCTCCTGTGTCTCAGGATTTGACGAGCGATGTCTCTGGTTGTTTCAATCTCCATGCAGACATTGACCATCTCAAAAGGACTCCAGTGCTGGTTCTTAACCAGATACTTGAGAAGCTTTGGTGCTGTTGTCTTGTTGTCCTGATTCGCTGGGTTGCTCACCCTCGCCATCTTTGCTATCAGCTCCTCCCCATTTGGCGTTGACCACACCAGTTTCACTGTCATCGTTAACCTCCCACTCTTTTGTATTGTTAATAGCTTCAGTAATCAAAGTCTTGATAGCCACTCTGAACAACAGGTCTTTGCCTTCTTCGTCTACATCTATAGTGAAGTTAGCAGAGCCGTCCTCGTTTTCTTTCCAACAAACCAGCTCAATCTTCATGTTGTAAACTCCTTAGCAATGAAAGCATTCTCATATTCCTCAGCCAGAGGAAGCACTGTTGCTCGTCTGAGCCTCGCCTCAATGAGCTCTCGTGCGTTGTTGATGCTACTGAGTTCCCATGAGAAAGCTTGTTCTTCTAAGAAGGTAGCAGCTTCCTGAGCATTACGAGCAACAACAGCCTGTAAGCCTCCATACTCTGATGTAGGGAAGGGAACCCAATAGCTAGTCAAGAACACATACCATTGTTCTTTCTCTTTCTTAGCCACGCTTAGTCCTTTCTTGTTTCTCAAGCTGTGTCTTCACTGAGTGACAGGTCTTACACAGCACCTGTAAATTATCCTTCTCACAGAACATCCTGTCAATGAAGATGTCCCATCCTTCAAAGCCCATACGAGGGTCAACAACAGGGGCAATGTGGTCTACTTGCACATCCTTCTGGACGAACTGGTTTCTGCAATGAGCACACCTGTAATGGTATGCCATTTTATTGGTTGCTTTATTAACCTTCCTCCCTATGCAAGCTTCCTTTAATGCCTTGTATTTAGGAGGCCATTTGCGTGTCGCTGTGCGTAGGGCAGAGGTGATAAAGCTTTTAAACCTTGCAGGAGTCCACTCGCTGTCGTTATACCTTACTCGTAATAATCCATTGGTGGAGGAGGTTTCCGAATCCTTCAACTTCTTTTTCGCTATGATCTGTTTCCCCCATTACAAACTTAATTGCATGAACAAGCTCGTGAAAGAAAGTGGCTTCAGTGGCTTGTAAGTTCATACCAGCCCTGATGCTTATCTCATACTTGCTTGGATCACAGAGCCCCATCTCGTGAAGCTCTGGAACAATCTTTACTGTCCACTCACACCCTGCAAGTTGGAAGCTTGAGGGAAGTCCCACATCTGTTGGTGATGTCTTCGTAGCCATAACAACCTTCCATTCTCAAGTGTTCGTTCTTTGCCCAGAGCCTCCAAGCAAACGGCAAGCATCTCTTGTTCTGTTGTAGCCTTGGCAAGCATCTTCTCTGCTTTCACTGGGCCCACACCCTTGATGCCTACAATGTTGTCTGCCTTGTCTCCCATCAGTATTTGCTTGTAGAAGAATCGGAGTCCTTCCTCTGCGGAGACATAGCTCTTTTCTTTCTTCACAAAATTGTAATGCCATCCTTGCACCTGATTGAAGTCTTTATCAACAGAGACAATGATTGCATCATCTCCAAGCTCGGTTGCCTTAATTGCAATGCAGTCATCAGCTTCCTCACCTTCGCTCATTATTGCACCCCATGCGGTAACTAGGTAGTTACGCAGGAGCTCCAGATGTGCTGGCTTCTCTTGTGGACGATTGCCTTTATAGGGGGCTGTGACAGCAATCTCTTTCCTGTAGTTTGTTTTACCAGTTAAGAAGATTTGCCAGTCATTCAGCCCAAGGTCAACCATCAGGATTTCCTCTAAGAAAGCAGCCATCGTTGAGATAGCCACTCCCTCAGAGTCATCCTTACAAGCGAACGCAATGCGATAGCACATCACATCGCCGTCCACTAATGCAATCACAAGGTCACTTCAGCTTCTTGTTCTTCCTGCACAGGAGGAGACACAAGCTCCTTAATCTTCAGGGCAGGGACATTGCTGGAGTGCAGGATGCTAACACCATTACCATGCATAGCAGATAGCTTATGGGTGTAGCTACTGATGGTGCATTCAGCAACAGTGCCGTTACCAATTTGGTCAGGAGCAATCTCGTTTCCTTTCTCATCAACAGCCTTGATGACATAGTTGCTCTTGGCAACAATGTATTTACCACGACCATAAGAGTCATCTGCTTTCTGTTTCACCTTGATGCCCAGCTCATTGACCAAGCGGGTAACAACAGAGTCAGACAAATCACCAATGCAAATCTCATATTTGTTGTTAGTCTCATTGAACTGTCGATTGGGCTCAGCCATGTGTTTAGCCCAGAACAGTTTACCAACGACTTTAACTTGTGCTTTCATTTGTGTTTCCTTTTAAAACATTGAACAATTATTGTAGCATATTTGGGGGAGTGTTGTCAAGAGAGGGATTCAAAAGAATCCTCGCAGTGACATACCCAAACAGTTCTACAAGGTAGTCTACGCTAGAGTCTTGCCCTAGCACCATAGTCACCTGTCCGTCTTTGACGAATAGGTAAACACTTGTATCGCTCTCTTCAATGAGCTCGATAAGCTTATCTCTATTATCCATCAGTGGGTGTCCTTCCATGATTTCCCAATGCTATATTCACCAGACAGAGGACACCTCAATTTAAAGTGCTCCCCCGCCTCTTTCATGGATTCAACAGCAAACTTTCCTACCATCTCTGCAAACTCCGGCTTAGTTTCTATCTGAATTTCATCATGCACATTAGCACAGAAGCCATACCACACCTTGTGTTTCCTAAGCTTAGCGTCTAGGAGCACAAGGGCTTTCTTCATAACAATCGCACCAGCACCTTGAAGAAGCGTATTGAGTGCGGAGTGTTCAGAACGCACCCATATCTTGCGACCATCCAAGCCTGGGACAAAACCCTTGTTCGCATACTTGGCAACCAAGTTGCGTAGCGTCTGCAACGAGGGAGTTGCGGAAAGAAACTTGTTGATAAGTTTGGTTCCTTCAGATGCGTCACCACCAACGATGGAGCCGATCTTCGACGGCCCCGCACCATAGAGGAACGCATAGATGAATGTCTTCGCATCATCTCTAGTTGGTAGCCCCGCAGCCTTTTGGTTGATGGTGTGAACATCCGTTCCATCCTTTGAGCTTCCCTCACAAACTGTTCTGACATACGCCTCATCCTTCATGTAATGAGCCAGCATCCGTAGCTCTAAGCCACTAGCGTCAGCACCCACAAGAACATTATCCATGTCCACAATCCACAAATCTCTACAATCTTTACCATATGGACTCCCAGAATTGGGGACTTGTGCCATATTGGGATTGCTATGTGTCATGCGTCCTGTTACAGCACCATTGGTGATAACACTCCCATGCACTCGTCCTCCATCATCTACAACTTCTAGCCAAGAACCTATCTGAGCCACACGCTTTTGGAGCATGAGGTATTCAGAGAGAAGCTTAGCCTCTGGTTTATCAATGCCTTCAAGAACCTTCTCATCTACGATGATGCTTCCCTTCTCTGTCTTCTTGGTGAAGACAACACCGATGGAAGAAAGCCTCTCAGCAATTTGTTGTCTAGAGCCAGGGTTGAAGATGACTACCTTGTCCTTCAGAGGCTTGCCTGTTTTCTCAGACACTCGCTTCTCAATGATGGGAGGGAACACCTTCTGTAGCTCTGCCTCAATGTCAACCATCTTACCTTGGAGCGTAGCCATCAATCCCTGAGCCTTGGGAATGTCAAGCCTAAAGCCATGCTCCTTTTGCTTCTGAATGATGATGGCAACCTGATGCTCCAGCTCAATGCTCTCCTCAGAAAACTCTTTAAGCAGTCCCATCAGGTGTTTATGCACATCAACTAACAAAGCCACATCCTGCTCACAGTAGGGGAACATCAGCTCTGTGTCTGGTGTGTCCCAACAATCAAGGTAACTAGGAAGTAACCCATCAACCATGTGCTTGTCAAAGAAGGCTTGAGGATAATCAATCTTGTTGTTTCCTAGCCTCTTCCCCCACGCCTCCAAACTGTGGCCTCCTTCTAAACTTGGATTGTATAGACGAGAGAGTATTAAGGTATCTATCGCCTTCCTTGCTGGTATCGAAACTTTCCAGCAGTTCCTCAACACTACTGCATCGAATCCGATTAAGTTGTGTGCGATCACTTTGTCTGAGTTTGCGATTAAGGGAATCAGTGTATCTGGCTCGGTGTGACATACGCTTCCATTCTTCTCGTCCCATGTGAAACAACACCAGATTTTGTTGTGCTTTTTGTTTGTTTCAATGTCGAGATAGAGGTTCATTTTTTGTCCAGTTGTTTAACCACAAGTGTAGCATAACCAGCAATGTCATGCCACGAGTCATCATAATAAGGATCACCTGAGAGAATCCTTGCCAGCTTGTTAGCCATCATGTGCAAGCTCTCTTGCATGAAAGGCTCAAGCTTATACCAGTTTTCACTGCGTTGCATCACAGCCTTAAGCTCTTGAGACAAGCCAGCAACATTGCGATAGTCACCATAGCGGTTGCCTCGTTGCTCCAGCGTGTCATCAACAGAGGCTCGTTGTGCATCACGATAGTTCTCCATGTATTGCTCAATGGCTTCCACACTTGTCTGTGGAGGGATGGCTGTGTTCCACAGAGTTTCTTTCATTCGTCCCATCAGAATAGTCCTTTCAAATCAGGAGCTTTATAAGCAACTCCTTTAATTATTTTACCATGTTCATTGAAGATTGGCAAGCCTGTCTCTTGATCAAACTTACTCCAGTTGCTGTTGTTAACTTCATCAATGGCTTCAACCACCTTCATGCCAGCACAATAGCCAGCACCAATGGCTGTCACAACTTGGTCAGCAAGGCTGTCAAGAAACTCTTTCCTGTCTCGTAACTCAATAGTTACCTCTCCTTTCTTTAGCTCAGAGGCTAGGGTGTTTAGGTCGTATGTCACCTTCCAAAGAAGGAACTCCCCCTTCCCCTTAGAGCCAAGGCTCATAAGCATTTCAACAATCTCTTCGAGGTGACACCCAAGCTGGACATTGAAAGCCTTCTCGTCAGGCTCTGGTCGTGCTCGTTTGTGCCACAGCTCAATGCTCTTCATGTCTTTCCTTTCTTAATAAAACTCAACAGCTTAAGGAGATAGTCTGCCTCATCATAGCCCATGCAAATGTAGTTGTCCTGAGTGTGAGAAGCATGGCTAGGGAAGAATGCAATGTAGCCATTACCTGTGTCTTCAATAGAGCAAAGGATGTCTACATGGTCAGCATACCCTCTTTCTGGGTGAAGGTAATAGAAGTTTTCATCAGACACTCTAATACGCTCTGAGCATCCGTCCTCTTCTTCTGTTACATCTCCAGCAATCAAGTCCTTCACCTGTGCAGTGAGGGTGTTAAGCTGTTCTAAGATTTCTTCATACTTGTTCATGTGTTCTTGGCTTTCAGTTTGGCTTCGATAATTTCAGATGCTTTCCACCAACCGATGTTAGATGCTGTTTGTAAATAATAACTACGCTCATCATCCGTCAGCCCCTGCCATTCACGCTTGGGTTGGCTGTGCTCGGCAATCAGTTCGGCTTGCCAGTCTGCAATCTCTGGGCATAGTTCTTTGATCCAATCTTTCATGCTTCCCCCTTGATGCCGTGGGCGGCTTCTATGGCTCGGGCAATGCTTCTATACAGCGTCTTGTTTGCTTCTGTGTAAGTCGCAATAGCAGGGAACACTTTGTAAAGTTGCTCATCCGTCAGCGGCTTACGCTTGGGTGGGGATGTGTAAAGAGGTTGAATAAACCCGTTCGAATAGCGAAATGCATCCTCTTTATCGAAGTGGATTTCTTCACAATCATTCAACCACGCCACAGGCTCTGGCTCTGGTTGTGCCAAGGCTTGTTTGATGGCGGTGATGGCATCAATCGTCTTTAATGTAGCCAATCCCGCTTTTTCAAAATGTCCCAACGCCTCCAACGCCAGTCTCAATGCTTCTCTTTCGGTCATGTGTTCTTCTCCTTGAGTTTGGCTTCGATTGCATCAGCAAATTCCCAAAAGCCACCGCCTTCTTGGGTGTCATCAAAGGCAATCTGCTTATCCTCATCCGTCAGCCCCTGCCATTCACGCTTTGGTGGGGATGTGTAAGCCCCAGACAAAGCACCGCAGTCCATGCACATATAACCAGACTTGACTACTTCATTTGTTACATCAGCGATTCGATGCTTACACGCCACAGGCTCTGGCTCATAGTCCAGCCCCAACTCTCTGGCGTTCTCCGCTTTCTTGTCCAAGGCTCGCTGTGGGGATGTGTAAAGAAATCCAGTGAATTTCTCAGGCAGATTCCACTTGGCAATAGCACCTTCATAGACAGTCGCCACAGGCTCTGGCTCTGGGGAAACACGAGGTGTTTCCTCCAAGGCTTGTTTGATGGCGGTGATGGCTGGCTGTCTTGCCTCAAGCCACGATGGCCCAGGATATTCCAACGCCTCCAACGCTAGTCTCAATGCTTCGTCTTTCATTTGATGTTCATCCATAATCCCACCTGAGCAAAGGCATAGCCTGTCCAAATCATGCCATTAGGCAAGTCCCCTTTGAGCCATTGTAGCACCCCTACAACTAAGTAGCCACAGCCTGTAGCCCCAACGATGAGGTGTTCAATGCTCATCATTCAACCCTTTCATAAGTTGCTTCAAAGATGTCGGGCTTGCACGCGTAGTGTTCGTTCTTCACGCCTGTGATTATCCAGTCGCCTGGGGTGACAAAGTGCGGCCCCTCAAGCGTGTGGATGATGGCATCCTTGCCTTGGTTGGCAGGCTTGACTTCTGGGTGGTCGCCCATCTTGAACCACTGCGTGGCTTCGATGATCACGGGCTTCTTTCTGAATTTCATACTTCCTCCGTGTCAACAAAGTCCCAATCAAAGAGTTCACATTCTTCTACACGCTTTATAACCATAAAGCACCCATCAAGAAACTCCTTCGCTCGTTCAGCATTGTGTCCAGTTACAACAACTTTAACAGTGATTTCATAGCAAGGAACATCTTCCATGCACCAGTCTTCAGTCGCCATATCTAAATCCTTTCGGGGGTGTCCAACTTGCGTTGTCCTTTTGCTCTTGTGAACTAGGCTTCCTCTCTTTGGAGCCTTGAGCATTGCCAATGCTACATAGTTTCTCGGCTTCATCAGTTCCTCCAACACTGGTAGGGAAAGGCCATGTTCTCCCATGAGGTAACTGCTTAGTTACCTTCTTGCTTGACAGGTTTATAAATTGTATTGAGCGTTTCGAATGTTCCATCTTCTTCTTTCTTGATGACAACTGATGTGAAAACTCGTTGACAGCCAAACCTTGGGTGGTCTAGGGCAAACACCTCAGCCACCTCATCGTCACCGACAAACCCAAACTCAGCATCATTGATGTAATGAACAACAGGCTTCATAGCTTCTCCTCTTCAATCTCTAACATTCTACCAGAGTCTTTGCTGTAAAGCAAGTGACAAGCTGGGCCAGTGATACCACTGAAGCGGTTCTTCAACACCCTCACCTTGGTGGTGTTGCGCTCTGTCTCATCCTCTGCCTGACCATTACGCTCCAAACCAATCACCATATCACTGAGCTGAGCAATAGAGCCTGAGCCTCGGAGCTGAGCAAGGCTAGTTGCAGCTCCCTCCTCATGTCCCTTGCTGTCAGGACGCTTGAGGTGGCTCACGATGATGAGACTAACACCAGTCTTCTGAACCAGTGTGCGGAGCTCTGTCATCACACGATCAAGGGCTTTACGCTCATCTCCATTGTCTTGTGCAGAAACAACAATTGATACATGGTCAAGGAAAATGTAGCCACAGCCAAAAGCACGAGCAAACTCTTCAGTGCGACTGACAATGTTCTCGATGTTGGTTGAACCAAAATGATCAAACATATACAGCCTGTCAGTGCCAAGTGTAGCATTGAAAGCATCTTTCTTCTCCTCATCTGTAGCCTCTGTGTCAGGCAAATGCAAGGGCTTGTTTGCAGCTAGGCTCATCAGGCTCAAGCCTGTCTTCCTAACGCTCTCTTCCAAGAACATCAAGCCAATGTTGTCCTGAGTCTTACAGAGGATGTGCCAAATAATCTCTCGCAAGAACTGACTCTTGCCCAAGCCTGAGCCAGCAGTGACAGTGACAAGCTCCCCCTTGCGAATGCCATAGGTGAGTTTGTTAAGTCCTTCAAAGGGGTAAGACACCTCAGCCTTGTCCAATGGCTTGCTCACTGTATCCCAGAGGGAGCTACCAGCAACAATACCATCAGGCATATGTCGCTCAGCACTCCACCAGCGATCAATAAACTCCTTCTCCTTACCAGCCAGCAACCAATCACAGCCATCCTTGAAGCCATCAACAGGCTTAAACACCTTAGCCTTAGACCCAAACAAGGAAGCAACTTGATTGGTTGCCTGTTGACCTGGCTCATCACTGTCAAAGCAAAGCACAATGTTCTCAAAACTATTGAGCCATTCATACTGAGCCTTGCAATCCTTCAAAGCCCCTCCTGCCCCACTCTTGATGGAAATGACAGGCCACTTAGAGCCAAGCATCTGGAACACAGCCAGAGCATCATACTCCCCCTCAACAATGGTGACATATTTGCCACCTTTGGTGAAGCATTGCTGTCCAAACAGGGTGGTATTCTTCCAGTCCCCTTCAATGAAGAACTTCTTGTCTGCAATTGTGCGCTTCTTCACTGCACAAAACTTCCCCTCAGCATTGTGATAGGGAAACCACACCTCATTAGACCCATCAGACACCAAGCCATAACGCTCACAAGTGGCTAGGCTGATGCGTCTGCTTCCAATGGCAGGGGTAGGTAGGCTGTGATAACGCCCAGCAAGGGCATTTATAGCCTCTACAGGCGTTTCTTTTGAGGGGGTTGGTAGGGTGGTAGCTTCCATAGGTTTCTTTCGTTCTGGCGGGGGCCGATACGAGCTCGGCGGAGTATGCTCTTGGCAGGCAAAACAAAAGCTACTTCCATCTTCGTTGACAGACAAAGCATCTGAACTGTCACATGAGGGGCAGGGCTGGTGTGTTTTGACAAAAGCCATTACAGGTTCCAATCGTTTAACAAACTGAGCTGTCTCTGTTTCTCTTCAGAGGTGAGCTCTCGTGGGCTGGGCGGTCTTGTTCGCAGGAAGGCGTCTTGGAAGAGTTCTAAAAACTCTGAATATCCAATGACATGAGCCATCTCAGCAGCATCCATCAGGGTGAAATGCAAATGCATCTCAAAAGCATTCTCGTTACACATCTTCGTCCTCTTCCTCTGTTTCAATGTCACTCTCATGTCGCAAATCATAGCGTTCATAAACATCAATGTCATCTCTGACAGTGTGATAACACTCATTGCACATATCTAAGAAGTCACCTGTTGAAGCACAACGGCGTGTGGCTTCAAAGTCAGATAACAAACTATTACAACAAACACATCTCATCTTATGTTCCTTCAATGTTATAACAACACTAATGTTATAAGTCTACTTATATGTTATATAAAACAATATAAGCCTACATATATGTTCTTATATGTATTTATTATACTCATAAGTAGACTACCTGTCAATGTAACTCTGTAGTTACCTTCATTGATATTACCAACTGCTCTGATAGAAAACTTCAATCATACCTGTTGATACATCATCATTCAAACAAAGCTCATACATTATCTCATAAGTTCTCTTGACATACTCCCAATAATACTCATCAACATCAGCATTGCCAAAGAAGAACCCACTAGCAGGAGGGAGAAACTTCTCTGCATATTCCTCACCATTCTGCAAAACTTCCTTGCATAAATCCCTGAGCTTGACAATTGCGCTAAAGGGAACTTCATACTCACGGCAATCGTCCTGTCCGCCTTGCACATTCTGAACAAACCAATAGTGAATGGCGTTTGCCTTGCGCCAATAGCCAATCTCAAACTCTAATTGATTTATCTCATACCCAAGGCAAAACACATCACCAACCTCTGCCAGCTCATCAGCATATATCTCACGCTCAGAAACACGCAGATAACGCTTACCCTTCAAATACATATCGAGTCCCATGATTACCTCCATTGTGTTGACATTGCTTCAGCGATACCAGAAAAGGTTCTGCTACGCTCTTTCCACCTATCAGGGCTTGGTGGCATTTTATGCACACGCTGTTCCCTTCCTTCAACAATATTTGTTGGCTCAAGTTTAGGTAGATTCTTAAGCCACAAACAAGTTGCTTTTGTTTCACCATGTCCAAACATCCAAGGCTGAATGATTTGGTCAGGCTTTCTAATTTTACTGCTAATAATGCTTATTGGGTTTTCCAATGCAATCTTAGGGATGTCTGCATTTAGCAAACGGCTCACAAAATCTAAGGCTTCTTTTTGTTCCTCTACTTTATCTTTAAACCACCTTGCGCCACTAACTGCCAAGTGTGTGCATGGTGGATGTGCAACCATCAAATCCCATCCCTCATTGATGATATCAAAAACATCACCTTGATAGTGAAGTCCAGGTTTTTCAGAGGGCAAAAGATCGCATGACATGGCGTAATGTCCCTGCTTTGCAAAAGCATCTCTTACTGCTCCAGAATACTCACACGCAACAAGCACTCTCATGTTAACTTCCTTCTGAAATGTTTTCAAAAACAATGCTATAGATAGCATCAATGGTTTCTTGTGGCTCTCTTGAATAACCACCTGCTGCAAAAAACTGTGCAATGCGTTTTAGTTCCTCTGGGTTGTCCATGAGAGTCATTATCTCATGGATGGTTAGAGACAAAATCTTTTCATATCGACTCATTCTTGCACCTCATAATTTCCAATGTTAATCAAAGGCTTCTTTGTAACGGGCATCACTTGCATGAACGCAACATCAGCAAAAGCTACAGGCTGTTTATTGTCATCAACAAAACTATCAAACAAGTAGGGATTATATCTTACTGGTTCCCAAGATACTTTGTCTGATGCTAGTAGGCTGGTGCAAAAGTCACCAACAACACCAGCGTGGACATTCTTGCGCCTCTCCCTTAGCACACGATCACGCCCTGCTTTTGACACCTTAAATCGTGGATTGTCCAACAAAACATATGACAAGTGGGCTATCACTTTCCCTTTGTTGTTTCCCTCCATTGATCGGACAGAGAAAAGCCTTTTGTGTAGGTTGAAATAGACAAACACTTTCATTTTAGTTCCTCTGGAATTTCAACTTCATCACCCAGTTTGCTTGCGACATAACAACGCATGGCAGCGATTAGTGGGGTTGTTCCGAATTGGTGGCACTTCCCAAGTCCCTTGTTGGCATACCATGTCGGTGCGTCCATGCCTGACCCAATACAAATACTCTCCCTCTCAATGATTACCCCACCTTGCGACCAGTAGGTTGATGGCTTCCACAAGAACTTGTGTTCCACGAACCCTATGGTTTTGAAAGAGCACACCTCCCCATTGTCGATCACGGCATCTTGCCCTTCACACTTCGCTACCGCCCAATCAAGGGCGGATCCTGTCAATTCTGATGTTTTCATGTTTTCCTCCAAGGTTACTTGATAGTTACTATCTTTATCATCTTCTTGCCATGGGCAGGGTATGCAACATTATGCACACCCTTGTCCCAACAGGCACGACATGACAGACATTTGCCCTCTTGCTTGTATGCAGGGCAGACATGGGCATCAACAATGCTCTCAGGCTTGACAACCATAGAGACAAACTGTCCAAACTTTGGAGCCTCGCCGATGTTATCGCCACTATAGCGCACAACAACATTGGGCAAAGCATTGAGCCTGTCAAGCACCTCATGGAACTTGACAAACTTATACATTCTAGTTGGCATCCAATGCTGACACCACGGCGTGGCTTGACAAACTTGATAGATTTTCTCTGCCAACTCGAGGGCATAAACATCCCCAGAGTCAAACCATCGAAAATATCTGCTACTCTGCAGGGCATCAACCATATCAGACACCCATGTGTCGCTCTGCCATTCGGCTTTGTTGATGTCACGGATGCGCTTGACATTGGGAAAACGATAGTTGCCTGTCGTGGCATAACAGCCTTGACAAACCTCCACCAATTCCCCATTGTCCCCAATAGAGCCAGGACAAGTCTCCAAAGCCTGTAAAGACCAACTCTTACAGCCTAGTTTTGATGTTTCAGATAACATTTAGAGCCTCCAAAATGAGCCATGAAAACCACAGCGACAAACAGATTATAACAAATGTTCGGTCAGTCATTTGTCAACCTCTACAAAATCGTCATAGTCAAAAGTTGCAAGCTGTCCTGTATGGTAGTTACCACCAGTCAGAAACTCTGCGGCATTGCCACAAACTTTGACAAAAAATTCTGCTGTGTTTGGGTCGTAAAAACGCTCTCCAACATCTAGCTTTTTAAATTTTATCAGCATGGAAACCTCCATTGTGCAGGCAAGATTGCCACCTAAAGGGACTCATAGAATCCCTTTAGATAGAGTCCTATCAAATCACTTTAGCATCAGCCTGACGGACACGCAACCGAGCATGATCACGATGGACACGGACAACGCTCGAATGCTTGACAGTTACAAAACGATCAACACTAGGACGGGCTTTGCGGATTGTCACACTAAACAAGCCCACATGAGCCACCTGTCCATTGTGTCGTTTGCCTTCATGGTAAACAGTTAAAAACCTATTGCCATGCTTGGACACAAAACTACGGGCAACAAAAAACTCACGGATTTTTGCAAACATAAAAACCTCCATTGTGGACATTCGATGCAAGAGCGCATCAGATAGAGGCCTGGACATCCAAGCCCCTATCGGGGTGCTCTCACTTCTCACCTCGCCCGATGCTTGCCATGGCGGATTGAATCAGATCGCTGGCTGTTGCATATCCCTGATCGTAGGTGGCTTGCATGATGGCTTCCAAGGCTTCCAGAAGTCCCTCTTTGCTTCCTAGGTTGATTTTCTGGTTTTCTGTAACTTCGGAGTTACCTTCTTCGGTTTCCCCTTCGGGCTTTTCGGTCTTGACCTTCTCAACCTTGCCCTCTTCGTTTACTTGGGCTTTGCCAGATTCTAGCATCCTAAGATCTTTCACCAATTTTTGAACACTGTCGTAAGAGTCAATGACATTGAATAGCACTTGCCTGCTTTCCTGCTCGCTTGCGTGGTCGATCACTTTTTTGAATTCGCTCTTGCGTGTCTTAGCCGTGTTCGCATCATACAGGCTTTTGCATTGTGCGCCGTATCCGTCGATCATCGCCGTGTATTCTGCCTTGTTCTCGATTGTATATGCTTGGATGCATTGCTTGAGAATCTGGATCAGGGTTTTGCCATTGTCGGCTTGGACGGATGCGAAGTGCGCTCCGATGCTTTCGGGGCTGATGACATCGGTAACTTCTGAGTTACCTTTTGCTTGCTTGCTCATGATGTTTCCTTTCGGGTTGATTGACAGCACCCATTGCGCTGTCAGTGATGTAAGTATAGCACCATTTGTAACTTGCAAGTTACCTATTGTAATTCCCTACTGTTTTGTGTGGATACCTTTGTTTTCATTTACCACCTAGTGTGTATACTTTGTTTATTGGGAGATACCCTATGTTGTCGGACAGTAGTCCTCCGGTTTTCATTGTAGTGCATGGATGTAATGCTTTGGTTTCTTGGGGCTTTAGGGGTTACCTCCTAAGCCCACACATTAGTACCTCCGTTCACAGAAAGTTCACGGGAGTAACACTTTTGTTTCTCAAAAGACCCCCCGGGGAGTGGCAAATGAGTTCAACATAGTAGCGGTAGCCACTTAGCCACAAAAAAGAGCAAAAATGGTCTATAATTAATAACCAAAAGGTCATTAAAGCTGGACAGATAAGCTCTTGATTCTTAAGGGAAATGTGTATAAGTTGTGGATAACTATGTGGATAACTAAAAAGGAGAGCTTGACAGCACTAAGAAAGTAAAGAAAGAGACACATAGCTCTTGACAAAAGAGAAAAAATATGCTATACTATATACATATATGTCACTCAGGATGACATAAGACAGCACTAAGGAAGCTGTTATTTTTTGTTATAATGCTTGAGTTGTTATTGCTTAAGCATTTCTTCTTACTTATAACTAGTGCTTAGACAGTTATAAGAGAATAAGGACATAGATGACTCAAGAGTTACTTACAGAAGTTTTGTTAAACCCTGAGCCGTTAGGCGATAAGCCGAAGGCGAAACGAGGGAGGCCCCGCAAGGCCGATGTTGCTGCTAAGAAGGCTGGCAACAGGAACGCTGTAGGCCGTCCGAAGGGTGACCAAGCCATCATCAATGAATATCGTTCAAGGATGCTGGCAAGCCCCAAGAGTGCTAAGGTGTTAGAGAAGATTTATGAGGCAGCTCTAGATGATGCTCATAAGAACCAGAGTGCTGCATGGAAGCTCATTATGGACAGAATGTTGCCTTTGAGCTATTTTGAGAAAAGCAATTCTGCTGCTGGTAGGGCTAGTGTTAACATCACCATTACAGGCGTTAACGGAGAAACTACAGTGATAGGGGAAGCCTCAGATGAAGCTGAGGACATTACTTTTAAGGACTTATGAGCAATCTTAACATTAAGCTCCTACCTTGGCAGCAGACTGTATGGGAAGACAAGACACGCTTTAAAGTGGTGGCTGCTGGGCGAAGAACAGGCAAGAGCCGTTTAGCTGCTTACCTCTTGTTGTTCTATGCCTTGCAGACAGAGAAGGGTCATGTGTTCTATGTTGCTCCCACACAGGGACAGGCAAGGGACATTATGTGGCAGACGCTCTTGGAGGTTGGACATCCTGTCATCTCTGGGAGCCATGTTAACAACTTACAGATTAAGCTGATTAACGGAGCCACCATCAGCCTTAAAGGGGCTGACAGACCAGAGACAATGCGAGGAGTGTCCTTAAAGTTTCTGGTTATGGACGAATATGCAGACATGAAGCCAGAGGTTTGGGAGCAGATTCTCAGACCAGCCTTAGCTGACCAGAAGGGCTGTGCTTTGTTCATTGGAACTCCAATGGGCAGGAACCACTTCTATGAGCTCTATCAACACGCTCTAAGCGGAGAAGATGAAACCTTCAAGGGCTGGCATTTCACAAGCTATGACAACCCCCTAATTGACCCTCAAGAGATTGAAGCTGCTAAGAAGAGCATGAGCAGCTTTGCTTTCAGACAGGAATTCATGGCTTCCTTTGAAGCACAAGGAGGGGAGCTGTTTAAAGAGGAATGGATTGTTATAGACGAAGAAGAACCTGACAAGGGGGACTATTACATTGCCATTGACTTAGCTGGTTTTGCTGATGAGAGCAAGGCGAGTAAAAGTAAGAAGCTTGACAACAGTGCCATTTCTGTGGTAAAATGTAATGAAGATGGTTGGTATGTTAAAGAAATCATCTATGGCAGATGGGGAGTCGAGGAGACAGCTCAGAAGATTTTCAATGCTGTGCAGAAGTATGAGCCTGTGAGTGTAGGCATTGAGAAGGGAATTGCTAAGCAAGCTGTGATGCCCTACTTGTCCGACCTAATGAGAAGAAGACAGACATTCTTTAGAGTGGAAGAGCTTTCACATGGTAATAAAAAGAAGACAGATAGGATTGTTTGGGCTTTACAGGGACGCTTTGAGCATGGGACAATTGTTCTTAACAAGGGCAAGTGGAACATGGAGTTCTTGGATGAGCTCTTCCAGTTTCCAAACCATCTTGTGCATGATGACTTGATTGACTCGTTGAGCTACATTGAGCAGCTTAACAAACAGAGTTATGCCCTTGACTGGGAAGAAGACGATTATGAACCAATGGACGCTATTAGCGGCTACTAAGGAGAAGCGATGAGCTTTGAAGAAGAAACCTATAAGGAAGATGCCCTTGCTGGTTGGGTGATGGAGAAGGTCGAGAAGTGGCGTGACCATTACGAAGGCAACTACAAGGAACGCTTTGAAGAGTATTATCGCTTGTGGCGTGGACAGTGGGATGCTGCTGATCGCACCAGAGAAAGTGAAAGAAGTAAGATTATTAGCCCTGCCCTTCAGCAAGCAGTGGAGAGTGCTGTTGCTGAGGTTGAAGAAGCCACCTTTGGTAGGGGTAAATGGTTTGACATCAAGGACGATGCTCGTGATGCTCAGAACCTAGACATTGAGGTAACTAGGAAGTTACTTGAAGAAGAGTTTCAGTTCACTAAGGTTAGACGAGCTATCTCTGAAATCCTCATCAATGCTGCTGTTTATGGCACTGGCTGTGGGGAATTGGTGCTGGAAGAGGTGAATGATGTTAAACCAGCTACTCAGCCCATCCTTGATGGGGCTGCTTTGGCTGTTGGTGTTATGGTGCAGCCTCGCACAGCAGTGAAGGTTCGTCCTGTTTTGCCTCAGAACTTCCTCATTGACCCCAATGCTTCCTCCATTGAAGAGGCTTTAGGCGTTGCTATTGATGAATTTGTTCCTAAGCATCAAGTAGAAATCCTGCAAGAGCAGGGAGTTTACAAAGATGTTGACATTGACAGTGCTGCTCCTGACCAAGACCTAGAGCCTGATCAAGACTTGGTGCTCTATCAAGACGATAAGGTGAGAGTTACTAAGTGGTATGGCCTTGTTCCCACCGATTTGCTGAAGAAGCACATGGGCACTTATGAGGACAAGCCTGAAGGCAGCAAGGAAGACGAGAAAGAAGACGAGAAAGAGCCTGAATACACAGAGGCTATTGTTGTTATTGGCAATGGTGGTGTGTGTTTGAAGGCTGAAGAGAACCCCTACATGATGCAAGACCGCCCTCTGGTGGCTTTTGCATGGGATGTTGTCCCTGGTCGCTTCTGGGGAAGGGGCATTTGTGAGAAAGGCTACAACAGCCAGAAGGCTTTGGACGCTGAATTGAGGGCTCGTATTGATGGATTGGCTCTCACTGTCCACCCAATGATGGCTATTGATGGTTCTCGTATGCCCAGAGGCTCTAAGTTTGAGATTAGACCTGGAAAAACCATCATCACCACAGGCAATCCTGCTGAAATCCTTCAACCTTTCAAGTTTGGTAGCATTGATAACATCACTTTTGCACAGGCTGGTGAGCTCCAGAAGATGGTTCAGATGGCTACTGGTGCTATTGACGCTGGTGGCATCACTGGTGGAGTGAATGGAGAGGCTGCTGCTGGGGCTGTTTCCATGTCTTTGGGTGCAATCATCAAGAGACACAAGAGAACTCTGATTAACTTCCAAGAAACCTTCTTGTTGCCTATGGTTAGCAAGGTTGCTTGGAGATATATGCAGTATGATCCTGACAGATTCCCTGCTCAGGACTTCAAGTTTGTAGCTTCTAGCACATTGGGTGTTATTGCTCGTGAATATGAGGTGACTCAGCTTGTTCAGCTCCTCCAAACGCTGAGCAATGAGAGTCCTTTGTACCCCTTGTTGGTACAAGCTGTCATTGACAACATGAGCATTTCTAACAGAGAGAGCTTCTTGGAGCAAATCAAACAAGCACAACAGCCTGATCCGCAACAGCAGCAGCTTATGCAGATGGACATCCAAGTGAAGATTGCCACTGCTGAAGCTCAGATTGCTTTGTTGCAAGCACAAGCTGCTGAGAGCCAAGCAAGAGCTGCTAAGTATACCACAGAAGCTCAGGCTGTTCCTGTTCGGTTGGAGAATGACCGCATTAGAGCCATCTCTGCTAACATTAAACCTGGGGAGCAGGATGATAAAGAGTTTGAACGCAGAGCTAAGGTGGCTGAGCTGGTGCTGAAAGAGCGTGAGATTGCCTCTAAGGAAGCCATTGTGTCTCAGCAGATGCAAGAAAGCCAAGGAGTGAATGACGCTGTATTGGAAGACCTTGCTAAGAAGTTGGGCGAATAATGGACGATATTAAGAAACTACAAGCTGTTCGTAAACTTGCTTCTGAGCTGGAAAGCAAGGTAGAACAGAAGCAAGCTAAAGCTCAGCAGAGCACCATGCAAGCAATTGACTTGGTGGTTTCTGCCTTCAAGAAGTTCAAAGAGGATGTGAAGGCTCAGATGGAAGTTGTTCGCTCCATTCCTCCTGAGAAGGGAGACAAAGGAGAGAAGGGCGACCCTGGACTTCCTGGGCCTGCTGGTCGTGACGGCAAGGATGGCAAGGATGGGAAAGACGGACAGGACGGACAAGATGGTGTGTCTGTTGTTGACGCTCGTCTGGACTTTGATGGACACCTTGTTATGGTGTTGTCTAACGGCACAGAGATTGATGCTGGTGTTCTTGCCCCTGAGAAAGCTTCTGAGATTTATGCAACGCTCAAGCAAACCATTGATGGTGGTGGAGGTAGTGCTCTAACCATTAGCGATGAAGGGGTTACCCTCACCTCTGGTGCTACCAAGATTAACTTTGTTGGGGCAGCAGTTACAGCTTCTGCTACTGGCGATGAAGTAACTGTTAATGTGTCTGCTGGTACAGGAAGTGTTACTTCTGTGGACTTGTCTGTTCCCACTGGCTTGTCTGTTTCAGGCTCTCCTATTACCACTTCTGGCACTATTGCAATTTCTTTGCAGAGTGGCTATAGCATTCCTACTACAGCTAGTCAGACAAACTGGGATGCAGCATATGGCTGGGGCAATCATGCTTCTGCTGGGTATCTTACAACAGAGAGCGATCCTACTGTTCCTAGTCATGTTAAAGCTATTAGCACTACGAACATTAGCAATTGGAACGATGCTTATACAGATCGTTTGAAGTGGGATGGCGGAGCAACTGGTCTTAATGCTACCACTGGTCGAACAAGCCTTGGTCTTGGAACTGCTGCAACAATGACTGGCCCGAGTGGGACTATTGTTGGTACGACAGACACACAGACGCTGACAAATAAGCGAATTAATCCGAGAGTTACAACCCCAGGCGCAACTTCAGGCAACTTCACAGCTAATGGCGATACAAGTGATGTCTTTGATTGTTTTGGTTTAACTGGAGCAATCACCTTCTTAACGCCTAGTGGAACTCCTGTAAATGGTCAGCGTTTGATGATTCGCATTGAAGACAACGGAAGTTCTCGTGGCATCACTTGGACAACTTCAAGCGGTGCTTTCAGGGCTGTTGGTGTAACACTTCCAACGGCTACAACTGCTTCTAAGATAACTTATGTTGGTTGTGTGTATAACTCAACCGATGTGTTTTGGGATGTAATCGCTGTTATTACATCGGCGGCTACGACCTGCTTCTGGAAGGGCATGGACATGTCCTACCCCGAGCACCGCTTTAACATTATCGTGACTGGGAAAC
>OGVO01000022.1_pt1 | contig 25541 bp, 35 predicted proteins | sample 1575771 | NCBI WGS metagenome assembly OGVO01 (sample SAMN07581527, study PRJEB24739) | freshwater metagenome | place: Singapore | collected 2015-01 | reverse complement strand
GCCACGCCAAGGTCAGGGTTTGCGCCTCCAATGTTAGCGTCGATAAACCACCCAAGGCTGTCTGTGCTGAAGATTTTGTTAGCGGGAGGGTAGTAGTAGACGTCGAAGACGAGAGGTGTCGCATCGACTGAAATACCACAGCTAGCCCCGGAAAGAACGTCGGAAAAAATTTGCAGCGTTACATCAGAAGAGCTTGTCTTTTTGTATTTAAATACTTTCCCACCATCAAAGAAAAATGCGTCAGTCACCCCTATTGTGGCAAGACCAATTCTTTGCTCGTCACCGGTTGTGGAGCCGTCGTTAATAGCAAAGTTACATTGAGCATTTGATCCGGGAGAGTGTACAGCTTGTAGCGAGCCTCGAACATATACCTCATAGTCTCCGGGATCGCCCTTAAGAATAAAACCAGGGATTTTTGTTGAGGGAGCCTCCGCGCTACCCGTAGCTGTGGCTACGGGACAGTCTGCGTCAACCGGGAAGCCCGAGAGGGTGGTGCTTGTGTTTGTGAAATTACAGTTAGCCGTAATCGGCGTTCTCACACTCCCATGCAACCGCGCTTGCTGCACATCACTCACATCTAGGCGATCACCAAGCTCTACTGAGTCAATAATAAGCGTTCCAGTAGTAGCTGGAGATGCAAAGCTCACACCTGTTGAGTTGGTGCCAAACTTAGTGGGAATTACATAATCTCGCTTAATGTCGTCCGTTGCGAGAGTGACGCAATTACTGTCACCGCTCAGAGTGGTGCCGTCTTGGCGAACACACGCCGTTACGTTTGGCGCTGTATTTACTGCTGAGAATTTAATCTGGGCGTTTGCGCCATCAAGTGCGTCGGACTGAGTAACGTCCTGCGTAAGGATAATGGTTTCTGATGATGGGAGGAAGCGAAGGGACTTCTTTCCAAAGATCGGAAATGTCGCCTCGTCTTGTGGCGTTGCTGTTCCTGTCTCCGACCAGCCCAGAATTGTGGGCCCTGCAAGTAATTCAGCTTCAAACTCTCCGTTAATCAGAAGGTTTCGGTTTCCCGTCTCGATCAATCCACCGCCTGTCACCTTTGTTGATTGGTTAGCAGGAGTGAAGAAGTTGAAGTTAGTGAAAGCTGTGCCAGACTGACCGCCAAGCTTTGTCGGAGGCAATCCTGCGATTGCCGAGTGTGCGTAAATCAGAGCGACTAGATATGCTATAACTCTCATAGTGTGCCTCATGCCTTAAAGAAGTGTACTTCTACTGCCTGGCCCGTTGCTGCCGACTCTGCAATGAATCGAAGCTGCGTCCCGGTACATTCGTAATCTTCTGATCGACCGGCCTGCAACTGCATACCAGCGGTTGCTGTAGGGTCTGCGTCGATTCTCATTCTTAGGTTTACTGTGTTTGTATCAATTGCTTGAACCTTGAACTTTACAGTCCCAGAAGGTATGGCAATTGTCGTCACATCCGTGTTTGCGATAACAGCGGATCTTGCATCTTCATAGGCAAGTGCGGCAGGTCGGCTAACTGTAACCAGGCGACCGGAGCCATCCAAAAGAAGCTCTTTGTGAATATTGTTAACGGAGTCAAAGCCAAGTGCGAAGGCCGCAACTTTAAGCGTTTGACCGTTTGTGCTGACAACCTTCTGTGCGTTACCAACCAAAGAAGCTTCACCAATAAAAGTAGCGCCGTCTGATAGGCGCATAGAGAGCGGAGTCCCAGCGGCTTCGTGGCGAGTCGCAAGGACTTGGCGAAGTGTGTTGGCATCGGCCGCGCCCGTGTCGTAGCTCAGTTCGCTACCGGACCGCTTAAGGTTTGCAGAGACTCGGAGTGTTTGGGCGGTATCCGCACCTGAGTTGAAGTTCGCAGCGCCCGTCGCGTTTCCGATCTGTGCGGCCGCACGAACCGCATCGCCGACAATTCCGAAGTTGTTTGTGAGCTTGCCATTTATGGTTGAAAGGGTTGCTTCCGTAGCAAATCCAGCAAGACCGCTAAAGTTTACAAGAAGCTCCCCGGCAGTATTGATGCTCGCCTGTTGGAAGTTGCCAGCAGAATCTTTGCCTCCAATAACTACGCCAGTGAGTGGTGCAGGGTTGCCATCGGTGCTAACTGTTCCAGCAAGGGCAGAAGTATCGCCATCAATCGTTCCCAGGAGTGCGGTCTGTGCCTGTTGCTCTGCAAGCGTCGCTGCGCCAGTCGGAAGCGCAGAGGAGGCAGTTACGACCTCTAGCTGTCCGCCCGCATTTGTTTTAAGGCGCGTGGCAAGTGTTCCGTCTGTCCCAAGCGCCTGAACACCTGTTGCAATAGGGGCAGCGCCAACTGTTCCAAGGTTGGCAGCAAGGGCAGATGTATCGCCATCAATAGTTGTCAAAAGTGCGATTGCGTCGTCATCTGTTACGTGAAGTTCCTCGAGCGTTGTTGTTGCGTTAGTTGTTACGTTGGCAAGAAGACCAGTGACGCCGTCGCCGATTGCAACCGAGTCGTTTACCGAACTGATTGCGACGTTGAGATCGCCAGCAGTTACGTTAATGGGCCCTGCAAGAGAGGAAAGCTCCACGGGCAAAAGCCGGCTATTTGCAGGGGTTACTGTGTCAACCAAGACGGGGACAGGAACGCCGTCCTTAATAAAGAAAAGCCCTGTTGGCAGAGGCTTGTTGTTGGCAGCATTTGCCGTGTCTTGAATTACTTGTGAAGGTGCGCCATTAAGGACAAACTCAAGTGGCGGGACGGTTACAGATACGGGCGTTGGGGGGTAGAGGTAGCTAATCATTTACGCCCCCTTTGACACACCACTAACGTGTGCCGTGATGTTGCCTGTGCCAGCGTTGTTTGAGACCGAAAGGCGCAGAAAGTTGAATGTATTGTCGCGAATCAGGACTTGGTATTGCGTATCGGTTGCCCCTACGAGTGTCAGAGTTGTGCCGAAATCAAGCTCGCCAAAGGTCTTGGTGACAGCGTTATCCGCATCAGTAGATCCCTCGACCCTAAGCGTCGCATTTACAGTGGGGTCGATTGTGATTTCATAGAGGATTGAGTCAAGCTGCTTTGTGCCTGTCTCGGTAGATATTGGGTTTGTCGTTGTATCGACTGCGCTCCAAATAGTGTATTTTGGGGCCCGCTGTTTACGGCTCATTCCACGCTCCTTGTGGGTTCAAGCACGGTCAATGTGCTTTAGATATGGTTTAAGGCTAAGACCTGTAGAGCGTTCTGTCTAGCGTCGTTTGAGCCCTTCCAGCAGCATCGAGGTTTTTTGCACCACCAAGCGAAACTTTCTTTGGTGCCCCTGCGGGTGCTTGCTCTGGCGCTGGTTGACCCTGGAGAATCATCATTCTTGCAGGGTCGGCGATAGGCGAAACCTTTGCGCCAAGGACAGTCGAAAGCTGCGAGCGCTGTGTCGGTGTCAGTTTCTTGGGCATGTTTTTAACAAGATCCTGCTGAATCTGCATGTAGAGCTTGGGGTAAACAACCTTCATCGCCTCCATGGCCCGCGGGTTTAGGTAGCCCTCTTTAAGCTGGTCGATAACCTTAAACGGCTTTTCGATTGCCGTCAGGTAGTCGTTAAACTTAATAAGCTCAGACTTTGGCGGCATATACTCGTCGTTAAGGTAGAACTCTTTTCTGTTTGGAAATTTAGAGTTTAGGAATGATGAAGCGGCCATCATGCGGTTTTGTAGGGCCTTTGAGGTGTTTGGCATGAACGTGTTAAAGTCCTTGTTCTTGCGCATGTACTCTTCGATCCACTCCTCGGGATTAGTCTGCATCTTTTCGAGAGACTCTTTTGCTCGCTTTACCTGGGCTTCAGACATTACCGCTGCGGCCGTGTAGGATGTTGCTCTCCGTGGCGCAGAGAAAAAGCCCTTTGTGGCTGATTGAATCTTGGTTTTTGCCAGGTTCTGAACAGACTCGGCTGCGGCCATAGTCGGTAGGCCCGACTTGAAATAGCGGTTAAGGCCTGCCGCCCCACCCTTATAAAGGGCGTATCTTGCCATTTCGCTCGCCTGGTAAACGGGTGAAAGAATTGAGCGAAACGCATTGGCAAAATCCGTTCCCGATGGATTGATGTTTGGTGGCAGGGCGTTTACCGCTGTTATTACGTCGTCAATTACGGGCTGGTATTTTGCACCAAAAAGAATCTTCTTTTGGGTGTCTTCCATGCGCTGTATCTTGCGAACAAACGACTGAAGATTAACCTTTCCCTCTTTGTTCTTTGAAGCCTTTAAAAGCTCAGTAACGCGCTGACGACGAGCAACGTCGAAAGCATCGGGGAACTGCTCTGCAAGCTCAAGCGATGTCTTGTAGTCGTTTACGTCAAGAAACTTGCGAGCAAGCTTTTCTGCTGGTACGTCAGCGATCTGGTCAGCAATGCCCTGCATGGTTTTTGCTCTAATCCCTAGCTCGTCTGCAATGGGCTGGTATTTCTTGTAAGCGTCAGCGTATGTCTTCTTTGCTTGACCCCAGCCCTTGAGCCATTCGTTAATAGCTTTTTCGTCTTTGCCAAAGGCTTGCTTTGCCGCAAACTCAATTGCATCCTCTTCTGCTCTGCCAGCGGTTCGGTAAAGATCACCCATGGCATCGGCAAGCGTTCTTTGTCCTTGTCGATTGGCTTCGGCAAGCCGCTGGCCAATGACTTTTTTGATCTGGTTGACCTGGGTTAAATTCTTAGCACCCATAAGCATCTGCATCATTTCATCAACGGTGCCGCGCTCTGCTTTTAGCAAAACCTGATAGGAGTCTGTTTTGGCTATGCGCGAAGGAACAAGTTTCATGATGCGCTGGCTGGGCTCCATGCTTCCAAATGTCTCAAGTGTTGATTGGAAAATCATTGGAGCATCGCCCAGGTCGGCTTTGATTTGATCGCGTAGGCCAATCTTAATAGCATCTCCGGCATCAAAGCGAGATACCTCGCCAGCACCAAGCGGCTTGGTCACGGCTTCTTGTAGTAAATCCTCGACCGCCTCGCGCTTTTTAGCAATACTAGCGCCAGGAATGGATGCGCCGCCACCAATTGAACTTTCCATTTTGCCGACAAGCGGCTCTGCGGAAATCATTCCCAGGGTAGGCTCAACTTCTGTGCCAACTTCTTTTGAAAGTCTGGCCACGGCTTCCTTAACACCCTCGCGTTGATTGAGGTTAAGTGTCCCAAGCATTTCATCTTCTGCTTGAATTGAGTTTTTTAGAATTTCTTTTTCTGCGTCTGGAATGTCTGTGCGGTTTGCTAGGTTTCTTAGCTTGTAGCTCTTATCTATGCGCTTCAACGCCCTTTCTGCTACTCCACCAATTGCACCAAGGCCAGCACCTGCTGCGCCACCAAAGGCGGCACCGGTCCCAGCGGCAGCAAGGACTGACTCGGCAGTAAACTCAGCGTCACCAAGGGCTTCTTCTGTTACGAGTTGGGCTTCGCCAAATAGCGCACCCTCAACTAGACCGGCCGTCCCAAGCTCTGCGGCTTTGCGCACAACAGACTGCTTGATGCCATTCCCTACGACTCTCTTTGCTACTTCCTCGGCTACTTTTGAGCCAGAGCGAGCAGCAAGTTTAGCGGCAAACCCTGCAGGAGTAGCGGCGGCGATTCTAGCGCCTACGCTTGTGCCACCAGTAAAAAGAGCGGGAACAACAGCACCACCAATCTCGCCAGCAATAGACGCAACCTGGTTTCGTTCTTTAATCTGCTTTAGTTCTTCCTCGTCAACCGCGCCAGTTTTGACCAGGAGCTGGTCTGATAGACCCAAGGTAAGACCGCGAGCACCAGCGTACAAAAGCGCCTTGGCCGTCTGATTGCCATACTTCGCCTCATCTGCCTCGTCCTTCAATTCCTCTGGTGTGACAGGGATAAGGCCCGATGCTTCTGCTTCTGCAGCTTGATCCGCTGGTATGTCGTACTTGTCGCCAAAGGTGTCTTTAAAGGTAATTTTCATTTTCTTTTAAAGCTCGCAAATTTATCGGCTTGATTCTGCCACCCAAGAGATTTCGCCTTATTTTGCAAACCAATATCGGCACGCTGCAATATTGTCTCAAGTGACTTTTTAGATGAAGCGTTAAGGCGAGTAAGCTCAAGTGGGTTAGCTACGACGTTTTCAAGGATCTCCCTCTCGGCATCACTGACAGCACCTTGTCCGACAAGCGTAGTTCTAAGTGCACCGCGAACCATTGCGGCAGTAGTTTCTGCCTCTGCGCGATCTTCAAGGCTAAGAGATGAGCCCTTGCTTGTCATGCTTATTAGCTTCTTGAGTCCTTCCTTGGCGGTTTGAACATCGGAGTAGGCTTGCCTAAATTCCTTTGCCTCTGCCTCGGACGGGGCCTTAAACTCAAAGGCATCAAGCGCAACCATTTTCCCCGCGTTCTTCTCTTGCTTCTCGGCAAGCTTAATCATCATTTCCTGCTGCTTAACAGCAATCTGGCGATTAATTTCCTCCTCTGCCATCTTTGCTTTTGCTTGCGCCAATGGCCCACGGAAGCGCTCAGAGTTTTCCTGGATCTTAAGTTGTAGATTCTGGAGATGCTTAACCGATAGTGCAGCCTTTGCCGCATCTATGTCGCCAAGCTCTTTATTAAGCTGTGCGAGCGCTCCCTGCTCCTTGGAGAGGTTCTTCTCCTGCAGCATAATGTCTTGATCTACCTCATCGTTAATCATTTTAACGGCGTTCTGGGCGCCTTTTGGAGTAAGCGCAGCAAAGAACAGGCCAATGCCGGAAAAAATCTTCTCGCCAGTTGATCGCTTGGCCCAGAAGCCCTTTGGTTCTATTTTAAGCTCATCTATCTTCTTAACCTTCTCTGCGAGCGCGTCCTGCTTGGCTTTTCTCTCTGCAGCTAGTCGCTGTTCTTCAATATTGCGTGCCATTTCTGCGTCAGACATTGCTTTTACGTTAGCAGACCCAAGTGCGCCCTCTGTTCCCGCCATTACATCTAATCCCGATGGTGCCTGTGCGGGTGCCGCTGCTGGTGCGACCTGGTCAATAGGCGCAGGAGTTTCTGCTGGTGCCTCGGGAGCCACGGGCTCAACTGCAAGACCTTCACGCAAAGGGATGGCTGCTTGACCACCCTCTAGTTGACGGATCTTTGCGGCGGCTTGCTCGTTTTCAAGCTTTTCGGCTTCCTTGAGTTTATCGCTAAGTGTCGTCTGCATTATTTTCTCCCTGCACCCAACATCGCTTGGCCTAAGCCTGAAACAGTATCAAGGTTTCCTTGGCGATAGTCCTGCTGAGCTGTTTGGTTTGACTTGGCTTGCTCAAGCGCAGCGCCTCTTTGGGCCGCAGCAACGCGAGCAAGAAGCTCGTCGGCTTGACGACGCTCCTGCTCCTCCATGATGGCTGCCTGTTGAGCCGCCTGTGCCTGTGCCTCTGCTGTGGCTTGCGATGCCGCCCTAAAAGCAAGGGCCGGATTTACGCCACGAGCGCTTGCTGCCGCCGCCTGTTGCTGCTTGGTTGCCTGATCCAGAGCTGCCGCATACTGCATAGCGGAGACAGATGGTGCAGCGCCTGAAGCGATTTGCATTTGTCGCTCAATAAGAGCCTTTTCTGCTGCCTTGGCTTCCGGCGTAACCTCAAAGCCTTTTACTTTTTCTGCACCAGGGAAAAGCTCGGGCGCATTTGGAAGTTGGGGGATTGCTGGCTTGATGCCCACTGCAGCCAATCCTGGGAGGGTTGTTATTGCGCCAATAGGGTTAAGTGCTGTTAGTGGATTCTTGAAAAGGTTGCTTGCTACGCCGCCCATATTATATCTCCCTGACTGTTACGATACAGTCTTGTGATGATGAATGAATCTTCATACCCCATGCCAGATGTGTCTGCATGGCCTCTGTTGATGTGAATGAACTCGGAATAACTGTCGCCCAGATCTTGTCGCAGCCGCGCTCTTTGGCAATTTGCAAAACAAGATCGCCCATGCCGTGACCGTGACCAGAGCGACGGGAAGCTTTGTCGATGTGTAGCTCGTGAATAAAACAGTCCTGACCCTTGGTTGAATAGACGATAAAGCCATGCGTACTTACGATGGTTTCGTGTCCAAAGCGCTCTTTTACATAATCGGCGTACATCATGTTAATACTGCTTGTTAGTGTTACCCTTAAAGCTTCCAAGCTTGGTTCCGACCTCTAGCGTCATGCCGGTCAGATCAAGACTCTGCCCGCTGCCCGTGTCAAATACTTCTACCTTAATAGATTCGCACTTTTGTTTCGCTAGGTGAATCTTAAACTGATATGTCCCCTGTGCTGGATCTGGCGTGATGGTAAATGTCTCAACGTAGGCGTCATTGTAGTCATAATAGACCTTAACGGTCAGGGTATGCGCTGAATAGTAACGCCCAAGGATAAGAAGGCGGTAGATGCGCCCGAAGTCCTGTATCCCGGTTAGCTTGATCCAGCCCGTGACTAGCTTCATTGGAATGTTGGCCGAACCTGTCCCAAAGTTATCAACATAAGCCGCCGACTCGTAGCCCAGGCGACCATTAGACTTAAGTGCTGCAATCCTATTCTTCCAAATAGCGATTGATACGAGGTTTGGAATGGTATCAACTGACCAGCGCTGGATGAGGTAGTCATAACAAAGAACGCGGGATGCCGTGACCATGATGATGATGTTTCTATCAGCAATCAAGCGCGACTCAATGATCTCCTCGCCGTTATATTGTTCTACCGCTGCCCCGACATAGGACAAGCTCAATCCTGGGTCTATCAGGTAAATACCCTTAAAGGACTTAAACATAATGCCAACGGGGGTCAGGATTACCGACCTAGGATTTGTGCATCCGATGTCCTGAGACAGGATTTCTGGATTACTAAAGGTTGATTGCTGACCCAGAAGGTTTGCGCCATCTCCCGCAACCCAATAGATCGAGTTTTCGCGGAAAATAATTAGCTTATCCCCAATCCCTTGAGATGCTGTGATTTTGTCTCGGTATCTAGGCGATGAGTTGGCCACCTGGATGAACAGGTTATTGTTAAAGCCAGGAATTTCTCCCTGGATATACTTATTTGAGTAATAAACCTTATTGAACTCATCAGATGGGACAGAGAAAATGCGGTCATTGAACAACGAGGCGTGAAGTGATGGCCCACAGGTATTGGACTCAAGCACGCCCCCGTTAGTGTAAACAAATGGGGCTTCAGCGAATGGAGGGATTGTGATGGTGTAGGTCACAAACCCAAGTGCGGGGTTAAAAGAAATCTTCTCAAGTAGCTGTCTCGCGGCACCATTCGGCTGCGTCATATAGATGCAGACCAGAGAGTTAGTCACAAGGTAATTTGTCCTTGTGCTTAACGCAATTGAGCTTGTTGACCCCGTTGTCGTTACCGTGATTACGTCCGACTCGGCAGAACGAACAATATTGCCCTTCTCGTCAGATGTTTCAAAGTGAACGCTAATCTGATACGTCCCGGCCGGTAATCTACCGTCAGCACCCGAAACCACCTCAGAGCAAAGAGGCTCAACAAAGTACGTTATTGGCGCAATCCGCGAGCTATCAATTGAGCTTGGGTTGCTGTTCATTAGAACCGTAGTGTCTCCAATGACAAGCTCAGAGCCGGGCTGCAAATTTGTGTTGTTATAGTCAAAGGTGGTCAATACTGCTTTTGTGGCAAACTTGATGTCTGCTGTTGATGGAAAAATGCCGGGGTCAATGACTGTCTGTGTTGCTTCTGCTGCAAGAAAGGCGAACTTTTGCCCAGAAACAAGGGTAAAATTAGAAATACATCCACGGGGAGCAAGCACCACTCGGTCAAAGAAAGCGTTGCCAATGTACGAAACATTGTTTTTATTTGAAAGACTCCCGAGGATCTGCATGATTGCCATGGGGTGCGTTTCTGATGTGAACGTGTTGGGGATTGCATAAAGTGCAATGACGGGCAGGATTGTCTTGCTTGCGTCAGTAAAGCCTTTTCCGTTAATTGAAACGCCGTAATCACTTCCAAGCCTGGTGGTTAGGTTTAGGTCGGGCTCAAGGCGACATACGGCAGTTTGCACCAACCCCACTGATGTTTGAATAGACCATGCAACAATAGCAAGCCCCTGGTTGTTTCTCCAAACAGCGCCGGCCTGAAAATTGCCAACGGGGTCTAGTCCAAAGTTTGCCTCCGTTGGCGCGAGCTCATCAATTAGCGCAAGAGAAACAGTGTTTACCTCAACGAGAACAGGTGTGCCTGTTGAGCTGGCCGCAAGTATGCTAATGCCCTGTCCGGCCTGAACAGCATCAAGAGCGCCAAGCATTGCTGTGGCCGTTGTTATCGTCGAGCTATTCAAAAGAACAATTGACCCCGTGCCATCACCGCCAATCCTAAAAACGCGCAGAGTGTTTGTCCCGGTTCTAACTGAAACATAAACACTAGTTCTGCCCACTTCAGGACAAAGCGCAACCTCTCCAGCAAAGCCAGTAATTGTCACGGTGTTTGAGTAAAGCTTTTGAGTCAGGCCAATATCGTAAGCCGATAATGCAAGCCGAAGATTGCCTCCGATGGTCGCAATTGCCGCCGTTACCAGGACATCGCCAAAAACACCGTTCGCAATAATTGCAGACTTCATCCTGGTTAGTGAGTCACCAGAAACAAAGCCGTAATTATCTAATGAGGCTCGCTGCGTAATAACAGTATCGCCGTCATAGACGTAGTTTGTCGCGTAAGCCTCGGGAATTGAATTTAGGGGAAGCTCCTCGTTTACCGTAACAACATATTTCCCATTGTAGTAGTCAACCCAATTAGAGCGAGTGACGTTGTTTCCTGCAAAGTAGTCGATGGCTTCAATCTGGCCAGGCACAATGTTGGCCGCTGGCTCTGGCGGGTCGTATGAAATCCAACCATCCTGCCAGGCCTGAACCTGATTCACGCCAGCGCCACCAACAGCAAAGAGTTGATTGTTGTCTGAGATAATTCTCTTGGCACCAAGGCTTAATGGGTCTGGGTCGGTTGTAGTTGAAACAAGCGGAGCGAAGCCATTGCGCTTTACGAGTGCCCCAACCTTAAAGAAGCGCACGTTTTCCGCAATTGATGGCCCTTCGGCAAGGAAGGGATCTGCCTTGGTATCGAGGGCGGCATTTACCGGAACTGATAAGGTTTGTTTTTGAAGTGGCACTAGAACACCCACACTTTTGCATTTACGTTTGCACTAGAGTCTAGCCGGATAAAAAGCGTCCTGTCTTCTGTTGATGTTCTATCCCAGAAGATGCTTGCGGCAGCGTCCTGATAGACTATTACAAAGCCCTCTGGCTCGCGCCCTAGCTTGTGCTCAAAGTTTGTTGCGGTCGTTGTAAGCGCCATTATGTTTGTCTCAACGCCGTTTAGGATTCTTGTTAGGTAGCGCCCACGAATTGCGGGCCAATTAATAAGCTCGAACTGGTCTTTGACGTAGCCCTGGAACTTATTAACCTTGGGATCTTCGCTGTCGATCTTTTTAAGCTCGGGAAGGCGCATTTAGAACCCCCAGCGACCGTACCGCTTGAACGTGTTATCTTGTATTCTGAAGGGCTGCCCATGGTCCCGATTGTCGGCCATAGCTTCGATACGCTGGATAAGTGATTGAAGCTCAGAATCTACCTGAGAAACGTCCGACTCTTCCTTAACTAGTGCCTTGCGAGCAGCAAGCAGAATAACGTAGGTTTCCCAGCCGTTGTATCCGTTTAGGGTGTCATTGTCAGCAGACAACTCTGTCGGAACTGGAACGTAAGTTAGGCGCACCTGGATGCCACCAAGTTGATTTACCGGCGTAAATGTAATGTTGTTTGCCGTGAGCCGATACTTAATTTCGGGTGCGTAATAAGAGATTGGCGAGGCACCAAGAGAGCGCTCCGCAACCTCAAATCGACGCATCTTATAATAAAGCTGGTCGATACCACGCTGCTCTACATAGAGGATCTTGTAGAAGTCAGCCGGGAGGGCGTAGTTTTCTGTGCCATTTACTAGTGTGAAAGTGGTTGTGCTTGCGAAGTAGTCAGCACCGACCTTTGAGATCATCTTGTCCCGAAGATCGGCAATGGCTTCATTTAGGTAGGAATTAAACTCCGCGTCAGTTACGAACTGAGAGTTTTCCATGTTGGCACGTTGCCGCGCCCGCGTACGAAGTTGGAGCAGGGTAGGCTGGGCCATACCTTACTCCATTTCTTCGCTGGATTCTTCCTGATAGTCCTCTTCCTTCTCGCACATCATGACAAATTCCTTGAGGGCAGCAGCAAGCTTTGCAGCGTCTTTGTCCTCAAGTGCAGAAATCATGTCTTTTGCAGAAGCTTCTAAGGCAGGAGAGAAGTCGGATTCCAGTCCCTCGGGCACCTTCTTCTCTACTGGCTTCTCGCCTAGAACGATAGAAACGATTTTCTTTTTATCCATCATAGGCAATAGCATGCTAGATCCTTAGTTTACGCTTGAGTTAGATAGAACGAGCGTGATGTAAAGCTTGGCCGTAGCTGTTACGTCGGCAGGTGCGCCAGCAGTTACAGTCAGAAGCTTAACAGTCTTTGCTGTTACTACGTCAGCAGCGCCAACAACGCCAACAGTGCCCCCTGCGCTCTCAGCAACCTGGAGAGATGCGCTAAGAAGCTTTTGATATTGATCTGCGAGAGTAAGCGTGTACTCGCCTGTGCCTGTCTTTGCAATTGTTCCACCAAGGAAGTCCTGAGAAGAAACAGCGGCAAGAGCAGAGAGGCTTACAGAGCCAGCGAGGACGATTTGCTTGCGAGCAAGGGCCTGAACATCACTGAAGTTACGATTTGCCATAAAGGCTCCTTAAAAATAAAGAGGGGGTGAGTTTCCCCACCCCCATTCAACTAGATTACGAAGTTACCCTGGCCAGATGGCTTCATGCAGATGAACTGCTTGTAACCGCCAATGCGAATTTCAACTTGGTCTGCGTTAGAAACGCGGAGCATCTTGTTTCCGTCCTGGTCAAGGATGCGAACTGACTTCTTGAGAGAAGCGAGCTTCCAAACGCCCATTTCAGCAACCCAGAGCTTGTTGCTTGGAACAGTCATATCAGCGAGGACTGTTACAGGCATTTTACCAGAGTTAACCTTGATACCGCGGAAGCCAACACCAACTGGAGAGTTAACATCAACGTACTGAACCTTGGAGCCAAGGCTGTTTTCAAGCTCGGCGAACTTTTCAAAGTTCAAGAAAGCGTAGTTGGCGTTTGAGCCTTCACGGTGGACGCGCTTCATGGCCTTAACAAGAGCTTCCTCGATAGGAAGGTTTGAGAAGTCGTCGCGGATACCAGCAAGACGAACAACGTCAGCAGAGCGGTTTACGCCGAAGAATGAATCAGAGCCGCCTGGAGCAGCGTCGGGAATCCAGGCCGTAAAACCCTTTGGCTTTGCTTGCCAGTCGCCTTCGATAACGATGAAGTCGTTAACAGTAGCGCCAGAGATTGTTGAGATGTTAGCACCAACAGTCAAAACGCCAGAGTTACGGTCGATGGCGATGATTGTCAGTGTGCCAGAGCGAAGCGTGCCTGTCGAGGCGCGGCTGCTTGCAAGCTGAATCTTCTGGCCAACTTCAAAGCGAACAACTGTCTCGGGGTCGCGGAGAAGGATTGTTGGAGAAGCGAGAGTTACAGTAGCGTCAAGCTGACCGATAACACCAGAGCCGTCTTCTGCAAGAGAGATAGCTTCAGAAGTGATTGCGGCGCGTGTTGCACCTTCAATCTCGTGCTGGAGAGTGCGAACGAAAGCACCCTGGTCAACTTCAGCAGCTTCCAACTCTTCGTTAGTAAGCTTTGCAACCGCGTAATCAGCAGCACGCTCAACGAAGAACGCGACGTTCTTAGTGTAAGCAGAGTTAGACTGAGCAGTACCGAAGGCAGCGGAGCGGCCCGGGTTGTTGCCGTACTTAAGAGGAACTTTCATTGAGTCGCCGTAGAAGCTCTCGTCACGAGGCATCAAAGCGAGGAACGGGTAGTCAGTGTATGTTGCGTCGTAAGGAAGACCCTTTGGGTAGATGTCCTTGAGAAGCGCTTGAATAGTAGCATTTGAAATTGACATGAATTACTCCTGGGGATATTTCCCCTCTTTAAGTTTCTTAATTGCAAGCTCTAATCGCTCTGCGTCAGACAACTCCGAGGCAGAGATAGAACTTTGCGGTGTCATATCGTTGTTAATTGTCGCCGGCGCTGACTGTGCGGCTAATTTGTCCATCCAAGAATTGGTCTTGGTGAAGCGTGACTGGATCTTCTTAGATTTAAGCAGCGGCTCTAGTTGTGCGTCAAGGTATTTTTCTAGGCGCTCAGCGGCTGCCTTAAACTCCATCGGAATGATTTCTTCCTTGCCCGCCTTCTGCTGGCGCAAAACGTCCTCATAGATGACCTCATAAACAAGCTCGTTTGCCTCAGGTTGTGACGCAAGAAGCTCGAACTCATCACGATTTTGGTCAAGAAAGGACTTGATGCCCTGCTTAAATTCCTTGATCTGCAGCTCATTTTGCTTTTGTGCGTACTCCTGTTCTTTAGCCTCAATGGCAGCGCGTAGCTTTTCCTCGAACTCCTTCTCTTTTGACGAGAGGGTTGCTTCGATCTCCTTAAACTTTTTTGCCACAGGATCAAGCTCATCCTCGCCCAGGTTCTCCATGGCGAACTTATTAAGCTTCTCCATGTCCCACCCCTTACGGCGCAGAACCTCTAGAGGGTTTGACTCAAGCAAAGGGGCAAGCTCCTCCAGCTCTTTGTACTTGCTGCTGCGCTCCTCAAGCTCCTTTTGGCGAGCAGAGAGCTCTTGTTCCTTGGTTTTAACCTTGCGCTCAAGCTTTGAAATTAGCTCAAAGCGCGGGTCACTCGGGGTCGTTACCTGTGCGGTTTCAGGTGTGCCTTCTGGTGCCGTTGGTGCCGGTGCGGCGTGGTCTAGTGCTGCTGCTGCGATGCTCATGACTGTCTCCTGTTAAATGACTGGTTCTTGCGGCATTTCTGCCATTTGTTCTGGTGGTAATTCTGTTTCTTCCACTGGCATAGGAAGCTGATCGGCCGTATCTTGTGGCTCCTGCGCTGGTGCGAGCATCTCTGTCGCGTCATTGATCCAATTCAACAGCAGATCAAGCTTCTCTTGTGGACAGCCGCGGTTCTTGTAATACAGATAGGCTGACTGCATGTACTGAACGCCAACCTGAAGCTTCTGATACGGCTCTGGTGGTAGGTACTCTTCCTTTTCAAGCATGTGGTCGATTGTTGCCAAGATGTCGTCGAACGCGGCGTTTTTGAATCGAGCAACCTTTTCAACATCTGGGAACTCAAGAAGGGAAAGCCCTTCCTCTGGACTTAGGAGACCAGCGCCCAGCATTTCTTGGACGTACTCAAGGCGGCCAGAAGGTGTCTTTGGTAGCATTGAGGTCGGGTAAACCTGGATGACGTACTTATCGGCCTCCATGTTAATGTCAGAGAAGCTGATTGTTTCACAGCCCTTTGAGTCGGTGGCGAGGAAGGCAACGTCCTTTTTACGCTCTGCAAGCTCTGCAGCTTCCTGCAGAACAAGCTCGGCAATATCAATATGGAACTGCTCCCAGCTCTTTGCAAACGAGCTAAAGCGCTCGGTCTCGATGTCATTGTACTCGCGCAATGCCTTACCAGAATTTAGTCCTGCTGGTTTCTGTGACGTAGCGGTAAGCGTCGAAACTCCAATCTCGTTGTAGAACATTTGGATCATATCAGCGAGATGCTTAAACATCTCAGGAGAAACAGCAGATGGATTGATGAACTGTGGTGGAGTTCCCAGGTAGCCAATCATTGCCCCTACGTCATTATTGAAGTGCGACTGCACAATCTTGGACTGATAGTCATAGAGAACCTTCGGGCTTGATACCAGCCGAAGACTGTCCGAGATGCGCTTAAGTGTCTTGTTAACTTCGATTTGGTATGGTGTGCCAACTTCGGCAATGCCCTTGCTCCAATAGCCCACAAGATTGCGAGTAAAGCCTAGTTTAGCAAAGGGAAAGTTAGGGCGCTTCCATTCACGGCCCTTAACTAGGTCTTCGTCACCCACCAGGATGCGATGCTCACCGCCAACATACTTGCCATTTTCCTTGCGGGGGAGCTTCCAATACTCGACCACACAGACAAGCTTTGATTCTGCTGGGGTGCTCATGTAGAAAGGCGGTGTTACCGTGATGGCCTTATCAATCTTTTCCTTGGCTTCTGGATACATGCCCTTAAGGGTGTCCTTGTCCACAAGCCGGATCTGCCACATACGGCGAGGCTTGCCGTACAGTGACTCATTCTCATCCACAAAGATTTCCAGGGTAAGCGCTGGGTCAACCTGAATAGAGTCAGAATCAGAATAGACCTTTACGAACCCATCGCCATAGACCAGGGCATTGAGAAGCGCCTGGGGCGTTTTCTGATAGGTCTTAGTGGCATAAAAAGCACCCTGCACAAATGCGTTGCGCTTCTTTGCCTTCTGCTGAAGCCCCCAATCGCCGCCGTCAGTTAGGAACATAGGGCGGGGCTGGTTCTTAATGATCTTATTTAGGAGAGTGTCAACGCCAGACTGGATGAGGTTAATCTTGGGGCCATACTCGCTAAAATAATCACCGTATGACTCGCTGTCATTCTGAACAGTCGAATGGCCATACATAAAGAAGCTGCGCATCAATTTCTCTTGGCGCACAGATTGATAGGTTGTGAGTGAGCGTAGGTGCTTTACGATACTTGCCGCTGATTCCATTCCTTAAATCCTTGGAAATGACGCACCCTTGGGGCGCTTGATATTGAGAAGGCTATCAATATTCTCAGCGTCATTGCCGAGATTGTCTAGCTGCACGTCCTGCTGGAATGCCATGGGCGATAGGTGAACCTCAATGTCACCATGCTTACAATGCAGGACTTTCTTCTGACTCATGAGATCGATGAGATCGCTCAAAAGAGAAAGCGGCGCTCCCCTTGTGCTTCGACCTCCCTTTGACCCTCCCTTCTGAACCTTTCCAGCATTTCCTTTTCCGGATTCCATTCTTCCTTCCTTGTTATTGTTCTGTTGCATAATATGTGACGCGAGGCATATAGTGCTGCATCATTAAGGTGGTTTTCACATCTTGGATCTTCTTCTTGTGTGCCCTTCTTCCATTGAAGCTGTGCGACCTCGTTCCTGTAGTCGGCGGTGTCGTCTGTTACTAGCTTAATTACGCCCTGCTTAAAGTCGTCGCCCATGATTCTTAAATGAGATGCCTTGTCTGTCTTGTCTGCTGCGGTGAGCGGTAAGCCATGACGCTTCTTGAGTTCCTCTACGCCCTGCTTGTTCGCACCATCAACCACTATCTTATAGATCGGGTATCGTTGCTGAAGGGTCTTGATCTGCATTGCTACGTCAGTTAAATCCATGCCGCTCGCCTTTGTCGCCAACACCATATAGATGTGCCGCTCATCAGGGTGATGCGCAAACACAACAAACGCCGAAGCATCATTAAACCCAAGGTCAACGCCCATTGTATAGAACCAGCCGCCCTTTCTTTCCGGCAAAACACCTACCAGGTTGTGCTGACCCATCTTAATTATTAGGAGATCATCGTCGCTGCACCACTGGTTTAGGTAGTGCGTTTTGAACCAGGAAGTATTGACCACGTTCGGATCGTTCTTCATAAACTCGGCAATAGTATCAGTCCATTGACGCACCATGTATGGGTTGTCATACGCCGTCCATTTGTGAACTGACCAGGACAAGGACTTTTCTTTGCCTTCAGTTATCTTCTGAAAGAACGTGTTGGGGATGTTTTCTGGTGTTCCAAGAAGGGTTAGTGAGCCCTCAAGATCGGAAAGTGCGGGCCAGATATTTTGTAGGACAAGGGTTTCCATGTCGATTGTCATTGATCCAGCTTCATCAATGCCAATATCAACGTACTTCTGCCCCAGAATCCGCTTCATCTCGCGGTAGGTAGCATCAACACCGAAGAACTTAAGAGATGCGCCATTCCATAGCTCAAAGCGACCTTCTTGTTTGTAGGGCTTGTGCTTGAGCTTTCTTGAGTCTAGCTCCTGCTCAATGATGTCCCACAAAATCCCCTTGGCAGAGTCTAGTGTGAGAGCAAGATACAAACCTTTACCGCCAGGGCAATTAGACATGCGCCTAAGCGCCTTCTTTGCCCATGTAGTGGACTTACCAGCTCGGCGAGTACATTGCCATGCCTGAGCACGAGCACGGTCGGATAGGACGGCAAGCTGCTTGGGGAAGTTTGGGTCTTCAAAGCTGGGGTTTCCAGCTGTGCGTCTCTTAATTTCCTCAAGTAGCTCTCGTAAGCGTCGCGCCTCTTTGTCATTGAGCATTAGAGCTTAATGTACGCCACGTTTGATGAGTGGACGACGTAGATGTCCTTGTGTCCCTTCTTTTGGACGTAGAGGACTTGCTTGGCAGAATCGTAATCAAGCGCGTAAGTCGGTGCCATAAGGGTCTGGGTCGTTGTGCCTGGGATTGATACGGCAAGCTTAACCTGGCTTACTGGTGTGATGGTTGTGTTTTGCTGATCGGCTTCCATTTCTAACTCTACAAGCTTTACTATCTCTTCATTCATCTTCTTTGGGCGGGCCATAACTGCTCCTTAAAATAAGTACGGGTTAAACACAAATGATCGGTCGATCAGATTCTTGGTGTTCTTAATGTTGTGCGTATAGGTCTTTGGTTTGCCAGCAGCCTCCCAGAGCATCCTGCCGATGCCTAGCTTGCGGAACACTTCCTTAACGTAGATGAAGTGAATTACGTCGCCCTCTGATGCAATAAAGCCTAGATACTGGTCTTCATCTTCGGAGTTTACCGCCATCCATCCCGCCAGATGCTTCTTTGCTAGTTCTTGGTGCTTTTGAAAGTATTCCTGCGCTGGTGGATAGGGTGGAAATTGGTTCTTGCGGTATTGAGCAAGCCAGTTGGCCAGAACAAACGGGTGGTGTTGCTCCGCTATCGGAACGGCTTTAATTTTCACCAAGATTCCTTAGTAGCGCCTCGGCTTCTGCCTTAAGCTCCTCAACGGTCATCTTGTCGGGAGTTGTGAACTCTACCTCGTGGCGGTCTTTCCACTTGTGGCAGTTCTTCATGATAAAGATCGCTGCCGTCGCGTTAGCGTTACGAATCTTTCCCTTGGCTATATCGCGCATCATTTTCTCGTTTGCCAACAACTGCATGACGCGAGCAGTCTTTTTGGCTTCGGAGAATTCTGGATTATCCTTCTCCCACTGATACAGCGTGTCGAGATGCACCCTTGGAATGGCTGCAAATGACTCATAGCTGTGCCCGTCAGACATATGATCAATAAGCATTTGGCAGTATTCTGCCCGATACTTGGTTGGCTGGCCGCGACTCATTCGTTCACCTGGATGATGCCAAGGCTAAATAGCTTGTTCCCATGCGTATAGGCAGCGAGCAGCTTTGCGACCAGCGCCTGATCTTCGGGGTTGATGTCGAATGATACTTTGATTGACCCGTCTACTCTCGTAGAAATACCGCTGAGAATTGCGGCGCAGGTGCCTACTTCCGTGGCTTGCATGACCTATAACCCTTGGTCTAATTTAGTTTAACTCAAGGACTAGGCTAAGGCTTTGAATTACAGCTTGTCAAATTAAAATGCCCGATGGCAAACTTCCTGTCTCCCACCGAGCAACACACGCGAAACCGAGCAGGACGCTCTTGTTTATTGTCTTGGTGGGGTTACGTTGCGTCAATTATTTCTTAGTGGTGAATACTTTGCTTTTAAAGACTCCGTACGCGCATGGCTAAGTTTTTTGTAAACCCACATCCTGGCATGCTTCGGACTCCATATACCCCGCTCGCTTAAGTTTATTTCTGCGCTTTTTTTGCTGCCAAGAAAGCTGGCAATGTGGGCCAGTTCTCTTTGGTACATTTCACCATAGGCGTTTATGGCAAACTCCTTGGCTTGCGGCGAAAGAGCAGACTTTGCAAGATGCCGATATGCAAGCATGACTGCGCTAACAGTGTCCTGAGTATAAAGAAGCCTGTTTTTAATCATTTATCAACCCTCTCTGTGCAATGAACCGTTGTGTTGTACTTGTAGTAGCGGGGGGTTGGCGCTCAAGCGCACCACCTACTAAACTCAAGGAGCCTGATTTCCCGAATAACACTTCTTGCGGCTAGCATGTTTTCTTCGCTTTCTTTGCCGTATGCGTCAATAAACTCTTTCATCAAAGCATCTTCTAGGGAGTGGCAGCTTTCGTCGTCGTTTAACTCAGACATAATTTTTTCCTTATAAACCAAAGCCGTGTCATAGATGTTCATTTCTTTAACTCCTTTACTCGCGCCACAAATGGGTGATCTGGTGTGAAGTAGTTTGCAATCGCATCAATGTCTTTATTCGTCTTCACCCAGCGAAGTAGGCGCGAGGATCTATGCTCCGGTTGTCCAATATGCGCCACCAGATGAATCAGCCAATAGAACAAATTGAACTTGCCGCGAAACTTCAGAATCGTGCTTCTGTCCTGATAAGGCGACATAAACATCACTCGATAAATCTGAGTAAAGTGATTCTGCCAGGCGGTGTTTCTATGCTTCAATCCACCGTGGTGCGGGTCAAAACAATGGAATGCCTGAATAAGAAACAGCCAAAGATTAAACTTTGCTGGCCCTGTGTGGTGAAAATACCAGCCTAGGTTAAAACCAAAATACTCTAGTGCCATGGCTTCTTCCCTGGATAGTGGCACGTTAAGCTCGAACCTGTCAGGATAGCGGATCTTTCTGCTTGCGCAATCGGCAAGAATGGCCCTTTGCTCACTGGTTAGTTCTTTAACTATTCCAAGCTTGTGGGCTATTGCTGTGTAAAATATCCCGTTATTACTAGAGGGAGTCCCGTCGTGCTGTACCGCCTTGTCGTGGAAAAACCCTAGGCGGTCTTGATAGTTGTTCATCTTTGCCCGCCAACCAAGTCTTGGTATTGCTGGCTCTCAAGAATAACCAAACCACACTCATCTTCTAGTGCGTCCGAAAATTCTTCGTCCCAAACCTCCAACTCACCACTCCACTCATCCAAAAACTTAATAAGCTCTTTTATTTTTGTTATCTTCATTTCTTAGTCCTCTCTAGTTCTTCGATTAGTGCGTCTGCGAAAATTACGGCCCTTTTGGCGCTTTCAGGTGCATTTGACGGATGGGAGCCGGTCGAATTCATCATCCCCGCCAGCACCCTAGATGCAATCTCCTCTCGGACGGTCATGCCGATGCGGTTTTGTGGTAGGTGGTCGTGTGAATCTGTGATGCGCAAGTCAGCAAGAGATTTGTATTTTTCGCTCATTTCTTGCCCTTAAAATACCGCTTGCCGCGCTGGTCTTTAAATGTCGCCTTGCCATTCTCTATGGATGCGGCGGTCTTTCTAATCATATCCTGTAGCCCGTCTTTCTGAGCCTCGGAAGTGTAAAGGTCAAAGTAAAATATGTCGCTTCCAATTCCGAGCGTTGCGCTTACCGCGTTCTTCTTGTCCTTGCGCATATTAAAAACCTCGACTACGACCTTGGTCACCAGGAAAACCTGCTCCTCGAAGTTTCCTGTGGCGCAGAAAAGCCACTCGTTCACCATTTGTACGCACTTCTGGTATTCCGAGGGGTCTCCTGTGTTGTAGTATTTTCGATTAACAAATCCAACGAGATCCATGAACTCGTCGTCATTCTGGTCAAGCTTTTTAATTTCGGCTTTAATCTCTTCGTAAGTCATTCCAATTCTCCTAGTTCTTTAAGTGTGGTGCGGGCGATCTAGTTGTCCTTACAATTGATATAAGTAATTCTTTAAACGGTGCAGGCGTTTCGAGCCTCTCTCTGGCAGATATTCTTTTAATCGGCACATAATTGGGACTAAGTCGAGCGGCACGACCCTCTTCTTTCGTGCGAAAACCGGGATCGATCCTAGTTTTATTTTGTGATGCACCCCATATTAGCTCAGGAAGATCGGTCTTATTTGCATAAAGCCACGTTGCCTTCCTGGCTGGATGACCATAGTTCCCCTGCTCGACGCAGCAAGCCCACCCGCCATAGTCGTCCGCCTTAATCCAGCCTCCGCTCTTTGGAGGCTTGGCGAGCCCGTAAAATTTAAAAGCATGACTGGCTTCGGGGTGCTCTATCACGCCGCCAAAGGCCCGAACGTACCACAGAGCAAATGCGAAGCACTGAGCATCATCGCCCAGGGTGCGCTTGTACGAAGCAGATGGCCCTCCACCCCAGTAACGCCCCCACCTTTCGCATGGCGGATGGGCAACTGCCGGGAAGCCATTTGTGCATGTCTTCGCGTCCCTATTGATGTCCCATGGGATAACGCCCTCAAGGTCAAAATAGGGGCCATTTGTTTCGACAAATAAAGCATTTATTGTGTCCAGCCTAGCATCCATCTCGCCCCTCCAATTCTTTAATAATCTTCACCCTAGACCGCACTAAGTTTATATTTCTTCCCGTCAATCTCAACAATCTTGCCATTGCCGAGCTTGCTAATAGTGTCTGCCTTCATCTCTTCCAGTGTCGCGTGATGATTGCCCATGCGGCAGAAGTAGGTGGTGATCATTTTCTACCCACGCTCTCATTGCATACCTCGGTGGCAAATCTCAGCGCCATTGCAGCAACCTGAATTGCCTCTTTTCTCATGGCTCCTATGTCTCGCTTTTTCTGATTAGTTTTGACGTGATCCCAAAGCTCATCAACCTCTTCTTTTAAGACCGCAAATCCCTCGTGTGCACTGTTAAAGGGAGGCCAATTCTGCATAGCCGTGTAGCCCTCTTGCCAGGCATCTTGAGTTGCCGCGTGATATAAACTACTTTTCATAATTTGTCCCTCAAGGTCACACATTTCATTTCTCCTCGTTTAATAATTCAATTATTGCCACCCTGATCTGTGTCAGCATGATCTTTGCTTCTTTAATATGCTTCGATTCTTCATCTCGGTGCCAGGCAAGTTCGTGGCTTGCATGATGTAGGTCGCGGATTATGTTGCGTAGCTTTTCTTGTGTGGCCATTGGCTCCCTCTTTTATAACCATAAGGTGATACCTTTCTTGATCGACGGAGGGCAGGCAATGCCAACAGGTGTAGCCATAATCAAATCCCAACCCGTCATAATCCATAAACTCTTCGTATAACAAATTCTCAATTCTTCTAAATTTGCCGCAACTACAGCACCTATTCATTCTTCTACCTCAATTTCGGTTGTTGCGAATGATTTAAGAAGCTTCCAATTAGGATGCATCCCAAAGTCAGGAACCTTGTCGTAAACCCCAATAAGTGCCCCGCTCTCACTGGCTATGACCCACGTCACGAACTCAATGGTCTTCTTTACCTTCTTCTTTGGGCGGCGAATGAGGTTTAGAAGGGGCTTGGTGTGCCATTTATATAGCTTTCCATCAAGGGTAAATCTAACTCCGGGATTGTCACAAAAAGGCTTCCAAAACACAGGGTATTTGTGCTGTGCCACATCTCGAACCTCACTTATCACACCCTCAACCCCGCCAAACTCGCAAATATCGCCGACCTGAAACTCGAACGGCTTGGCGTAATCGACATACCATTCGGTTGAGAACCTACCGTAATCAATAAGACCATATTCTCGCTCCCTGTTTCTTAGGGCGTAAGCTGGCTCACTGTCGTACAGGATTATTCCCTTCCCAAGCAAGAAGTTATCCTCACGGCATGCCGCAAAAACAATCTCCCCGCTCTCTAGCATCTTTATAATCTCATCGCGTGTGGCGTTTATCTTTTTCATTTAATACTGCCTCTGATTTTCTTCCTGCCATTGCCAGTATTTCTGCTCAAGGTCTTCCGCTGTTTCTTCGTCGTAACCCAGATTGATAAGAACCTTGTAGGCAGATGGCGAACCCTCGTAATCGGTCAGTGTTTCGATCTCAATGTCTAGTTGTTCCATTGTTATCATTTTAGATTCTCCTTGATGACTAATCCCCAGAACTCAACAAACTCATAGACGCATATAAAAATGTCTTCGCCAAATAGGGCTATAGCGACAACTGTTCCGGCAGCAAGCACCGCTCCCTCAAATATTTCGCCCTTCATTTGAACCCCAGCTCGTAAGTAATAAATTGGATAGCAAACTCATCCAGACTAGCGGATTGCAGGACGCTGATTAACTCCTGCCTTGTTACGGTCACGGTGTTGGGGTCTGGGAGTGATCGCATAAATATCTCAATCTTTTCTTGTTCGGTTAGTTCAGCCATTTGCTAATCCCTTTAATCTTATCTTCTGTTCTATTAACGGTGTTTTCGGCTCGCTCAACTCTCGTCTGTATGTCGATGATGTATTTATCAAGCCCCTCCCTAAAAGCCCAGCTTGCCTTAGACTCCTGTATTTGAAGAGCCGAGATAAGGACAACGACCATAATCGAATTAGCCTCGCTGCTTAAGTCAAAGAAGGCGTTAGCCAAAAACAACGGCAAGGCAACAAGACACCCACCGATCAGGGAAATAAACATCAGAAGCTCCTTGGTTAAATTCGTTACACAAGGATAAACCATTCTTGTTATAAGTTCGCCGTGATTGAAAAGATTATAGGAGCCACCCCTCGCGCACTCGCCAAAGGGGTTGAGAGGTGGCTGAAAGGGTTTCCCCTTAATGAATGTTTGATTGGCTGGCGAGCGCATGGGTTAACCTAAGGCTTTAGGGTTTTTGCGTCAAGGCATCAAAGTCTATTTTCTTCATGCCCTGAGGTAGATGGTGCGTGTTTTTTACTTCGGCTCCCGCTGGCCTTCCGCTTGCCCGCCATTCTTTTTCGTGAGCAGCGGCTTCGATACATGCCGGGTGTTCTGCGTTTTGCGATCTAAGGACATTTCTGACCTCGGCCGCTGTGTCAGACACAAGCCAAACATACTGGTTATTGTATCGCCACCCGGACGGTAGCTGGTTTTGAAAAATATCCGCTTGTACGGCCCTGGGCGCAGAACCGTCTGCCACAATGAACTTAATTTGAAGCTCCCTAAAGGCAACCCTGAAGTCCTCTGGGATTGGATTTCCGCGCGATGTGTCGAGGATGTGCTGACAGACCGCCATAAAGTCCTGCTTTCGTACATTTCTGGATAGGGCATAGATGCGCTCAATGCGCCCCTGGTTAAATCCGTTCGGAAAGGCCTTTATTAGCCCTCCTAAGCAATCCAAGCATTCTTCGCGTGTCATGACTCATCCCCTTGCTTTGCCCATTCCTGGAGCGATTTAGGTATGTCGTTTGTACCATTGTCGTACTGTCCATCTAGTATCTTGATGGCGTTGTCGTAATCCACAGCCCAGGCAAGTGTAGGTTTCCATGCCCGCTTGCTTTCACCGGAAAGAAATGCCGATGACTTGATCTTGGTAAAATAATCACGCCAAGCCTGCTCGCTAGTTATGAACCCAACCGATATGAGGAAGTTTTCGAGATGCTTTCTGGCCCCAAGACCATGCGCGAATCCGTGCGTATCGGATAACACTTCGTTCCAAAGCTGGACAACGCGATCCGGTGTTACTGGGATTTCGATAACCCCAACAGGTTTTTCGCAATCTTTACTTTCCTTTTCTTTTATTTCCTTTTCTTTTCTTTTATTAGAGGTTTTTGACTTTAATTTGTTGTCATACCTCCCCAGGTATTTTGGGAGGTTAGGGAATTTGATCTTAACCCCATCTGGTGTCACCACTAGGTCGCCAAGTAGTGACGACTGGATGGCCAGTAAGTGGCCACTGAGTCGCTG
>OGVO01000021.1_pt1 | contig 26511 bp, 40 predicted proteins | sample 1575771 | NCBI WGS metagenome assembly OGVO01 (sample SAMN07581527, study PRJEB24739) | freshwater metagenome | place: Singapore | collected 2015-01 | reverse complement strand
TGCGCTATACACTACACCGCGCGTGCGGGGGACCGGCGTCCCGATCCCCCTATCTTTAATTGTTTCAAACTCTGTGGAGGACGGGCATGCCAGTCCTCTTGGTTTCCATGATCGCCATGCCGGCCGGCACGACACCTTCGACGGTGTCGTAGTCGATTTTGCGTGCGAACCAGTAGATGTGCTGGCGGTGGCCGTTACGCAGGCTGACGACTTTGCCGTGGAGGTACCAATCTCCTTTTTTGTTGGTGAACGTAGGTTGCGGTCCCATGTGGACTCCTTTCGGGGCAGTTTCGCCCGGTACGTTTATATAGTTATTTAATCTAATCACCTGGGGAATTACTTGTCAATAGCCTGATCGACCGGGAGTCCTCGCTCCTGCCGTGCTTTGGTGAATTGCTCGGCTAGGTCGCCGAAGTTGAATTGCTGGGCTACCATGGGCCCTTGAGTTGGCTTATCCATTATCCCTAGCCGTTGCATGAGGTCTGCCGTTTGCTCGTATGTTCCCTTGACTGCTTTGGCTGCCAGGATCTTCCACCACTCTTTCACACTGATTCCGGCTTCCTGTTCGACGAATGCTAACCCTAAGTCTTTCAGTTTGTTGTAGTTTTGGCTTCCGATCGATCCGGCCGTGTAGTAGTTCTTCACTTTGTAGACTCTGAGGGCTGATTGGGTGGCGTTACCGTAGCTGGATGATTTGGGGTCGAGGAATAGCTTGCACCACTTGTCGAACTTCTTTTGGGCGAATGCTTTTTCGGGTGGCTCGGATGGTACGATCATTTTTGACTGCGCCATAGGTGTCCTCTCTGAGGGCTATGATAATGCTTGTTCTAGTGTAGCATGCTTTGCAGCGTTTTGACCAGAATCATGATGGCGAGGAGAATCGCTGCCGGCAGGACCCACATTGGTTGGTATGGGTTGGGCAGGTCGTCGATCATGGGACCTCACACTGGCACGCTGGTGCTGGTCCCGGTTGGGGATAACTCTGTTGGTTCTCTACCTGCGCTAGTGCGTATTTCATGAGTATTGCGATGATGATCATTGCTATTGTTACTCTGGTCATAGTGGTTTGATCTTCTTTCCCTTGCTTAGGCGTAGGCTGGGGTTCTCCGGGCTGTCGTTTGGGTTTTGGCTGTCGTGCAGCGCGAGGTGAGTTCCGTGGTCTATTATCCCCACCATGCGGCCGGCCATGTTCATGAACGTCCACGTCTGTCGTTCACGCACCACTTCGCTTCGTGCCAGGACCCACTTGCCGCCGAGATAGTGGCGGTTGAGGGTGCGTTCTAGCTGTCGTGTGGTTATTGCTCTCATGCCATCCTCGCATTTTCTGCCAGTATTATCTCTAGCTTGTCTTTGTCTTCCTGGCGCATGATCCAGGTTGCCCGGTTGGCGTAGAAGTATTCCAGAGGCATTACTGGTTTGTACGCGCGTCCGTTGTATGCTTTGCTCGCTCCTATCACGTCGCATGCCATCTCGATCAGGTATCGCTCGGGGATCGGGCACAGGAGTTGCTCTCCCTCTACCCAGTCGATCCAGTATTCCCAGTGGTGGGGATTGCGGCCTTTGTGGTGGAGCCATGCGACGCTGAAGCCGTTCTGTCGTTTGTCTTCCCCGATCGGGGTGCGGTTATCTTGGTAGTATTTCGCTACTGCCAGCTCGGTCGGGCTGTACTTTGAGAGGTCGTGGATCAGGCCCTGCCAGTATAGTCCTCGCTTGAAGCATTCGATCATTACATACCATCTGTGTAGTGTGATTGTGCGTAGGTGCTGCAGGTATTTCATTCGCTTATGCTCCCTAGCCATTCGAGGTCCAGCTCGAATAACCATAGGTTTATGTACAGGTGATGTTGCCACTGGACGGTGACGTTGTGACCGATTTTATGCTCGGGATCGGTGTCATCTATCACTGTTTTGCCTAACCAGTCTCTACTTGCGTACCCGATTATGCATGGACGGTACTCTCTCCCCTCGGATAGGTTGACGAATAGGTGGGACAGTCTCACTCGGCCGTTCATGTTTCCTCTATTGCTGGGACCCACACTCCGTCCCGTTCTGTGTCAGTGTGTGGCATTTTTCTAGCTTCTTCGTCGACGTGGCGTGTCCATGCGAGGTATCTTTGATTTACGTTGTCTTTGTGTAGTCCCATGAGTAGGTCATATCCGCAGCGTGCTCCGGCGTCGGCTCCACATTTTTGGACTACTATACGGACCATTTCGGCGTATCGCTTGGATATTTCTAACGGATTTCTCATTTTACGAACCCTATCACTTCCTCAAATCGTAGGAAGTAGTATTTTTTACCTCCGATGTGCACGTCGTTGCCGCCCCACTTTTTGTAGATGACGGTTTGACCGTCGTGATACGGTGTGGTGTCGTTATCGGTCCATTTGAACATCTTCATTTGCTCTTCGTTTAGCATTGACTGCTTCACGATCGTTCCCCATTGTGGCACCTCTTTGTCTTTGGTGGGGTTAATGATACCCGCAACCTCGGTTGCCGCTTCTTTGGGCTCGACGATGAGGTAGCCGATGCCGGGGAGTATTTCGTCAATTTTGAATGTGTTTGCCATATTATTGCTCCTGTAATAGTTTAACGTAGTGTAGGTATTGCTTTCGGTTCATCTTCAGGCTCCAGAGCACCACCTTGAATGCCCACTGGCCGATTTTGATTCTAAGACTTAAAGGCATTGTTCAGCTCCTCCCAGTTGTGGAATGGTACGGCTCGGTCGTCGATGTAGGCTATCGCTGGGAGTTTCCGGTTGGTGATCCCGATCACGCCCTTGGTGTCCCAGAATCGCTCTTGGTCGCTGATTAGAGCTACTGGGAGGTTGTAGTGATCTTTCATCCATTCTTTCACCTGCGCTGGGTCGCGCGATGTGAATATGAAGACGTAGAACCCCTCGAGCAGGTGTTGCAGCGCTTCGGCCGATCCCTCCATGGGTGTGCCGTAGATACTTCCGTCTTTCCATCCCTCTTCGTAGCTGTGGATCACACCGTCGAAGTCTATCGCGAGTGCGGCGCGGATTGGTTTTGCCGTTTTGGCTTTCATTTGTTCGGCGATCGCTTGCTCTCGCTGTTTCTTATTCATTGTCTTGATTCTCCACTAGCTCGTATGTCATCTCAAATATGTCTGGTTTGCACGGGTAGGTTTCTCCCTTTACTCCGGTTATTATGAAGTCGCCTGGGGTTACTTCGTGCTTTCCCTCCAGTGTGTCGATCGAATATCCGGTTGGCGATTCTTTATCAGCATACACCTGTCCGTTCCATGCGAGGTCTTTTGATGGAGCGTGCTTGTTTACTACTGAGTTTGGATCAAATTGGAAAGCCTCAATAACCACTGGTTTCTTGCGATATTTAGCCATTTTTCTTCACCTCCGGACTATCGTTTACTAGGCAGTCTGTCGTCAGTATCATGCTCGCAGCGCTTGCGGCGTATTTGAGTGACGCGATCGCCAGCTGGGCCGGTTCGATGATTCCCATCTTCAGCATATCACCGTACTCGTCGGTTAGCACGTTGTATCCGTGGGTGTCGTTCCTTTGGCGCATTACCTCGTTCATTACGGCGCCGGGGTCTTTGCCCGCGTTTTTGGCGAGGAGGAGGAGGGGTTCGTACACTACCTGGTGGATCAGTCTGATGCCGTTGTCTTCATCTGGGTTGGCGCCTTTCATCTGGGGTAGGCATTTGGCTGCAGCGCGGATTAGGGTCACTCCACCGCCGGCTACGATGCCGGACCGGATCGCTGCTTGGGTCGCCCCCTTGGCGTCTATCACGCGCTCCTGTAGGTTCTTCATCTCAGACTCACTACTGGCTCCTACCTGAATGAGCGCTACGCCGCCGGTTAGCTTGGCTAGGCGGATCTTGGCGGCTTCCACCTCGTGTGGCTGGGATGCAGCTGCCAGTTCGGCTTTTACTGCCGCTACGTGGTCTTCTATGGCCTTTGCTTCTCCCTTGCCACCGATTATGCTGGTGGTGTTTTTGTCTGCCCGGACCATCTCTGCTCGGCCGAGGTATTCTATGACGTTGGGATCAGATAAGCGCATGTTCATTGCTTCGCTCACTACTTTGCCGCCGGTTACTACGGCTATATCTCGCATCATGGCGCGACGCCTGGCCCCGTAGTATGGGGCTCGGACGATCAGGACGTTAAGTCTACTTTGGAGTTTGTTGATGATCATACCGTTGAGCGCGTCTTCTTCCACGGCTTCGGCGATCACTACAAGGTCTTTGCTTACCTTGGTGAACTTCTCAAGCAGTGGCATGAAGTCCTCGAATGATTTAATGTATTGGTCGGTGAGTAGGACGTACGCATCTTTGATCTCGGCCGTCAGGTCCTGGGGGCCTTTGCAAAAATATGGGGATAGGTATCCGGAGTCGTAGGTCAGACCCTCCTTGTGCTCAATCACTATCTCGGTGCTCTTGCCGTCTTGGACTTCGATCATGCCGTTTTCTCCGACCAGCTCGAGCGCTTCTACTATCTTGCGGCCGATGAGTTCGTTTTGGGCGCTAATCGTTGCCACCTTGAGCCAGTCTTCGTGTTTGAGGGGTTGGGCGATTTTCTTTATAGCTTTGGTCATTTCTGCCACGGCCCGGTCGATACCATTTTTCATGAGCATGGGGTTGGCACCGTTGTTGACAAATCTCATGCCCATTTCGGTTATCTTGTGAGTCAGGAGGATCGCGGTTGTCGTTCCGTCGCCTACTTCGTCGTTGGTGCGCTCTGCAGCTTCGCGAGCCAGTAGGGCTCCCATGTTCTCGAATGGGTCTTCTAGGATGATTTCTTTGGCGACTGATACGCCGTCATGTAGGACCTTGGGAGTGTTGAAGAATGGCTGTCCTAGTGCGACGTTTCTGCCTTTGGGGCTGAGTGTGGTTGTCACCGCGCGGGCCATTGTGGTCACGCCGGATAGGAGTTTTTGGCGAGCTTCTTCACCGAATACGATTTGCTTTGGGTGCATATTAGACCTCCGTATCTCTGAATAGGCTCATCTGTTTTGGAGAGATCCGGACGCGTCTTACCAGCTGGAACTTCTCGTCGCCTATCTCTAGGCTGGTGCTACCTGTTGAGGAGTAGAAGACCAGTAGCTGGGCGTCTAGGTCTTCCTGTAGGTCTTTTACATCCTGCTTGATTTCGTTGTGGCGGGAGGTTGCGTCTTTCACTTCTTCGTTGTCGCGCTCTAGCTTTTCGGTGTGCTCTTTGACGTTTTTCTTGAACTTCTCCTGCTCGGTATAGAGTGCGGCGTAGGTGGCGTCGCGCATGAGTGCGGCGTCTAGCATCTCTTTGGCTGTTTTCTTCTCGTCTTTTTTCTCGAGTAGCTTTTTGGCTATCGTGGTGATTTTGGCTTTGACGATGTCGACTGCTGTTCCGACTTGGGCGCCGTCGACGCTGATTTCGATTGCGGGGATTGGGCTCATATTTACTCCTTTACTGGCCGCGCCTTACTGCGGTTTATGTGTTCGTTTAATGCTTTATCCATCACCTCGCTCACGCTTTGGTTAGTGTCGGCGGCAAACACCTTGGTCCGGTGCATGGTTTTCTTTTTTAGGTAGGCAGTGGTGATCACTTTTTGGTCTTTTTTCATCATATGTTATTTAACTATATAACTATATAACGACACTGTCAACGGCCTGCGTGAGTTCCATCCACTGTGCTTCCTGCCCCAGGAGTTTGGCGTATCTGCGCCTTATGACGTCGCAGTACCCGGCTGAGAACTCCATACAGTGGGCTACACGGTCCAGTTGGTGGGCGGCCACTAGGGTGGTGCCGCTGCCGGTGAATAGGTCCACGACGATCTCGTCCGGCCGGCTGCTGTTTTTAATGAACGGCGCCATGGCGGCGACCGGCTTCTGGGTCGGGTGTTCGTACTCTTGCCCTCTCTGGGAGGCGTAGAACACGCTCGCCCGGCTCTTCAAGGCTTGAAATATCTTCACCATCCCCTCTTTGGTCAGTTTCTCGAAGTCGGCGTATTCGAGGGTTTCCACGACCGTTTTGTCGGTGCGATCACCGTAGAATGGCGGGGTGTTCGTACTCTTGCCCTTTACGGCGTATATCACCGGCTCGTGGGTCCAGTGGTAGTGGCTCATCCCCAGGACCATGTTTTTGTGCCAGATTATCTGCTCCCTGAACGAGAACCCGGCTTCTTTGAGCGCCGACATGAACTCTGGCTGGGTGCTTGCAGCGTGGTACACGTAGGCGGGGCAGTTGTCTATCGTGTGGGGCGCGATCGCGCTGAATGCGGCGTAGAGGAAGTCCATTAGCTCGCTTCCGGTTTTGTCGTCGTTGGCGATCATGGTCCACTTCTTGCCGGTCGGGTTGCCGGTGTAGCTTATGCCGTAGGGCGGGTCGGTCACGATCACGTCGGCTTGCTGGCCGTTCATAAGCGCGGCCACGTGCGCGGGGTTGGTTGAGTCGCCGCACATCAGGCGGTGGCGGCCCAGCTGGTAAACCTCGCCCAGCTTGCTTTCGGGGTCGTCGGGGACGGTTGAGTCGAAGTCGTCCTCTTCCGTTTCGCCGTAGCGGGCCAACACTTTGTCGGCACTCGTCGGCTTGCTCAGATCGATGGTGTAGGCGGAGAGGTCGATTTGGCTCCTGTATTCGTTCAGGAGTTCGGCCAGGTCTTGGCTGACCCAGGTGGCGAAGCGTTCGTTATGAAGAATAACGAGTTCGAGCGCTTCGGCGTCGCTTTTTGGTGTGCGGTACTCTACTTTTGCTTCGCTCAAACCAAGATCGCGCATAGCTTCGTAGGCATGGTTGCCCCCCAAGATAGTGCGCCGGTCCCTGCCGTCGATCAGTAGCGCTCCGAGTTGGCCCCAGGTGTTGATCTTTCTTTTTAGGTCGGCGTAGGCTTCTTTCGATATTGAGCGCGGATTTCTCGGATAGGGGGTTAGCTCGCTCAGTTTTCTCAGTTCGATCTCCATATAAAATCTCCTTTATTCGTCGCTTCAGCTTTTGGCGAGCTTCTGCGTATTTTCTAATGTGTCCTTGCGCTTGGTGGCTGCGCCACGCGTCGATGTCTTCTTCGGCCACGTGGTCGAAGACGCACGTCCACTCGTGGTACAGGCCGTCGCGGCGGGCCGTTCTGTACTCTACTAGGTTCTCTGACACGTGCCGCAGGGTGGCGCCGCGCATGTAGTAGTAGGCAGATTCGTATAGGTCTTGTACTTTGACTTCATCCTTGTAGTTCATCCTGTCCCCTGAGTTGTAGGAACACTTCCTCCCGGTACGTTTTATTGCCGTCCATGCGCGTGTGGTGCGCTCGGCCGGCCAGAATCACTTGGTTCTTGGTCCACAGGTGCTGCAGGCCCTCGCCTTGGTAGTCGTCGCGGTCGTGGCGGTGTGCGGGATCGATCGGGAAGCATCCGGGGTCTGGCCGGCTCCGCTTACCGTCGGCGTACTCCCGGTAGCACACCTCGCATCCGTAGATGTCTTGGGATTGCAACTCTTCCACGAGCTGCTCCAGAAACCTCTTCCGCGCTGATAGCTGCGCTCGGTCTGGCCGCTTCATGTGAGACGGCTTGGGATATGCGGGCATAGTCCTCCTCTCCGTAGTATATAAGTCCATGTCTACCCCACAGTTTGAGTGTGTGGCTTTCGTATACCTCACAGTCTTCTTGCATGGTGGCGTCTAGAAACGCTTTCAGCATATTGTCTGAGTCTGGCTTCTGTTGGTGTGGTTTTCCGTCCATGGCGATTATTTTTTTCTTACTCCAGCTCTCGGGCATGGGTAGAATAAAAACCAGCCACACACGTCCATCTACAGCTCCTTGAAGCTCTGGCGCTTCCCTACGTAACTCGTCCTTGAACATGCGGTACCGCACGACGACGTCGCGCAGCTTCCACTTATCCGACCGCGTCATTCTAGGTTTACCGATTGGTGTGACGTTGATTATCATCTACCCTCCTGTTCTTCCCTATGTGGACATAGTCAAATAGCGTCATGGCTTGGTGAATTGTCTTGGCAATCTCTCCGTCGGCTTTGGGGAGGTCAAACACGCCCCACAGTGGTTTATTTTCCGGGTACTCGAAGAATCCCTGTTGCATGAGGTGCTGTCGCAGGGTGGCTCGACCGTTGGGGTTATTCATGTCGTACTCGCAGTTGGTGGTCATCAGGTAGAAGTTCATTGTTGGGCCTCGGTGAGTTTGCGCTGCAGGATCTCGATCACGGCCGGCTGCATGGCCAACATGGCTTTTTCCTGCTGCAGGGCTTCCTCCACACGCTGGGCCATCGGGTTGGCTCCCATGCGCAGGAGCATGGTTTCTTTGGTTTCGATGCCGATCTCAAACCCGACTGACTCGGTTATTGCGTTGTCGAGCATCTTCTCCAATACTTTAATGCGTCGTTGCTTTAGGTCCATACTGTTCCTTTTCGCGCTCTCTGCGCTCGGTGTATTGATTCCACTTTATCATCAAATATAGCATCCATGCTGGCGAGGTGATTGCGAGAATTGCTATTACTATTTCGATCATGACTCCTCCCCTTGGCACCCTGGACAGTAGTTCTCTTTGGTTTCTCGGTCGAAGAACCATCCGTGCTCTTTGGCCCATGCGACGGCTTCTTCCCATGTGTCGAAGAATGGGGATTGCTCTCCACAGATGTCGCAGTCTATTTGGGTTCCGTCACGGCGGTCTTGTAGGCTCATTTGTTCTCCATAAACTCTTTGAATTGCTTCTCGAATATCGGGTAGCACTCGTCGCACAAGTCTTTATTCTCAACGGTCGACCATCCGGTTGGCCTACCCCAGTATTCGCTGTATTCTGACTTACTTTTTGCTTCGGTTTTTCCGCAGCGATCGCATTTTATTTGTGGGGGTACGTTTGTCATAGTGCTCCTATGTATTTTTGGTAGTATGTGCAGTTTATGTGTGGTATTCTCTTCCCCTCTTCGTTTGTGTCCCATCCAATGTTGTATGTGCAGAGCGTCTGTGCCTCGTTGTTTTTGAATTGATCTAGGTGTCGTTCTACCCAGCCGGTCACGAATGCCCACCCCTCGGCTTTGTCTTTGAAGCATTTCTTTACTCCGTTTACACCGGCCATTCCGCCGTACCCCAGTTCGTTCCACTCACCTCTTTGTTCGCAGTAGTATTGTAGGCTGGTTTTGATTCCACATTTTCCCCGGCAGCTTTCGGCTTTCCAAATGTAGTCGACGAGTTTGTTTACATCGGGTGATGCGATGGCAACTTTTTGGGGTGTTTCGTTTACATTCTCCTGGGCGTGAGCCTGTGGGGCGAGGGGTGTTGGTTCTGGGGCTTGGTACGCGTTGTCTGTCTCGAAGCTGATTGTCACGCGTTCTGGTTGGATTTGGTGGCCGCGCAGGAGTAGTCCTACTGTTATCCCGGCTACAGCTATGATGGGCAGGTAGTTTTTCATCGCAGGTCCTCGGGTAGGTTTGCTATTTCTCGGTTAATTGTTTCTAGCGTGTCGCTGTAGGCTCCATCGCGGAGGACTTCCCCTATTGTGAGGACTTCTGTGCTCTTGTCTACAATGTTGCCCCTAAATGTGGTCACTTTTGCTGGGATCGGCTCTCCGCGTAGGAATGCCCATCCTTTGCGTGTTATTAGCCACCTACCTTGCTTTGCCTTGCCATCTTCTTTGACTCTGGCTACTAGCGCGTGGAAGTGTAGTTTGGTCCAGTTTGACCCCTCATCTAGCTCTAGTTTCATGTCGCCCGGCATTCGTCTATATCTGATGTCGTTGGCTTCGGTGAAGCCTAGTCCTGCTACCGTCATTTTGTAGTGCACTGCCTTGGCTGTTTTTACTAGAGCTCTGACCATTACTTTAGTTAGAGTGTGGGTATCGCGTTCTACGTTTGCGGCACAGATTTTGCATTTTTTGTCTTCGTCAGGCTCGTATATCGTGTCGAGGATCTTCCCTAGGATTTGCTGTTGTTCAATGGGAAGTAGGGTGGAGTCTGCGAGTATTTTGGTTATTGCTATTGATGCTTTTATTTCTTCCATGATCTTATTTAATTACATAATTTCTTAGAAGTCAAGCTCCTCGGCTTTTACTCTGGGAGCAGGGGGAATATGTCCGAAAATCTCCTCCGCGGCAGTGTATGTCTCGTCATCGGGGATTGCTTTTTTCTTCAGTTCATCTAGTCGCTTCATTCCGGCCTCAAATGATCGCTTGCCGCGATGTGGATCGGGGAGGAATATCATCCGGCATTCGTCGCACCACGTGAGGTTGGTGGTCATATTGGGGCACTGGGCGCCGTTCAGGGTGTTTGTGCATCGGTGCGGAGAGTTTGGCTCACGAACTTCCGGATCTTCTCCAGGTGGGGTCTGATCGCTTCCTTGAGCTGATCCAGGCACGTTAGCGCTAGCATCGGGTGTCCCCACGCCAGCTTCTGCATTCTCGCTACTACTGCCACGTCCTTGGCTCCCGACAGGTTCATCTCCTCGTACAGTTCCGGGGTCGTTTCCATGCTCGCTACCACTCCCGCGAAGCTCTCCACTTGGTACAGCACTTCCCCGGTCCTCTTGTCCTTGATCGTTACTTCGTACCGCGGCTGTTCCGCGTCCAGGCTGAATAGGTCGACTTTGAGCAGTTTGTTTATGGCCATACTTCCTTTTTATTGCCACGATGTGCTTGCACTCGGCGTGGCGTAGCTGATAATGCGGGCAGGTGCAGACGATTTTGTCGGGGAAGACCATCACTTGGTACGTGACGCCGGGTCTGCTTTGCGATCGGACAGTGAAGACACGCGGGTTCATTCATTTTCTCCCCATCTCACGAGCCCTTTTAGCTACTTCTTCGATTTTTTCATTAACAAACATCATGGCTGCGACGGTTTCGCCGACAATTCTTAAAAACCTATCGTTGTTTGCCACCATGTATTTGTCTTCGCGTATTCTTTCGCCCATAATCTCCATAACAAAACTCAGCATCGTCCTATACCTTGCGTACCTTTCTGGTGTTTGTGCGTTTAGTGGTTTGTACATGTCTAGAGCCGTACTATCGAATCGCATGTTCATCTCGTCGACCCATGCTCTAAATTGTTGGTAGTAACTTTTTTCTTCCATATGTTTTACTCCGAGTAGTATGTCTGCACCCGGAGCAGACCTTGTATGCCGGGTGATGCGATCAGGGCGTCGCCCTTGCCCAGGAGCTCTTCGGCGCCGGGCTGGTCGAGGATGACCGTGCTGTCGACGCGCTTGTTGACCATGAAGGCGATTTGCGTCGGGAAGTTGGCTTTCATGATGCCGGGGATGACGTCGACGCTCGGCCGCTGAGTGGCGGCGACGATGTGGATGCCGACCGCGCGGGCCTTTTGGGCCAGGCGGATGATCGAGTTCTCGATTGATTCGCGCTTTTCGGCCGAGAGCATGAGGTCGGCCAGCTCGTCGATGACGATCACGAGGTAGGGCATGTCGCGGAAGCTCTTGCGGTAGTCGCGGATGTTTTTCACTTTGGCGACCCGCAGGCGTTCGTAGCGCTCTTCCATCTGCTCGACGACCCAGCGGAGCGTCATCTCGACATCGTCGGCTTCGGTCAGGATCTTGGCTTCCAGGTGCTTGAGGTCGCTCCAGGCGACGAACTCGGTGCGCTTGGGGTCTACCAGGATCATGCGCAGGTCGTCTGGTCCCATTTGGGCGCTTAGGGCTTTGATGATCGTGTTGAGGAAGATACTCTTGCCGCTGCCGGTCGTGCCGCCGATTAGGATGTGGGGGGCGTCGATCAGGTTGATGCTGTGCTTTTGGCCGTAGACGTCCTCGCCAATCGGGATGGTGAGGGTGTCGGGGGCCAGGAGTTCGGGGACCCAGGGAAGCACTTCTTGGGCGTCGCGGTTGACCTCGATGCCGACTAAGGCGGTGCCGGGGATCGGGGCTTGGACGCGCACGCTCTTGGCTTCCAGGGCCAGCTTGATGTCGTTGGCGTGTTTCTCGAAGCTCGCCATGCGGACGCCGCGGGCTGGGGTCATGGTGTAGAGGAGGACGTTGTGGCCGGTGTAGGTTTCTTTCATCTCGACCGCGATGCCAAACTCGGCCAGTTTTGCCTTGATTTTTTGCTCTTTGGTCAGGGTTTCGTTGGTTTCCAGCTCGCTCGGGTTGTACTCGGCCGTGCGGATGTTTAGGCGGAGGTTGGCTTTGTGGTTCACCTTGGGCATGGCTTTGAAGTCGATTTTCTCGGCGATGTAGTCGTCGAAGGCTTCCTTGCCGGTGTACTGGTCGGCGAAGTTGGGGAGGTACCGGCGATCATCGCGGGCGAGCTCGTAGAGGACGTCGGCGTAGAGCCGAGTGAAGTAGAGCTTGTAGTGCTCCTGTTTGGCGTACTCTATTCGGTACGGCCGGACCTGTTGGCTGCCGTCGCGGTTTTTGCCGACTTTGACTTCGAGGTAGATCATGTCTTCGGGCTCTTCTTTGAACTTGGCCGTCACCGACAGGTAGTTAAACATCGCTTGGATGATCTTCATCGGGTCCTCTTGCTCCGGGTCGCTGAAGCTGCGCACCACTTTGTAGTCAATGAGGTGCAGCCGGCCGTTCTGGCGGGTTACGCGGTCCGTGATCGCTTTTATGGGCAGGGGGAGGGGTTGGCCGTTGAAGCCATGGTCGGTGACAACCGAGACTTCGCAGCCGAGGGTTTCGCCCAGGTCGGGCTCTTCGTTGATGTAGTGGTTGACCGCGGCGGCCAGGTCTTTCTGCGCCCCCTCGCGGGTCCCGGTTTTGCCCCAGTCGACTTCGGCGTCGCTGATTCGGCTGATGTACTGTTGGCCGACTTCGATTGCAGCGTCGAGGTTGCCTGTCTTGTAATACGACTCCATGGTTTTGTGGAAGGCTTTGCCGACGAGGGCGACGACGCTGCATTTGTTGTCCCAGAGTCCCAGGACGTAGTTTTTGAAGAATTGCTGTTGGTTGGCACAGTAGAGTCTTAAGGCGCTGTAGCTTAAGTGGTCGATCGGTAGGCTGATTTCGGGCATATTAGTTCTCCTTGGTTGCGTTGTCTGCTATTATTTCGCCCTCTTCTGCTTGGGGCTTCACATCTGACGATTGCATTTCTTTGACCGTTTGTCCAGTGGCTTTTGGCATTTCCTCATTTTTATCGATGATTTGAACGTGTTTTGGTGCTTTTTTAATATCTTTTTTCGTCATTTTGCTCAAATCTGTCGTTTTTGGCTTGTTTTTCTCTTTTTCTATGAACTCTGCCAACCCTGCTTTGCGCTCGTCTGGGGTGGTTGTTATCACCTCTTCTGTCTTCGGCTTGGCCGGGACATTGTCGACTTCGCTTGCCGGAGTGATCTCTTCGATCACGTAGTCTTCGGCTACCTCGGCGATGTCGGCCGCTCCGCCGAGCACCTCGGGGATGTATGATTTGATTATCATACTTAGTGCTCCGTAGCGCAGTTTGAGCTTGCGGTTGACTCCGGGGTACCATCCTGCTTTGAGGTCTTTGATGTACTGTCCGTGGGCGTCTTTGGCGTAGTTTCCGTCCCTATCTTTGCGTAATTGGGTTGTGAACTTCGATTGCTCCGCTTGCTGGAATGTTAGTGTCTCTTGGTACTCTTCGTCGTCTTTTTTTACTATCGCGGTGCATTGGTCGTCGGCCTCTTCGTAGGCGATCCTCCAGCCCTTTTGGCGAAGTAGGAATGTTACTGTCTTTCCCCATGGGTTTGCTACACCGTTTATGATGGTTAGGCCGGTCAGTGCTTGCATGGGTGTCAGTCCCATTTCTAGTCCTGCTTGGAGCTTAACCATCGCCTGTGGCGCGTTCTGAATGTCTCTTGGTAGTGCTTTGCTTTGGACTAGTGTTTGGGCTAGTTTCTCCATCTGTCCCCAGCGATCGGCATTGAGGAATTGGTCTGCTGGTAATAATGCGTTGGATGCGTTCATGCGACCTCCTATTCTTATGTAATTATATAATATGTTCTCACCATTTGCTCGCCTTGTCAACTAGCGTTTTATGACGACTTCGATTTGCATTTGGCGGACGGCTTCCGGGTAGCGGATCGCTTTCCACAGGACGTCGGCGTTCATTACCGACCAGGCTATGAATGCGATCGTGACGACTATTATCGCCATCGTTGTGAGCTTCCATGCCTCCTTGACTATTGCTACTGTCTTCTCGCCGGCGCGTCTGCGTTCCAGGCTTATGCGTTCCATATTACTCCTCCTCGGGCGGATAGCCCTCTTGGCACGTTTCGCACCAAGCTATTGTTTGATATTCTTCGCTCTCGCCAGGAGCCGTTGGGCTGTGTACGAGGGCTGTTTCTATTTTGGTTTCGTGGCCTAGTGGGCATGTCATATTTTGCCTTGTTGGTTTACATAATTACATAACTTTCTGATCTTGTCAAGCGATGAGATCCATCATATTATGGATATATGGATTTACGGGGTAAAATCAAATGATCGGCGGGGAGCTGCTTTCCCGCGTTCCCGAGATAGCTACCCTTGCCCCAGTTATCACACTCGCTTTTTCTCTCGCCAGTCGAAAAATCATTGGCTACCGCGACAATTGGACGTGTCAGTGGGAGGATGGCTGCACTCTGGGTCGTGATGGGGCTGCAGCGCGCTTTCAGGACGGTTTTATGGTTGATGCCGCGCATGTCGATCACGATGCCGGCGAGGACGATTATGATTCTACCGACAACGGTCGGATTCTCTGCCTAGCCCATCACTACCTAGATCACCTTGCCCATGGTGACTTCTCGGTACTACCCCTGCTTGCTTCCCGCGATCCTTACACGATCCACGTGCGCCGGGACAAGGCCAAATACCCATGGTTGAACGGCCACAAGAAGGTTTCCGACATCTTGAAAGAGAATGGGTCTTGACATCGACCGCGCGAATTTGGTAGTGTTGTATCGCTGATAGGTAAGCTATCGGAGTAGTGCTATAATTGACGGTGAACGATCCCTTTGGGGTGTTGTTGTTTGCCACCGCAATGACACGGCACCACTCCAGAGGGATTTTTTTATGCAACCAACACTATCCATAGAGTCACGGAATATCGGCGCTTAGTAGGGCATACTGACGCCGATTTTTTATGCCTTTATGGTATGACCCTGCCTGTTCTGGGTGAAGCGAGCAGGCCGACCGATACGACCGACAACCGACGGAGATGATGCTTGTTGCTGGTAGCTAATTACCAGCGAGGAATGGGAAACCAGACCGAGACTTAGCATCTCCAGAGGGAGGAGGGAGAGGAGGGAGGGACCGCCCCCATGAGCCCCGGGGGGTTACGGGGGGATAGGCTAGTCGTGCCCAGTTACATAACCACTACATAAAATCGGCGCGATAAACCGCACTATTCTTGAACTCCGGCAATTTCCGTTGTTTGAAATCTACATTAACTTACGTCGGCGACTGTGTGTGGATATACGCGGGCCCAGTGTTCTTGCTGCGCGACTCCGGCGAGCTTCTTCACGGTCCCAATTAGGTTACTGGCGGTTTCCCTGTCGATGAACCCGGAGTCTTCGAGGCCGCGGAAGTGTTTGATCAGCTTGCCGGAGGTCGTCCGGATGATCTGCTCTTCGAGAGTTAGTCCGTCAAATGGTAGTGCGTAGATGTCGCGGTTCACAGGTTGCGTCCTTTGGGCTTACTGCCCGACTCTTGTCGCTATTTTTGAGAGCGCTTGGTAGGCGCCGTTCAGGCCGGTTGCCACCATAATCGCGTCTTTGATCCGGTTGGCGATCATGTTGCCCATGTCGGCCGGGACGAACCCGAGCCCAAGGGCGAAGATCACCGAGAGGACGAAGTTGGTGCGTGAGCTTTGGGGACGCCAGAAGTTGACGGCGGAGACGGCTCCGAATGTTACTAATGCGACGAAACCTACGCTTTGTAGGTCGATTGTGCTGAGTGCTTCCATGGTACTCCTTTGTTACGTATTGCTTTTAATCGTATCACCATTTGATCGCGGCGAATAGTTTCAGCCACTGTCTGAACGTAATCCTGCCGATGACGTTGTTTTGGGCGTTTTCCAGCTCTTTTTTGGCTTCTGCCAGCTCCCGCAGCGCGTTTCCCTTGGCTTTGGCTTCTTCTTTGAGGGTGCTCGTGAGCTGCTCGATCTCTGCTTTTAGTGGCTTGGTCGCTTCATCGACATTTGGCACGCTTTGTTTTAGTGCGGTAATTTCGGCTAAATGCGCTTTATCTTTGGCTGTCAGCTCGTCTTTTAGTCTGCTAACCTGTTCGGTCCTGTTTGCTACCTCGGCCACCGCCCCGGCAAGCTCTTTATCTCTGGTGGCGAGCAGGTTCTGGCATTGGGTGAGCTTGCCGTCACGAGCTGCGAGCGACTTTTCTATCGTTTCAAATGCTATCGCGTCTGCGTTTTGGCCTAGCTCGAGCTTGCGAACTACTTGGTCGGCAACGTCGCTGTTGTGGACAAGTTTTGAAAATAGTGCTTTGCCGGTATCGTCTGTCCCTATGAGACATGCGTCGCTTGGGATGGCCTTTGGTCGCAGCCATCCGAGTACACCGCTGTATGTGTGGTTTGTCACTGTCACGCGCTGAACGCCGTTCCAGTTTTGGTCGAGGCTTTCAAACGATGATGTGTTTCCTTTGCCGGTTGCTACCGCTATGTGCCCTGCCACGCCGACGCTGGTGTCCCACACGACGAGATCGCCGGCCTGCGGAATCGCGTCAGGTGTGTTCTTTATGATGTCGAAGTATTGTTTGGTGATTTCTTTTGGTTTTGTGTAGGCTTGGTAGGCGTAGAGATTTTGGATCGTGGCCTTTGGAAATCCTAGCACGAATAGCCACAGGTAGGCGAAGTCCATGCATTGGTAGATATTGCTTTTGTCTGAGACTTCCACCGCTTGGTTTTGGATGTTTTTAATGAATTGCTTAAATTTTGACATTTTAGCCCTTTCGTGGGATGCGTTCGTTGATAATTGTTGCTAGTTGCGTAATTTCGTTACTCATTTTGTTGTTCATGTCGTTGACCGCTTTAGTTAGTCCATCGACTTTTGTATCGATTGTGTGAATATGGTTTTGTGCCAATGTCATTGATTTATCCAATCTCTCTCCTAGTTCAGTAAACCTTCGGTTGTTGTCTTCTTTTTCACTTTTGAACTGTTGGGCCAATAACTCTGCTTTTGTCTCGACTGCTTTTTGATCTAGTACAGTAGCTTTATTTTTGTCTCTCTCATCGTTTAGGGCCTGTTTTTTCTCAAGGTCAATCTGTGGGTTTTTGAAATGTGAGTAAACTCCGAAAATCGTGCCAAGAACTCCAAAAATGGCTAATATCAGTGAAAGTATTGTTGAGATTTGCATTTTGTTTCTTATTATCTTTTTTCTTTTAATCCATTTGATAATGACCACCCACACTGATAACGTCTCCAGCTGTTGTGATACCACTATTTGAGCTACCAACAACCGCACCGCTGCTTGTATAAATCATTCTTCCTGAATCAACTACGAATGGTTTAAAAGTCTGACCACTATATATCCAACCAAATGCAGACATTGGAAATCCTGGAGTTCCCTCTACTGGAACGGGGGTTGGTAAAACGTATCCTCCAGATCCAGCAGATATTCCAGATCCTCCAGTTTGAACGGTCAACTGCCATGTAACAGTTTTTCCATGAATTTCAAAAACTGCAACCGTAGTTCCAGTTGATCCAAAATTTGGAGCTGTGGTGTCAGCTGTTACAACTGCTGTATAAAAGAATCGTTGTGGAAAACCCTCAGGATTCTCAATGTAAGAGATGTAGGTGTTGGTAATTGTAGCCGCTGCCATTGCATAATCTGAATTAGTGGCAAGAGTAACAGTAGTGTTTGGACTTGAATAAACAGAGTTAATGACTGTGCCATATTCATAAGCTCCACCATCTTTATATCTAACCTTGGCACCTTTGCGATATTTAGTAGTTAAGTCTCCTGCAACCATAAAAGTGTGATTGCCTGTACGAGTCCAGGTTTCACTAACTGGTATCCAGTCATTAAACCAAGCTCCATTATCAATATATTCTTTTAGTCCGTTTGCTGATTGAATTACAAAGTTAGTTCCGTCGTAGATTAACGTCACAATCGATCCGGCAGTTATTTGAGAGTCAAATGGATCTGTTCCTGCAGTTGTTTTTATGCTTTTTGCTCCAAGTCCATTAACGTTTATGGTGCAGGCTCCGGTGTTAGCTGTGTTTGCCTTGACGATAATTTTCATTCCAGCTGTATAGGCTAATGGAGCTGGACTTAGGGTTACGACATAGGTGTCGCTGGCTCCTGCATCTGCAGCGTAAACATACGATGAGTCTTGGATACCTTTGGTGCTTGCTAATGGGGCTGTTTTTGGTTGGATTCCCAGTTCAATGTCGGTAAGTGGGTCTGGAAGTGTCCCACTGATTGTCACCGTGGTTAAGCCTGTTCCGGCAGAGTAGCTTGAGCTAACGACAGTCACCATTTCATTACTGTCTTCGTTGCAGCGAAGTAATCGCCCGGCTGTGTAAAAAATCGCTTTGTTTCCTACCACAGTGAATGTTGTGTCGCCGGTTCTTGCGATCACGGCCATTTCGTAAAAGAACCCCTCTAGCACGATGTCGACGAGGTTTTTTACGTAAAATGCGCTTTGAAACACCTCCCAGTCTTCTCCGTTTTCGTGGGTTTGTCCCACGCCGCCGTTGAGGTTGGTGTAGTCGCGGATCAGGCCGCCAATCGTTCCGGCGCCGGCGTCGCGGGTTCGGAAGAATATCGCTTCTTCTTTGACGGTTCCAGGTTCGGCCGTGATGACGCCGGGAGCTTCGGTGGGGACAGGGTTTATGTATGCGGTTGTGGTTTCACCGGACGTAAGTTGCTGGGTGAATGTACCACCCTTATTGTCTTCTGGTTTTATCGCTCTTGTGTCCATAGTCCCTCCATTGTAGCAGTTTTAATATGCTTGCGTGTAATTTGATTTTATTCTTCCTGCGAATGTGGGGGTTAATCTGTGACATGGTTCACATAGGGCGCACCCATTGTCTATGTTAAATCTCAAGTCTGGGTATAGAGAAAATGGTTTAATATGATCTGCATTCAATTTAACTCCTCTAGCACCACAATGTTGACACGTATAATCGTCCCTTTTGAATACTGACTCTCTCCATATTTTAGAGTCAATACTGTTTCTTACTCTCATACTCTCTTTAGTAATTCCACCTCTCCAGTTTGGGTGTTTCGACCCTCTCTGATTATGGTTTGGTATTCCTCTTCTTTTGCTTGCACACTTCTCTATGTGCTCTGGCGTGTGGATTTTCCCTGTGTTGGCTTTTTTTGCCGCCTCGACGGTTGATCTAGGAATTCCTCTTTTCTTTGCAGACTCACTCATTTTTTTTCGAGTTTCAAGAGAAATACTAGCCTTTGATACTTTTATTTTTTCTATTACTTCCCTACTCCACTTTTTGCCAGCATTCCATGCCCTTCGTCGTTTTTTATTTTTTTCGTGCATTTTGCTCCTATATGTAGTTTTCAGAGTTAAATACCTCTTCAGGGAGCAGGAATGCTTCCCCTCTAAGGCTTACCAGAATGAAGTCGGTGAGTGCGTCGTTTTTGCTCACTTCGTACTGCAGGGAGTTGCCGGACTCGTACAGCTCTTTCCGGCGGGTTTGGTCAAGGTCGCTTGAACTTGCGCTCTCGCCGGTTTGGGTACCCCAGCGCTGGGTGTTCCAGCGCACTATGCCCCAGCCGGTGCGCACCACGCTTGTGAACGACTTCTCGTCGATCGTGTTTATGCCGTCCATGATGGTTTTTAGTTTTATGCGACCGTATATCCGGAATAGCCGAATATCGCACCACTTCCAGATTTTCAGCTGGCCCGAGTTGCCCAGGTCTTCGTTGCGGAACCGGAACGTGGTTTCGACAGGTGATCCGTCCCAGTCGGTCAGTTTGCCCTCGACGTCGACCTCAAAGACTGCACCGTCGTTGTCGCTGCTACCTGCAAAAAGCCGTTTTTGGCCGTCGATGCCGTCGTACTGGAGCCAGCAGCGCACGTGGGCGTTCTTGCCGGTCCAGGTGCCGATGAAGGCCAAACACCGGCGGTCGTAGACGATCACGCGGTCGTTGACCTCGCTGCCGGTGCCAGTCACGGCCAGCATGTAGCGGCCGCGGTGGTAGACTCCCTCGGAGTTCATAATGTGCTGCGGGCTGATTTCGTCAAAGATGCTCTGCACGCGGCCCTCGCTCAAGCTCGTGGTGCGGATGGCGGCGTTGAAGTTTGGCTCGTAGCCAACGATCCGCATTTTGCGCTCGGAGTCTAAAAGCGCGACATCGTTCTCCATGACGACCATCGATCCGGGGGCGCCGCAGCCGACGTAGGTTATCAGCTCTTGAATGATTGCGTCACCACTTGAGGTGTCGAAGTAGAACTGGTGTACGGAGTTTTGTTTGGCGACGATCACCTTACTCTCGAATGGTGCGAATCCGTTTACTCCCTTGTCGTTGTCACCGGGGCGCACGTCTGCCCATCCGCCGTTGTGGGCCGGGCTGAATGACTCGTATCTGTCATTTGTGCCTGAGAAGAACATGCGGTGCTCTTCCCCTACCACACCGGCCGCTACGAGTGATCCCTTGAGTTGTTCCCACATTGTGGCTTTGATACCGTCGGTGCTGTCACCGTCGGGCGGGAGCCATAGCTGCGGGCTAATTGTCCCCTTGTCATCAAATGTTATTGTGGCTCCTGACGCTGGTTGGGGGATGAATATCATTAGGGTTATGCCGGTCCCGGTCAGGGTACGGCCGTATAGGTTGTACCCGATCACGTCGGACTCGGTGCGGCGGTTGAATGTGACGCGCGGGTAGTTGGTGTCATTGATCGTTTCTGGGCCGTTTGTGATCGATACCACGCTTGTTGGCAGTGATTGGCCTTTGCCGGTCACTGTGGTTACTTGGTAGCCGTACACGTTGGTTCCCGGTGTCCCCTGTGGGCTTACAGCGAGTCCTGTGGGGGCGGCTACGGCCGTGAATGTTTCCACTCCTCCCGCTTCGGTGTATTTGGTGAAGTCGTCCACACCATTGCCGGCATAAAGGGCTCCACGCAGTTTGGTTGCCCTCGTGCGCAGTCCGGCCGTGAATGCGGCCGCTTGCTTGGTGGCCCAGGTTAGTGAGTTGGGATCGTATTTTTTCAGGTCGCCGTTGCAGATTGCCAGGATGTCGTTGACGTTTCCCTCTTTGTACTGGAACATTCCGTCGATCGGGTAGTTGCCCAGCGAGTCTCCTAGTTGCTCTCCGCCGCGTCGGGGACGTATTGACCGTCGGCCGTACAGCTCGCCGTTTCGCATGAGCGCCAGGGCGTTCTTGGATAGCTCTGTGGCGAGCGAGAATGTGTCATTGCCGTTTTGAAATCCGTCAAAAAACCATTTCTTTGTGGGGAGTGTCCCTCCCTCGGGCATATCTGCTATCATCGCGTTCTACTCCCATGGTTGTAACGACGGATCTGGCCGCGCCATGCCATGGGGTTTTGGATGCGTTGCGGCGTGCCCTCGTTGTGTTCTGACTGGTTTTGCTCGATCTTGGTCAGCAGGCGGTTGTACACGTTCAACAGGCGGTTTCCTTGGGTGTCTAGGTACCTACTCCACTGTACGAATGCGGCCGAGAGGGTCCCGATCGCTTTACGGTATCGGCTGGGGATGGGGAACGTGGACACGCTGGCCGTGTCTTCGATCCTGGCCGGGATGTAGTAGTACCACATGGTTATCACCTGACTGGCCGTCATCTCCTTGGTGAACTTGATCGCCTGCTCATCTGGGGTGATGTAGAACCTATTGCGGTTTGCCACGGTCAGGCGGTCTTCGTAGTTTACTGGTTTGAATGGGTCGGTTTCGCCGGCCACCGTGATCTCTTTTATCCCTCCTGGCATGCGCATATCGGTTATTGAAGTAATGTCGATCTCGCTATTGCCGTCGCCGGTTGTAAGCGCGATGTTTTTCTTGACGAGAAACTTCCACTTGCGTTCGTTGGCAAACTCTTGCACGGCGTCGTTGAAGGCTTGGATGCGCCTGATGGATGTGTTTGTGGTTGACTCGCCCAGCTCTTTGCTTGTATCCTGCAGACCCTCTGATAGGGTGATCATAGTATCTCCTTTTTTGGCTTGCGTTGGATACTATTCGATACCGTGGGCTGCGTCGTATTCGTTCCGACCGAATCCGTAATTATCCCAGTGCTTGGTGTCGATGGTCGGATCGCACCAAACCTCAAACCCTGCTTGTCCCGCCTGGTTGCAGAACCAGACGTCTTCGCCGGCTGGGATGCCGTCGATTTTTCCGAACCTGAACCATTCCTCGTGCAGCTTCTCTTGAAGCGCTTTCAGGACGCTCACCTTGATGAGCATCGTGCCGGTCCCGACGGACCAGCACTTAAAGGCTTTCTCACGGTCCCATTTTTTGGGGACGAGGAGCAGGGCTTGCCCCTTGTGAGTTACCTTTTCGGTCAGGTTGGGCTCGAATGGTTCGTAGGTGCGGTAGCACATTGCTCCCACGATGTCTTTGTCGAGCGCCAGTAGCTTTGTTAAGGTGTCCGGGGGGAACTGGACGTCTGAGTCTACAAAAAAGACGTAGTCATCCCCTCGCTCGATCGCCTGCTTGCAGATTTTGTTCCGCTTGTCGGCGATCACGCTGCCGAGGCTTACCGCCAGGGCGATGCGGACGTTTGGGGTGCCGGTCAGGGAGAACAACGTCGTCACGGTTTGCGCTTGGACGTAGGTTCTTGTCGGCACTCCTACCAAAATGCTGGGATTCTTTGGTTGCATAGTGTTAGTGTAACACTATCGCGGGCCACCTGCATAGCGCAGTTTGAGTCGGTCGTCTTTTCTGCCGCGGACTTTCAGCTTTTCGACCAGGGCTTTGGCTTCGCCGGTCTTGAGGGCGCCGGGTTTCGGCCGGAAGAACTCTTGCATGCTGGGGGCCTTGGGCGCCTTGACCGTGATTTTGGCGTCTTCCGCCGACACGGTCGGCTCGTCCATTTGGGCCCAGTTGATGCTGCTCTTGGTTGGTTTCACCGTGCCCAGTTTGGGTGGGGTTGCGGCGGCTTTGAAGAAGGCTTTCATCTCGGCCTTGGTGGCGCCGCCCTTACCCGAGCCGCCTTTGTAGTCGCGGTCGAGTTTATACTCCTGTTTCTTCTCGTCCCATTTGAGCGCTTTCAGGTACTTGGCTTCGTCTTTGGTTATGAGGTCGTCCTCGTAGAATGAATCGATTAGTCCTGTGGTGGCGAACATCTCGCCGGCCACCACGCGCCGGCCTTGGGCGAGGTATTTCAGGAGCTCATCGTGGGACTCGATCTCCAGGTTTTCGATGTCTTCCTGGGCTTTCTGGTACTTGAGGTCGTTGTCCAGTTTGGCGGTCTGCCAGTACTCGACGTCCTCGCTCTTCATGCCAGTTTCTTTGAGGATCGCGGCTTGGACCACTTCCCGCTGGCTGGCGGTCAGGGTGTCGTCGTCTTCCAGGCTGTCGTACTTGGACAGCAGTTTTTCGACGCGCATCGTCTTTTTGTAGCCGCTGTCGTCGGGGCTGCCTTTGACGCCGGAGAGGTAGTAGCTTACGAGCTCGTCGTTGGTCACTTTTTGGTCGTACTTGAGCTTGGTCTTGATCCGGTCTTTCTCCTGTTCCGTCAGCTCTTTGTAGGTGCCAGCCGTGCCCTCTTCGGCCGAGCCGGCTTTGGGGAACATGCGCTCCCACAGGTTGGGGCTCTCTATCTTTTCCTTGGCGGGGGCGCCGCTTGATGGGTATGTTTGCTTCACGAAGCGGCGTAGCAGGGTTTTGTCGTTGGGGCTTATCTCGTCGCCGCGGCCCACTTTGTAGGCCATTTCCACGAGCTGGGCCGGGATCTTACTGTAGCCGGCGAGGTATCCCTCCATGAGGTTTTGGACTTTCAGCGGTGATGCGTCCAGCAGAGCGCCTATTTTCTGGTACATCTGGGGGGTGAACTCGTAGGTCTGCTGGTAGTCGGGTGCGTCCTGTAGGTAGAATGGCACGATCTCCTTGGTTTGCTGCTTTTTGGGATCGAACTTGTAGAAGCTCTTGTTTAGGAGGTTTTCGGCCGCTGGCTTGATCGCTTGGGGTAGGTTGCTTCCGATCGTCTTTATTGCCACCTCAGTTGGTGTTGCTCCCTCGGCAAGCACCGGGAGCGTGCCCGATATGAGCTTGGTTGCCAGCTCACCGAATGTTTGGCTGTCTTGGCCGGCGGCGAACTCGAGGAAGGACTGGATCGGGTTGGTGATGACCGGCAGGATGTTGCCCTTGGGGAAGGTGAGGTAGTCGACGTTGCCGTTCTCGTTGCGGCCGGTCACGAGCACGAAGTTGCTGTCTTTTTCATACTGGGGGATCTCGGCGTACTCTTCCGGGTGTTCCATGAGGTTGTATGCGGTTATGACGGCCGCCGGCATTCCGCCGTACAGAGTGGCGTTGAATATCACTTTGCCGGGGTGATCCTTTACTGACTTGGTATGCCGGGGTGGCATGTTGATGATGAGGCGCTTTATCTCTCCGCGAGCCACCTTCTCGAAGGCTTGCGCCATCTTCTTGTGGTGTGCACCGTCAATAAAGTTAGGCCAGACCCGATGGACGAACGCCATGAAGTCCGTTTTTGCACGGTCAGCCTCTTTCCGGGTAGCCAACTCATCCAACAACTCTGCCGCCTTGATCTGAACCTCTTGCGGCAGGGATGCTAGAAGAGCGGGGTTGGACGCTAATTTATCAAGCAGGTTAGGGGTCATGATTCCCCCACAGTAGATAATGCCCGCGAGGAAAAATTAGGGCAAGCTAACCCATGATGCCCAACAGGATCACCGCAAACCATACATGGCTTCCAGCTAATTGTTGGGGCAGGATATGGAATGGGGGTAGGTTTGGCAAGCGTCACCCCACCCGCCACCTCTTCAAAGGTGCCGTCCTCGTAGAACACTACGATTTTATTGATCTTCTTCTGGTTCGGGGTCATCCAGAGCCGCGAGTTCCGCATCAAGGTCAATCAAGGGGGCAGGGCGAGACGGATCATTGCCGTTTTCTATCACCTCTGCGTTACCCATATATTTCTCCAAGAGCGTCACAAGCTCGCCTTCAAGGTCGGCTGTGGATTTTTGTTTGATGCTGATTTCGAGTTGGTCGCTGAACAGATTGACCCCACGACGCTTGCCCAACAACTCCAGCGCTTTCAGGCGCACCTTGGGGTCTTCGCTCTCGGTTTCTTCGAGAAGCTTGTTAGTGACGTAGTTGGCAATCCTGCGGTTGGCACCGAGGAATTCGTGGTCGTAATGGGTGAGGAGCGCTTCGAGTTTCAGAATTGCCCCGGGCGGGGTACGCGCAACCTGAAGGGGACGTTGTTCCGAGAAGATCTGGTGGGCTATCTGGGAGTCTTCGGGGGTCAGTTCGACTTCCCCACCTGCATCCAGAAGGGCATTGATAGTCTCACACGCAATCGCGGCACGCTCGCGAAACTGCTCCACCTCTTCCGGAGTTACGTCCAGAGGCAGGGGTATGCCGACTTCGGGTGTGATGACTAAAGGCATCGCAGATTAAATTGTGGTTGTTCAGCAGGGCTGATTGGATTTACGAGGCGGAATATAACACAACTTTTACGGAAATAAATATACCCCCCGGGGGTGGACGATTTGAAAAGGTAAGGGGGTGTGTTTCTTGATTGGGTTTTGATTGTTTGTTGTCAAAAATGTAAGGGGGAGGGGGTCTTTCTTTTTAGCAACTTAATCTCATGGAACACCTCAGATAATGTGTAAAACACAGCGCAAGCGGCGGGCGGAGTCCCATTCCATACAGCGGGGGGTGCCCCGGGGGTAGGGTCGAGCGGGGCGGATTCTTTGGTCTGACCTAAACGAACGGAAAGGTTGACAAGCGGATAGACTTGTGAGATGATTCAATCACTGCAGCAATTTCGCTGCGGATCAACCGGAGATACCAAAATGACTACGAAACTCAAAGCAAGCAAGGCAGACGTTCAGGCAGTAGCAGCAGATGTTATCGCGCTCGCCGCTGAGGCAGGCGATATGGCAAGCGGCATCAGCAATATCTGCGACGCGGTTTCCGCTATCACGCGGGACCTTCATTTCCGCGCCGTCAAGGTCGGCCGGTTCTCATTCAAGGATGAAAGCAAGGCATGCCCGATCGCGGCCGCATTCGTCAATCATCGTTTCCCTCATGCCGACGCGGTTTCGGACGCCACTGTATCGTTCGTACTCTCTTGCTTCCGCAAGGCCGTCGAGACTGGTGAGGACTATACCGAGAATCCCTCGCGCAAGGCCAAGAAAGAAAAGGCCGCCGCCGCAGCGCAAGCCAAAACCAAAGATGAGATCAAGGCCGCGCATGATGTCGGCGCCGGTGACGAGGGCGCAGGAACCGAACCAATGCCGATTGAGGCCGAGGAAACAATTGTCTGCGCGATCAAGAAAAAAGCGACGATCAAAAAGGCCGCGCAGGAAATTCGCAAGATGGCCGAGGCGATGCGCAAGGTAGACGGACTGAACCTGCTGGCCGCGATGCTGATTGACGTAGTGAACGAGATCGACGAAGCGTAACAAGCAACAAACCAAACCAACCCCGCTTCGGCGGGGTTTTTTATTGCCTAAATTTTTTTGCAGGGAACTGGTGTCAATATGGTTGTTATCGTGACTGGGAAAC
>OGVO01000020.1_pt1 | contig 27305 bp, 18 predicted proteins | sample 1575771 | NCBI WGS metagenome assembly OGVO01 (sample SAMN07581527, study PRJEB24739) | freshwater metagenome | place: Singapore | collected 2015-01 | reverse complement strand
GTTTCCCAGTCACGATAATCGATGCCGTCAAAGTCGGTCGCCAGCGCCAACGAGGGAACCAGCAGAAAAAGGAAAAGTAAGCGTTTCATGGCGGCTCCTACGAGGGGTTGACGGTTGGGGTAAGGTCAGGGTTGACCATCGGGGAATTGTCGGGGTTGACGGCTGTGGCGGCTGCTCTGCGTTTTGATTTGCCTAGCGATAATTTCAGACCGAGTTTCATGGGCATCCTCCGTTTTCCATCTGGTACGCCTGACACGCCTTCGCATTTCCACCGGCAGGGCATTGGCCAGTTGACGAGAGTTCACAGCGTTTGCCGGGGCGAGGCTCACTAATCTTTGGGAATTTGGGCATGGTAGGCATGGTCCCTCCGTGGGGGGTCGTAGTCTCTCCGGCCTCCGCAATAGTGGTGATGCTCGTTCTCAAGGATCGACAGCCGTTTGTCGGTGCCGTGGTGGTCGGCCTTGAGGTTGCGTATTTCGTTCCACTGCGCCTCGTTGGTTTGTTCGCTGTGCCGAATGGCCCGTTCGACATTGTTGTTGACCATCTTGGCGATGATGCGGACCGCGCCGAGGAAGGCGGCCAGGATCGCCCCGAATAGCCAGGCGCTGGTGCTAGGGTGGCTGTCGAAAAACTCCTGCGGGGGCGTTGCTGCGGATGCGGCCATTGTTAGGGTCGGCACGAGGATGAGAGTCAAGGCGATGATGTGGCGGTCGGTCATTTATTTCCCTCTAGGTTGCGTGTCGATTGCTCCAGTTGGCCAGGCCATTTGTTAGGCTCCTTTTTGGTTCAAATCTAGGCGGTTCGATTCCGGCTCTGGGCACCAGCTTTTAAGCGGTCCGGGGGCTAGGTTCCAGTATGATTCTGGGCGAAGAGTTTAGGCATTAGTTAACGGTTCAGACAACAGTTTCAAAATACGCTCTTTCATTGTGATTCTCCTTTAAGTTACTAGACACTTTAGTTATAACGCCTACTATTTCCAATACCCTTTGGCATAATCCAGCCTACCTCGAGTAAACAATAAAATCGGGTGGGCTGGAATAAGTAACAACCAAAGTGTCTCCGGGGGACAAGGTAAACATCCCAGAAGTTTGGCCAGTCACATGACCAATAAACCTTGAAAATACTATCTGAGAAACCGTTCCTCCCCCTACCAGCACTGTCACCTCGTTGCCGGTGTTGTTGGTGTAGGTGTATGGTGATCCGGTCAAGGTTAACGGAGTACTAGTTCGAGCGGTGTTTTCGACATCGCCCTTACCGATGTTGACAACATCCCGAAATCGCGTTTTGGTGCCAGCATCAGAAATTGTAGGTGATTTACAAAAGGAAATTGAAAATAACAATGATCCGGTAATACAAAGTCTATATCGATTACTATTAAGCAAACAATTACAAAAATATCTTCAGGATAACAGGTGGGCGATTTATACCAGAAAGCCCGTATTGAACAATTCAAACCCTGATATCAATACCTGGACCATTGATGACTTTAGAAAGAATATTGATCGTCAGTTCAAATGGATATTGCAAAATATCTCTGACCTAGAAAAGATTTCTGTACATCAGTTTGATGCCATTCTGATCAAAGGCAATCACTCTTTTACACAACTAGATCTTGCCGACTTATGCTTAGTAGAAGCCATTGAGTTTTATCAATCTGAAGACTATTTCGTCAGTAGAACGAGTGACTTTTTCTCAATTCAACAAACGGCTGCATTAGGTGAACTAAACGAGTTCTTGCAAACAAAATTTATCGCTTCGAATGAAGATGCACATCATTTAATTACGCTGGAGTTATACCAACAGTTATTCAGAAAACATAGAACGGATAGTAACCCTGGTTGGCTTCTGAAGATGAATCTAGAGAGAATTGAATGGGTTTACGAACAAGCACGTTTTCCTGATAAAGATCGGCTTTATGAAAGTTCATTGAAAACCATAACATCAACATACCCAAATGAACCTGCTACTGCTGCCTATTGGTATGCTTTAGCGTATGCAATTAAAAGAAAAGGAAATAATTATCAACCATTTTTAGATACTACAAACAGATTTGCATTTACCCAAGCAAAAGAAATCATAATAGAAGCATTACCAAAATTTGATAAGACCTTACCAGCCGTTCAAAAGATGCGACAATTACTTTGGGAAATCAATGCTCCTACTTGGTCTGTAAAAACAGAACATGTCAATCTGATCAATAAAAAATTCCGAGCGCTTATCTCATACAAAAACGTCGACACCTTATACATTCGCATCCTTAAAACCAGAAACAGTGATCAAGAAGCTGAATCATGGAAGAATGAATTTTGGGAGAATATTGTGAAGATCACCCCTGTCAAAACAAGTACGCAAATCCTACCAAGAACCTCAGATCATCAATACCATGCAGTCGAAATAGCATTACCCGAGTTACCATCAGGCGAATATGAACTATTGTGTTCGAATAATCCTTTATTTAAAAATGATAGTGTTACAAAATTGAGTCATCAAAGATTCATCGTTTCAAATATCAGTTATATTAAAAATAAGAATGACATTTTTGTTGTACATCGAGAAACGGGTAAACCCCTAGCTAATGTTTCTGTATCAATACTTGAGAATGTTTATAACAGAACACTCAAAAAATATCAATTGGAATTATTGGCTAAAAAGAAAACAGATAAAAACGGGTACCTGAGTTTTTTTGAGAAGAAAGGTTATGGAGCATACAAGTACATATTCGAAACTAAAAATGATCGACTTTCTTTTAGTAGAGCAGAATATGACAACTACTTCGAACCTATTACCAATAGCCTTACAGATGAGGACGAAATAGCTGCATACGAAAACAAATCAAAAAGAATTGTATTCTTTACTGACAGATCTATTTATCGTCCCGGACAAACTCTTTTTTTCAAAGGTATTGGCACTATGCATGATCATGCTACGAAGCTGAGCAAGATTATTAGTACAAAGGATTCTATTTGGGTGTACTTACAAAATGCTAATAAAAAGAAGATTGATTCCGCCCGCTATCAGTTAAATAAATTTGGATCATTTAGTGGTAGTTTTATTTTGCCTACGCAAGGACTCACCGGCAATTATTTTATTTATACAAATCGAGAATATGGCAATTCTTCTACTTATTTTTCAGTAGAAGAATACAAACGACCTACCTTTTCAGTCACGCTCGAAAAACCTAAACAAGCTTATCAGCTCAATGATAGCATCACTATTACCGGTAGTGCCAAAGCATTTGCAGGAAATAATATCGACGGCGCTAAAGTTGTTTATTCAGTAACGAGAGATGTAAGATTTCGTTATTACAATTATTGGCAAAGACCAACGCCTTCTTATGATAGAAGAGAGATCAGTCAAGGAATTCTTACGACAGATGCAGCAGGGAATTTTCAGATCAAATTCAAAGCGAATGCTGATGATATTATTATTGATAAGGAAGCAACCCAACTATTTGACTTCTCCATCAATGCCACAGTAACAGATGCGAATGGTGAAACCAGAACAGCACAAACCAATATTACTGCAGGAACGACATCCCTTTTTCTTTCTTTGAATGTTCCGGAATGGGCTGATGCCAATCAGTTAAAAGATATTGTTGTCTCTGCAACCAATATCAATAATGAAAAAGAACCTGTGATCGTACAATTAAAGATCACTTCACTTCAACACCCGAATAGACTGATCAAAAAAAGATTATGGGAAAGACCGGACCAGTTTGTGCTTACGCAAAAAGATTTTCTATCCTTATTCCCAAATGATGAATATGAAAATGAATCGAACCCATCTACTTGGTCAAGAGGCGCCCTATTCCAACAAACAAATATTGATACAAAGAATACAGATAAACTTACCTTAACAAACCCATTACCACCCGGACATTATGAAATAGAAGCAAGCTCCAAGGACAAAAATGGATTGATCGTAAAAGCTGTGACTTATCTTAAAGTGTTCAATAATGCAACACGCCAGTTACCCTCACCGGAATATAGTTTCACATTCACAAAAAAAGAAAATGTTGAACCGGGAGATACCGCTTTATTTATTCATGGTGTATCTGCCAATGACATATTTGTGATCAGGAAAACAGAACGTTCCAATAAAAAATCAACCCTTAACTATCAATACCGAAAAAAGGGGTTGACAAATATCAGTTTTAGCCCATCCGAGGCAGACAGAGGTGGCACGATGATCACAGAAGCATATGTGATACACAATAGAATGTACACACAAACATATGGTGTAAATGTACCCTGGAGCAATAAGCAATTAGATATTGAATACAAATCTTATCGTAATAAAACGGAGCCCGGTAATAAAGAAAACTGGACCATTAAAGTCAAAGGTCTAAAAGGTGACAGTACAGACGCTGAAGTACTCACTGGAATGTATGATGCTTCTTTAGATCAATTCAAACCACACCAATGGAGAATACCTTCATTATGGCCAAACAATAGATGGAGCAATACTTTCAATGCAGGAAATAATTTTGGATTCCAACAATCAGTAGAAAAATTCATCAACACTCAAAATATAGAATACCAAGAAATTGAACTTGATAAGTTAGCCATGCATGCCGATGAGCTAATGGTACAAAATTTAAGATACTGGTCTCAATATCCCTTTGGTTCCCTTTCTTCACAAGCAAGAAAATTAATTGCAGAAAAGTTGGCGTACACATTGATCCATTCTTACCAAAATGATCGAAGAAATTTAATGGTTCAAAATAAAGCCATGAGTCCGGCATCGGGGGAGACTGTAAGTATGGAAAAAAAATCTATAGCGGCACCTGCAGATGCAATGTATGGAAATGTGGCAGGCATATCTGTAGAAAACGAAGCAATAAAAATCAGGGGCGCTAGTACCTCGAATATTTCTCCGGGCTCACTGTTATTAGTAGATGGAGCCATTGTTGCTGATATTTCAAATATCAATCCGGCTGATATTATTACTTTAGAAACGCTGGACCCCACTGAAGCTGTAAAGCGTTACGGACAGAAAGCTGAAAAAGGTGCCGTGATCCTCACCACAAAAAAAACACAAACACCGGTAGTAATTCGTAAAAACTTCAATGAAACAGCATTCTTTTATCCGCAATTATATGCTGACAGTGTTGGCAATTACAATATCAGTTTCACCATGCCTGAGGCTATCACTCAGTGGAAATGGATGACAGTAGCACATAATAAAGATCTTGCTTTTGGTAGTGCACAAGCCGATATCATTACACAAAAAACCTTAATGGTTCAAGCCAATGCTCCAAGGTTCATGCGTGAAGGAGATAAAATGGAGTTCAGCGCTAAAGTTTCCAATTTAAGTGATCAAGAACTTTCCGGACAAGTGATGTTGGAACTGATAGATGCAAATGCCGGCTCTTCTGTTGATGGCTGGTTCCAGAATGTTTTTCCGGTACAATATTTCACAGTACCTGCTAAACAAAGTTCCATCGTAAAATTCCCGATTCAAATTCCATTCAGTTTCAATCGTGCACTTACATGGAGATTGGTAGCCAAGGCAGGTAATTTTAGTGATGGTGAAGAAAATACACTTCCGGTACTCACCAACAGACAATTGGTGACTGAGAGTTTACCGATCATGATTATAAAAGATACTACACAAACATTCCGTTTTGATAAACTGATCAATGCCAATAGTCCAAGTCTGACCCATGAAGCATTAACTATCAGTTATAACGCCAACCCCATTTGGGAAGCTATACGTTCACTCCCTTATCTGATGGAATATCCTTATGAATGTGTGGAACAAACTTTTAATAGATTTTATGCCAATACACTCGCGCATTACATTATCAATAAAGATCCTAAGATCAAGAAGGTATTTGACGCTTGGCAAAAAGATACTGTTTCAATGAAAAGTAAACTCCAATTGAATCAATCCTTAAAACAGATCATGTTGGAAGAAACACCTTGGGTTTTTGAAGCAGAATCACAAGAACAAAAAAATAAGAACTTGGCATTGCTATTCGATGTCTTTCGTTTGAATCAACAATCGGAACAGCTGATCAACAAATTACAGGAAATGCAATTACCGGACGGCAGCTTCAGTTGGTTCAAAGGTGGATATTCAGATCGCTACATGACCAATTATATCATGACAGGTATTGGCAAACTCAAAAGATTAGGAGCTATAACACCGGATGTTGCCATTCGATTAAAGCCTGTAATTGATAACGCTATCAAGTTTCTTGATGCCAACATCACAAGAGATTATCGTGCCACAAAAGCAGCTAAGTCCGATTCCATAAAGCCCATGCTTTCAGGGTTTGAACTTCAATATTTGTATATGAGAAGTTTCTTTAGAGATATTCAGCAAACAGGTGCCAATGATGCTTACAGCTATTACTATGAACTTGGTAAGAATAATATTCAAAAACAAAGTATTTACAACAAGGCTTTATTAGGATTGATCTATTTCAGAAACAATGAAAAGAGGTTTGTCAATGTCAATATTCTCAACCCTATACTCGAAAATGCAGTAGAAGACAAAGCGAAAGCAACCATCTACTGGAAAGATCGTTCAGGGTATTCATGGTTTACTTCTCAAGTAGAACATCAAAGCACAGTGATACAGTTCTTACAAGAGATTTTGAAAGATCAGAATTTTGTGGGTGGACAAAAAAATATTGATCATGCAAGAAACTGGCTCTTATTGAATAAACAATCCAATCATTGGAATACTACCATCGCAACAGCGGATGCAGTATATGCATTGATCATGACCGGCACAGATCTTTTGCATAATGATAAGAATATCACTATCCAATTAGGTAATTCAGTTTACAATAACCAAAACAGCACAAAAGAAGCCGGTACCGGTTATTTTCAGCAACGTTTGGAAGGAAGACTGGTAAATCCGGAGATGGGGAATATTCAAGTCACTGTACAAACAAAAGGAAATGCATCAAAGGAATCAATTTCATGGGGCGCAGTACATTGGCAATATTTTGAAGACATGGATAAGATCACTCCATCTTCAACACCTTTATCTATTACGAAAGAGTTATTCATCGAAAAGAATACCAATTCCGGTAAAGTATTGGAAGCGTTGAAAGAGAATGATGTGATGAAGCCGGGAGATAAAGTGATTGTAAGAATGATCATCAAAACCGACCGCGCTATGGAGTATCTCCACCTCAAAGATACAAGATCGGCAACCATGGAGCCGGTGAATGTATTGAGTGGATTCAAATGGCAGGACCGACTTGGATATTACGAAAGCACAAAAGATGCTAGCACTAATTTCTTTATTGGTCAAATGAATAAAGGGACCTATGTATTTGATTATCCGGTTTACATCACACATACAGGCGTATTTTCAACGGGTAATGCTAGTATTCAATGTATGTACGCACCGGAGTTCACAGCCAATTCAGGAGGAATGATACTGCGCGTGGAAGAATAAGTTTGATTTTTTGATCTTTGATTTCTTGATTTACTTTTTCGTCAAGAAATCAAAGATCAAAAATTCACAGATTACTTTATTAAAGGAATGCCTACCTGAAAAGTATAGAAGTCCAATCTTGAACGATACCATGCTCTTACATCTTTACCCTCAATGGATTTTTGGTACTGAGTCCTGAGACCAAACGAAAAATCTTTCAATCGATATCTTATTCCTACTGCCGTGAATAAGGAGCCCAATGATGGACGAACCACAACACCTGACAGTGTATACTTACCGCCCAACTCTCCCAGACCTAATTGTGGCTCTACACTAAACTTTCCGATGTTATGCTCATAACCAATCAGTACAGGAATAGAACGAATTGAGTAGTCTTCAGAAGATCCGATTAGTTTTTTTAAACGAGCTCTACCAATCCCTGTTGTAAATGTAAGAGCCCCCGTTGAACTTGTAACAAAAGATGCTTTGGCATAAAGACCCCAACCACTTCCACTTTTACCATCAAAATTTACCAATCCGGCTTCAGGGAATAGGGTTAGCCTCCATTTTTTTGATTGTGCAGTTGCTGTCTGAGAACAGATCAATACTAATAATAAACCTATCCAAGCTTTGCTCATTGTATCAGTTTTGAATGATGACACGCATTGAATTGAAATCGATGCCTGATCTAATTTCTTTTTGTATCGACGGTTACTAGATATGATAAAAACATTCTTTGCAAAAGAATGGCTGTATTTAATGAACTTTGCAACACATTTTATCGAACTTATGGTTGTTGATTATATCATTGTTGGACAAGGTATTTGTGGCACGATGCTGAGTCATCGTTTATTGAAGCTGGGCAAGACTGTTGTTGTGATTGATGAAGCTCATCCATTCACTGCATCAAAAGTAGCCAGTGGGGTGATCAATCCGGTGACAGGGAGAAGAATTGTGAGAACTTGGGAAATTGAAAAGATCATGCCATTTGCGGTGGAAGTATATCGTGAGTTTGAAAAAGATTTGAATACATCTTTGATCCGTCAAACCAATATCCTTGACTTTCATCCAACTCCACAAATGATGTTGGCTTTCAAAGAAAGATTACCTGAAGAAAAAGAATACTTGCGTATACCTGATGAAGTTGAAGAACTAAGATCTTTTTTTCAGTTCGATTTTGGTGTTGGAGAGATCAACCCTTGCTGGTTGATTGATCTAAATCGCTTATTAAGCGAGTGGAGAAAACAACTACAAGAAAGAAACATACTGTTAGAGCAAAGATTTGATTGGAAGGATTGTACTGTCAAAGAATCAGAGGTACAATATCAACATATCAAAGCAAGTACGATCATTTGTTGTGAAGGAGCTGCCGGTTTCCACAATCCTTACTTCCATCTATTACCCTATGCACCCAATAAAGGTCAGGCCATCATTGCAGCCATCGAAGGATTACCCGCTATCAACATTTATAAACAAGGTATCAATCTGGTTCCATGGCAAGATGGTTTATGGTGGATTGGTTCCACCTATGAATGGGATTTTACCGATCTGAATCCATCAGAAATTTTCCGGACTAAAACAGAAGAACAATTAAAGCATTGGTTAAAATTACCTTACCGAATCGTAGATCATGTTGCATCAGAACGTCCGGCAAATATGGAAAGAAGACCTTTTGTAGGGCTGCATCCGGTACAGAAGTCTGTGGGACTGTTCAATGGCATGGGCACTAAAGGTTGTTCTTTGGCACCCTATTTCGCAGATGAGTTTGCGCGGTTCCTTGTAGATGGGAAAGAAATCACACCTGCGGCAAATGTGGCAAGATTTAGCCGCATTTTAAGTCGCTAATTGCTTACAAAAAATTAATATTGCAGCCATTATTACCATAAATACCAAAACCCATGGCTGAACCTGGCGGGAGCAAACAAGACTATATCATTCCTTTGCGTTATCGCAAAATGGAAAATTTGCATATCGTATTCTGGTTGTTTAAAGATGTTGCTTGGTGCCTAGGTTTTTCGATTCTTGGTATCACTATGATCTTTCCAACACTCATCATCGCCATCGTAATCAGTTGGAGAACCAGACATATTGTTTCTGAATTGTGCCATAATCTTGCAATCGCAGTTTGGATCAGTGCCAACTCTTATTGGATGATCACCGAGTTTGTAGGAATCGATGAGAAAATTCTTTTTGCTCATTACACTTATAAAGATCTCGCTCTTATTCCTTTTGTAACGGGTATTCTCATTCTGACCTTTTATTATTTGATCTGGAAACCAAAACATAAAGAGTCTTACTAATTCCGCTCATTATTGAGACGGGCATTGTCGACTCAGCAACTCTATATCAGGTTTTTATGCCTGCTATAGCAACTACCACTCATCAAGACCGGCTGCCGCCGATACAGTCATTTTGCCGCCAACGCACTCATTTTGCCGTTCATCACAGGTACTTTACCGTTTGTGAAAGCGCAAGTCCCGTTTATCCCTGTTTTTATACAAGGATGTTCACCCCCCATATACCTTTATGTCTTCAAAGTAAATGGAGCCTCGCTCCCATGTAATATGAACCACCACACCGAATTTCTGTTTGCTCGTTTCCGCCAGCGCGTGAAGCCACCAGAAGTTCATTTGAACTAAATCTTCCCGTTCACCATTTCCGGACAAAAACCTGAATGCAGGAACAAAGATGCATAGCTGCAGCTGTGCTGATGTATCCTTCATTTCAAGTTCCCAATGGTGCCGTCAGTGACGGTAAGGGTCGACGTATACCTTTTCCTAACCATTCTATGCTTATAAAAAATGAAACCATTAGTAGTGGTGATTGCCGGCAGCGCCCTGTTACTCCTCTGCCTTGGCAACCCCAAACATCAAAAGAGACAACAAACAGCCGCTAAAAGAGCGGCTATTGTTAACACACTTAAATCAGTCCGTAAATAAACGGATAATCACATGAAAACAATTCCACCTTAAATCTGTGAATCTGTGGCTAAATAGGCCACAGATTATACTCTTCGGAAAATATATCGTTGAATATAGTAGCCGTCATAATGTGTAGCTACGATGCGATTATTGTATACTACGATCTCATCAAAATACATATCGATGGAAGTTCGGTTATAACTATCGTAAACATTCACTTCCCAACTATCATGTAAGCGATCGTAATAGTTTCCATATTGATCGTAATAACCACCGCTAATCGTTCTGATACGCCAAGTTCCCCGCATAAGACTATAACCATCATCATACTCAGCATCTCCATTTCGGTAAAAGTCAAATACACCGTCTTCCAAGCCGGATCGAAAATAGTGCCAGCCAAATCCATTACTGCGTGAAGCCTCTGATAATACCCATGAACCTTCGATAGATCTTTGCTCCGGAACAATGACCATTTTTGAACAAGAAGAAAGTAGAAGTATAAGCGTAGAATAAAGTAAAAGACTTTTCATTTCCTATCATTTTCAGGGTTAAGAATGATGATTCACAGAACAACATTCAATTCTTTGACCAGAAAATGTCTTTGAAGAAAAAGAGAGAGGCTTTTACATTTTATTTAACGATCCCATTTCATGAAAGTGGCCATTATGGTAGTTGATAAACCAATCATTGCTATCACGGTGAATGACCAACGCAAGCCTGCTAGTTCTGCTATAAAACCAATCAAAGGTGGACCAATTAAAAATCCAAGAAATCCAATCGTAGATACAGCTGCCAATGCTACTCCCGGCGACATTGTTTTTGACTTTCCGGTAGCACTGTATACCAAAGGAACCACTGAAGAAACGCCAAATCCAACCAAGAAAAATCCAATCGTAGCAGGTATCAGTGTGGGGAATATAACTGCTACTGAAAGTCCGGAACAGATCACAACACCACTCATTTGCAACATGCGCTGTATTCCAAAACGCGTTACCAATCGGTCACCTACAAATCTTCCTGTTGCCATCGTACCCATGAATACCGAATAGCCCAATGTCACCAACTCTTGTGGTGCGTTGACCACTTTTTGGAAGTAAACACCGCTCCAATCAAACATGGTTCCTTCGCATACCAAACAACCAAATGCGATCAATCCTAACCTTAAGATGGTAGCATCGGGTTTGGCAAAGAGAGGTGGTTTTTCAGTTGATTTAGCGTCTTCTGTCAATATCTTTCCTTGTGCTAATAACACCACTACTAAACAACAAATACAAACGATTATGAAATGATGCAATGGCTCAATGCCTTGAGCGATCATAAAAGTACCAACAGCAGCACCTGAAAACCCTGCCAGACTCCAGATACCATGAAAAGTAGCCATGATGGAGCGTTGGTATAATGATTCAACTCCTACCGCTTGTGTGTTAGCAGAGATATTGTATAGATTCCCAAAAACTCCAAATACGAATAATACTCCGGCCAATTGCCAGGTAGCGGTTACCAAACCAATTAAGATCAATGTCAAAGGATAACCTATTGAGGCAATCGTCACCATGGTCTTACTACTAAAACGAGTGACTGCCCAACCGGACAGAGGTAGACTCAGCATCAACCCACAAGGCAAAGCGAGTAATACAGCGCCTAATCCTGCATCGCTTAAACCCAATTGTAATTTGATATCGGGTATCCGACTCGCCCAACTAGCGAAACAAATACCTGCCATAAAAAAGAAGACGGCTACAGAGATTCTGTTCACCTTTCGTGTTCGGCTTGCCTGCATTCCACAAAGATGCAGAAAAACAAAGGTTTTCCATCGCTAAATCCACTCGGGGCTTGGGGGTTTTGGAGTATATTTGCGGCCTTGTAAGACTATGGTCCATAGACCATGGTCCATGGACTTACTAAAAAAATCTCTATGTTCCGTACACATACTTGTGGAGAGTTAAGAACCGGTGATGCCGGCAAAGAAGTGACCCTGGCTGGCTGGGTACAAACCGTTCGTAAATTTGGCGCAATCACTTTCGTAGATCTGCGTGATCGTTATGGCATTACCCAATTGCTTTTTGGTGAAGAGCTCAATGCTGAATTAGATACTCAACCACTAGGAAGAGAATTTGTGATACAAGCCACAGGTACTGTTGCTGAAAGAAGCAATAAAAATCCTAACATTCCTACCGGAGATATTGAAATCAATATCAGTAGCTTTAAAATACTGAATAAAGCAGTTGTTCCTCCCTTCACCATTCAGGATGATACAGATGGCGGTGATGATCTGCGCATGAAATATCGCTTCCTTGATCTTCGTAGAAATGCAGTAAAGAAAAATCTGGAACTCCGCTATGCAGTAAATCGTGCTGCCCGTAATTATTTGCACGAAAATCATTTCATGGATATTGAAACGCCCTTCCTGATCAAATCTACCCCGGAAGGTGCTCGTGACTTTGTCGTACCATCCAGAATGAACCCGGGTCAGTTTTATGCTTTACCACAATCACCTCAAACATTCAAACAGTTATTGATGGTAAGCGGCTATGACCGTTACTATCAAATCGTTAAGTGTTTTAGAGATGAAGACTTACGAGCTGATCGTCAACCTGAATTCACACAGATAGATTGTGAAATGTCTTTTGTAGAACAGGAAGATATTCTCACCATGTTCGAAGGCATGATCAAAAGCATCTTTAAAGAAGTAAAGAATATCGATTATACTGATAAGGTAGAACGTATGACCTGGGAAGATGCCATGTGGACCTATGGGAATGATAAACCTGATATTCGTTTTGGGATGCAGATTGCCAATCTGAAATCTGCTTTTCTGAAAGGTGGTAAGATTATGGCAAGCGGTGAACTGATTAATGGCTCTGGTTTCGGTGTATTTGACAATGCAGAAACTGTATTAGCGATTGCAGCACCGGGTTGCAGTGAATATACACGTAAGCAAACAGATGAACTAACTGAGTGGGTGAAGCGCCCACAAATTGGCATGCAAGGATTGGTATATATCAAGTGTAATGCAGATGGTACTTACAAAAGCAGTGTAGATAAGTTTTATACCGAAGACAAATTAAAAGCAATTGCGGATGCCGCAGGTGCAAAAGCAGGCGATCTCGTATTGATATTAGCAGGAAGAGAAGAAAGAACACGTAAAGCCATCAGTGAATTAAGATTAGAGATGGGTAAACGTTTAGGTCTCAGAAAAGAAGATGAATTCAGACTTTTATGGGTACTCGACTTCCCACTATTTGAATATGATGAAGAAGGAAATAGATGGGTAGCCAGACATCATCCTTTTACTTCTCCCAAACCTGATCAGATCAGTGTGATGATCAATAACAATCCGGTAATTGAAAACGCGGATAAATATCTCGAACATCCTTATTCCAATATCAAAGCGAACGCTTATGATATGGTATTGAATGGTAATGAGATCGGAGGTGGATCTATTCGTATTTATCAGCGTGAACTTCAGGAAAAAATGTTTGCTGCTTTAGGTATGAGTGAAGAAGAAGCGCAACATAAGTTTGGATTCCTGTTAGGCGCTTTCGAATATGGTGCACCTCCACATGGAGGAATTGCATTTGGTTTCGACAGACTTTGTGCTATTCTAGGTGGAAGCGAAAGTATCCGCGACTTCATCGCATTCCCTAAAAACAATAGTGGCAGAGATGTCATGCTTGATGCACCGAGTACGATTGATGCACATCAATTTGATGAGTTACAGATCAAATTAGATCTTAAGCAATGATTGTAAAGCCACAGATTCACAGATTAAGATAAACTAATCTGTGAATCTGTGGCTTGAAAAATTAATTAACCATTCAGTTGTCACCGAGAGCTATGAAACAATTAACGATCTATAAAATACTGACTTATATCCTTATTCCGGTGGCCTGTTTCTTTGGATTGATGGGTTTTCTGATTTTAATACCTGCCTTAGGTAATCCACCGATGTGGTTCATGTTATTCATGTTTGCAAGCTTGGTCATTTATACTTTCTCCAGTCTCAAGTTCTTATCCAACGGTATAGAAAGAAATGCTCCTTGCAAAACATCGCTTCGTGATTGGATCCGTGTGAATGCATTTGTTTGTTTGGGCATGGGCGCACTTTTCTTCTTAAATGCTGTTGGTATTTTTATGTTGGGACCTGTTGCACTACAAGACTTTGTTGAAAGAGCCATGGAATCACAGCCTAATCTTCCTGAAGGAATAGATTCAGGCATTTTCGTTTCTATTTTGCGTGGCGTTGCCGGATTTATGCTGGTTGTGAGTATTTTGATCCTTGCCCATGTGATCTTAGGTTTCAAAATGCTGAAAAAATTCGGACATCTTTTCGGCCAATCTACCCTATCATAGTGATCAAGGATCAATAGCTGTAAAACATCTTTTCTTTTCTGTAATTTACAAGTGTGAATAGCAGTACACCATTAGCAGAAAGAATGCGTCCAACAACATTGGATGACCTTGTAGGGCAAGAACACCTGACAGGTAAAGGAAGTATTTTAAGAACAGCCATCGAGAATAAGCGAATTCCCTCTATGCTCCTATGGGGACCACCGGGTGTTGGTAAAACTACGATAGCAAATATCATCGCACATAGCTTACAGGCTCCTTACTTTCAATTAAGTGCCATCAGTAGTGGTGTGAAGGATGTAAGAGAAGTCATCGAAGAAGCAAAACACAAACCCGGCGCTGTATTATTCATTGATGAGATCCATCGTTTTAATAAAGGACAGCAAGATGCATTGTTGGGTGCTGTTGAAAAAGGCATCATCACCTTAATTGGTGCTACAACTGAAAATCCTTCTTTTGAAGTAAATAGTGCGTTATTGAGTAGATGTCAGGTCTATGTATTAAAATCACTTCAAGATGAGGATCTGATTCGCTTATTAGAACATACACTACAAAAAGACGAACTCCTTCACAATTTTTCGGTTACAATCAAAGAAACTACTGCCTTGATCAATATATCAGGTGGGGATGCAAGAAAGCTATTGAATCTATTTGAATTAGTGATCATCACTGAAGCCGGTAAGTATCAACAAAAAGACATTGTCATTACGGATGCATTGGTGATGCAAATAGCACAAAAGAAAGTAGCACTATACGACAAGCAGGGTGAGCAACATTATGATATCATTTCTGCTTTTATTAAAAGCATGCGTGGTAGCGATCCTAACGGGGCTGTATATTGGTTAGCCAGAATGATTGAAGGTGGTGAAGATGTAAAATTTATTGCACGTAGGATGGTCATTTTTGCCAGTGAAGATATTGGCAATGCAAATCCTAATGCACTACTCTTAGCCAATACTACTTTTGATGCAGTGAATAAGATTGGCTATCCAGAAAGTCGTATCATCTTATCGCAATGTGCTACCTATCTTGCATCTTCTGCAAAAAGCAATGCATCTTATGTGGCTATCAATGAAGCTTTATCTGCCGTGACTAAATATGGCGATCTACCTGTTCCTATGCATATCAGAAATGCACCCACACAAATGATGAAAAATATGGATTATGGTAAAGGCTATCAATACTCACATATGGGCGAAGGAAACTTTATCCCACAAGAATATCTACCCGAAAAAATTGCAGGAACTAAATTCTATGAACCGGGGAATAATGCCCGTGAGCAGGAACTCAGGAAGTTTTTGAAAGACCGTTGGAAGGATAAATACAATTATTAAGCAATTCACCCCTCTCCGATTGGCTTTTACCGACTTATCAATAGAACTCTCTCCGAGAAATGCTGTTATGTGTAGCTTTAAGACCCAATGCTAATATTATGAAAATCACAAATCGATTATTTTTTATTCTAGTCCTAACATGCTGTGGACTTTATTCTACTGCTCAAACATTGATTCAGCGAGATCCTGAAATTGAAAAAATGGTGAAAGAAGTGAATGCGGATTCACTCAAATCATACATCTACAAAATGGTGAGTTATGGCACCAGAAATACTTTAAGCACACAATCTGATCCTAACCGTGGAATCGGAGCAGCGCGTAACTGGGTCTTACAAAAATTCAACGAGTTTGCTAAAAAATCTAATGGTAGATTCTCTGCATTCATTGATACCACAACACTTCAACCTGTTGCAGGAAGCAGGGTTGAACGCCCGGTTGTATTAGGAAATGTTGTAGGTATTTTAAAAGGTACAGATACCGCAGATAAAAGAATCTTCGTGATCAGTGGTCACCTTGATAATATGCGTACAAATGTAAGAGACAGTATTGGCGATGCACCCGGTGCCAATGATGATGCCAGTGGTTGTGCTGCTGTTATTGAATGTGCACGTATCATGACACAAAAAAGTTTCCCTGCAACCATCATATTTGTAACTGTAAGCGGTGAAGAACAAGGTCTATTAGGTGCTAAGTTCATGGCTACTAAAGCAAAAAATCAAGGATGGAATATTGAAGCAGTATTAAATAATGACATCATGGGCAGTAATAACACCAGTGAAACCAATATCATTGACAATACCCGGATCCGTGTTTTCAGTGAAGGCTTACCTGCTTATGAAACAGAAAAATCTGCTAGAAATATCCGTCAACTTGGATTAGAGAATGATGGGAAAGCCAGACAATTAGCTCGCTATGTGAAGGAAGTGGGTGAACGTTATGTAGATAATTTGGAAGTAGTGATGATCTACCGAAACGATCGTTTCCTCCGTGGTGGTGATCATACTTCGTTTGTAGAGCAAGGATATGCTGCTGTTCGTTTTACTGAGATGAATGAAAATTATTATCACCAACATCAGAATGTACGTCTTGAAAATGGCATACAATATGGAGACTTACCGGAATTCATGGATTTTGAATATCTCAAAAAAAATACAGCCATGAACCTCAGTAATCTGGCGAATCTCGCTAAAGCACCTGCTATGCCAGAGGACGTTAAGATCGAAACAAGACGCTTGACCAACTATAGCTTATTGACTTGGGCAGCACCAAAGACAGGGAAAGTAAAGGGTTATTATATTCTGATGCGTGAAACTACAAGCGCTGTTTGGCAGAAAAAAATATTCACAACGGATAATAACTATCAACTTCCTTACTCAAAAGACAATTATTTCTTTGCAGTACAATCTGTGAATGAATCAGGAAATGAAAGTTTACCGGTAGTACCAACTCCAGGTAGATAAAATAAATTAGCCACAGATTCACAGATTGATTAAAGATATCTGTGAATCTGTGGCTAAAAATAAAATTCAACTAAGAAACCACTTTTGTTGGAATCATTCTCCCTGCTACTTTATCCTCTGCTCCACGATTTCCACCTTCATGGTACTCCGCATCTTCATTCACTTCCCAAACATCAAATAACTCATTCCCCGCGATAATATTTTTTGCAGCCAGCATGGCAGTCATCATACTATGATCTTGGTTATTGTATTTGTGCATTCCGTTTCTACCCACTAAATACAAACCCGGATATGCTTTGATACCTTCACGAACCAATGCTACTCTTTCTTTATAATCTTGATCATACACTGGATAAGCTTTCGGCTGACGTACGACATAACCATCTACAACAGCAGTTCCTTTTGTCAAACCTATCTTTTCAATTTCTTTCTTTCCTAAATTGATCAAATCTTCATCGCTACTGGTCCAAAGTCCGTCACCTTCAAAACAGAAATACTCCAATCCATAACAAGACATCGAAGGATCGGGAACCATGTACGGGCTCCATGACTTGAAGTTTTGTACACGACCTACTTTCACACTTGGGTCATGAATATAGATCCAGTTATCACTGAAAGCATCTTCATCTTTACAGATCAATACCACAGTTAGAAAATCACGATAAGACAAAGCCGCCCCTGCTTCCAATACCGGTTTAGGAAAAGCAGGTTGTACACTGGCAATGAGTTCTCGCATCGGTGCTGAAGAGAGTACAAAATCAAAATCACCTATTGCTCCTTTGGAAGAAGTATGTACAGTCCATTTCTGATTTGAAAATTCAATCTGTTGAACACCACAATTCATTTCCAATATCATTCCATTGGCTTTTGCTTTCTCTGCACACACTTCCCACATCATTCCCGGACCTTGCTTTGGATAACGAAATGAATCGATCAATGTTTTGATCACTTTATCCTTATCTCCGGCTTTTTTTGATGGTTTGAACAATGCATTCCAGATCGCACTACTCAATGAAAGTCCTTTGATACGTTGAGCAGCCCAATCTGCACTGATCTCTTTACAAGGTATCCCCCAAACTTTCTCGGTATATGTTTTAAAGAAGATATTGAATAGTCGTTTACCAAACTGATTCGTTACCCAATCTTCAAAGTTGGTTGGGTTTTTAATGGGAAAAGCTTTTGCTTTTAAGTAACTCAGTACACATAATCCACTTTCAATGATACCTAATTTATTGAGTGCTTCAAAAGCCACCAAGGGATAAGAGAAAAATTTATGATTATAATAAATTCTAGAGCTTCGTGGTCTTTCCAACATTTCATCTCCTAAAATTTCTGTCCAAAAATCTTCTACTTCTTTTGACTTAGAGAAAAAGCGATGCCCCCCAATATCAAAATGATATCCCTTATAAGACTCTGTTCTGGAAATTCCACCCACATATTGTGGATCCTTTTCAAACACGGTCACTTGCTGTCCGTCTTTTGCCAGTAAATAAGCTGCAGTAAGTCCTGCAGGTCCGGCGCCGATAATGGCTATTCTTTTTTTCATATACTTTTAGAAATACAGGATAATTTTTCCTGTGATGCGCCAAAGTTGTGAAATAAATGTGGGACTACCACTATTTTTGCCATCCATCACCATTAAATCACATACATGAGCCGCTATAACTGGTATTTTAAACCGTTTAATGAACTAACTCCACATGAATTATATGCGATCATGCATTTGAGAAGTGAGGTTTTTGTGGTAGAGCAGAACTGCGTCTATCTGGATGCGGACGGAAAAGATCTTTCATCATGGCATTTGATGGGATGGGATAAAACTAAATTGGTTGCTTACAGCAGATTACTGCCCGCCGGATTAGCTTTCACGGAAGTATCTATCGGAAGAGTTGTAAGTTCACCTGCCTACAGAGGCACCGGAGCAGGTAAAGAATTAATGGAAACAGCTATCAAAACCTGTCATGAACTTTTTGGAGATCAGCCAATAAGAATTGGAGCGCAGTTATACTTACAAAAATTTTATGAGTCACTTGGATTTGTTCAGGTAAGCGAAATGTATCTGGAAGACAATATTCCTCATATTGAAATGATAAGGGAGTCTTCAAGACTGAAGTAACAAGAAACAAGGAAGAAAACAAGCAATCAATATTCAAGAAGCAAGCTTATTTCCTCACTTGTTACTTGCCGTTTGAAGCTTCTGGCTTAACACCAACTCCTCTTTTACAAACCTTGCCGTATGGCTTTGTTTATTTGTGATCATTTCTTCAGGAGTACCTTCAAATAAGATCAAACCTCCACCATCGCCTCCTTCGGGACCAAGATCGATGATATGATCTGCTACTTTGATCACATCCAGATTGTGTTCAATCACTAGTACTGTATTACCTCTGTCTACCAGTTTATTCAATACGTCAAGTAAATGTCTGATATCTTGAAAATGCAGTCCGGTAGTAGGTTCATCGAGAATATAAAATGTTTTACCGGTATCTTTTTTACCCAACTCTGTAGCGAGTTTTACTCGCTGTGCTTCTCCACCGCTCAATGTAACTGCTGACTGTCCGAGTGTGATATAACCTAATCCTACATCCTGTAATACTTTAATTTTTCTGTATAAATAGTGAACAGGCTGAAAGAATTCGCATGCTTCATCAACGGTCATGTTCAATACATCGCTGATTGATTTCCCTTTGTAGCGAATCTCCAATGTCTCTCTATTGTATCTTTTACCATTACACTTTTCACAATGCACATAAACATCCGGTAAAAAGTTCATTTCGATCACACGCATACCACCACCTTCGCACATATCACAACGACCACCTTTTACATTGAAAGAAAAACGACCCGCATTATACCCCCTGATCTTCGCTTCCGGAACAGAAGCAAACAATGTTCTGATTTCCGTAAAGAATCCACAATAAGTGGCAGGATTGCTTCTAGGCGTTCTTCCAATAGGTGATTGATCGATTTCAATCACCTTATCAATATGCTCCAGTCCTTTAATGCTTTTGAACTCCATCGGAGTTACCCTACTATTATAACAATGCTTAGATAATAATGGATACAGCGTCTCATTGATCAGTGTTGACTTACCACTTCCACTTACACCACTTACTACAATCAGTTTACCTAAAGGGAATTTGACACTGACTTGTTTCAGATTATTACCGGCTGCGCCTTTTAGTTCCAGCACTTTACCACTACCTGCTCTTCTTTCAGCAGGCACTTCAATACTTTTTTTACCATTCAAGTATAAAGCGGTTTCAGAAGAACTATTTAATACTTCATCAGGAGTGCCCGCCGCTACAATTTGTCCACCATAACTACCAGCACGTGGACCAATATCTACCAGATGATCGGCAGCTAACATGATGTCTTTATCATGTTCAACCACTAACACTGTATTTCCGATGTCTCTTAAGTTTTGAAGGGCTTTGATCAGTTGATGATTATCTCTTTGATGTAATCCAATTGAAGGTTCATCTAATATATAGGTGATACCCTGTAACTGTGATCCGATTTGAGTAGCCAGGCGAATACGCTGAGACTCTCCACCACTAAGACTTCTGGAAGGACGATTAAGCGATAGATATGTTAATCCAACATCCAGCAAAAACTGAAGTCGCTCTCTGATCTCTTTCAGAATATCTTTTGCTATAACGTTTTGTTTTGCATCCAGTCGCTTTTCAATATCTGTGAACCATCGATAGAGTTTATCTAGATTGAGATGACTTAGCTCTGCAATATTCTTCTCATCTACTTTAAACCAAAGACTCTCTTTCTTCAATCTGGCTCCATTACACTCCGTACAGGTTTTTAATTCCATGAATTGCTCAACCCATTCACGTAAGGTTTCACTGCTACTAGTGCCTGTGAACCATCGTTTCAACATAGGTATGATACCTTCAAATACGCCATCATACGGCATCCCGGTAGATACCTCATCCATATCGATAATCTCTTCAGTAATTCCATCGGGATTACCATATAATAAGATATTCAGCGACTTTTCAGGAAGATCTTTGATCGGCTTATCTAAACTGATCTTATTTTTTTTAGCCAATGTTTCAACATTCCGAAACATATAAGCATCTCGTTGTTCGCCTAAAGGAGCGATACCACCTTCTTTAACTGAGAGTGAGCGATCAGGTAATATAGCCTCCATGCTTACAGAATATACATTTCCCAGTCCTTTACAAACCGGACATGCTCCGTATGGTGAATTAAAAGAGAAAGCATTGGGAGAAGGTTCTTCATAGCTGATGCCCGTGTCTTCGCACATCAGTTGCTTTGAGTACTGGACTGTCTTTTGTGTATCATTCACCAATAAGAACATCAGATCCTTACCCATTCGTAAAGTCTGCTGTACACTCTGGCTTAACCTGACTTTCATATCAGGTGTTACTTGTAATCGATCGATGACAACTTCGATATCATGGATCTTGTAACGATCAACTTGCAACTTGGGTGTAAGATCAATAACCTCACCATCTACACGAACTTTTAAAAATCCTTTCTTACGGATATCTTCAAACAACTCACGATAATGCCCTTTTCGCCCGCGGATCAGTGGTGCGAGTAAAGTGATCTTTTTTTGTTTGTATTTCTGAAAGATATTTTCAACGATTTCTTCCTCGCTGAATTTCACCATTTTCTTACCGGTATTGTAGCTGTATGCTTCTCCTATTCTTGCAAATAAGAGTCGCAGAAAGTCGTACACTTCAGTTACCGTTCCTACTGTTGACCTGGGGTTTTTATTCGTTGTTTTCTGTTCGATTGATATGACAGGAGACAATCCCGTAATCTTGTCAACATCGGGTCTTTCCATATCGCCCATGAATTGTCGTGCATAAGCACTAAAACTTTCCATGTATCTGCGCTGGCCCTCATTATAGATGGTGTCAAATGCCAATGATGACTTACCGCTGCCGCTTACACCTGTAAATACTACCAACTTATTTTTGGGAATCGTGATATCAATGTTCTTGAGGTTGTGCTCACGTGCACCAAAAACAGAGATGGTTTCTTCCTGATGTTGAATAGGATGATTTGCTGCTTCCTTACTAATCTTTTTTGCCATGGTAATGTGTAAAGATAAGAACATCTGATCAGCCATAAAGTTGAAAGCGAACAGCTGTTAGGAAAAAAAGTGGAAATTAAAACCCTTTATAGTAAAGGATTACAGCGAATTAATCATTTTTTTCGAAACAGAATTTGGTAATTTGACTTCGCTACTTATACATTTGCATTAGTTCTTTAAACAACAACTTATCAAGAAAGGCAGAGGGAATTGGCCCGATGAAGCCTTGGCAACCCATATCACCACTCGATGATATGAAGGTGCCAAATCCGATCTCGTTAAAAACGGGGGAAGATAAGTCAGAGTACAGTTTGATTTGAATCGGTTCGCCGTTCTACATATTTCAAGCTCATCTGACTTAACAGATGAGCTTTTTTATGCTCCGCTGTTAAGTCCACTCCTTCTCGATCAGTTGCACAAAGAAAAATTAACAACATCATTCACCCTTTCAAACGAAAGGAACAAAACTGTTTAACATGAGCAACGCAACACAACTGATTCACAGTATTCCTGTTGACCCACTAACAGGTGCTATTTCTGTACCGATTTATCAGACTTCCACATTTGTACAGGATGCTCCCGGCGTCAATAAAGGATACGATTATGCCAGAAGTGGTAATCCAACACGTGCTACACTAGAATCCTTGATCGCAAAACTGGAAAATGGTCAAACCGGATTGGCATTTGCCAGTGGATTGGCTGCTATTGATACTGTAATCAAATTGCTAAAAACAGGTGACGAAATAGTTGCTGTAGATGATATTTATGGCGGAGCTTTTCGTTTATTCAATAATGTGTATGAACAGTTTGGAATTAAAGTGCATTATGTTGATACTTCAGATGTTGCTAAAGTAGTAGATGCCATTACGCCACAAACAAAACTCATATGGTTGGAAACACCAACCAATCCAACACTGAAGATCTCAGATATCGCTGCTATTGCTCAAATTGCAAAAGCCAATGCCTGTTTACTTTGCGTGGATAATACTTTTGCTTCACCCGCCTTACAACAACCTCTTTCACTGGGAGCTGATATTGTGATACATAGTGCTACCAAATATCTTGGTGGACATAGTGACTTGATCGCTGGTATTGTAGTAACAAAAGATAAAGTTGTAGGTGACCGATTAAAATATCTTCAAAATGCTTGTGGTGCCGTATTAGGTCCTTTTGAAAGCTGGCTAGTGATCATAAGTATTGAGACATTGCACTTACGTATCCGTCAACATTGTACTTCTGCATTGAAAGTTGCTAAGTTTTTGGAGCAACATCCTGATGTAGATAAAGTGTACTATCCGGGATTAAGCTCACACCCCAATCATGAGATTGCAAAAAAACAAGCGAAAGATTTTGGAGGCATTGTTTCGTTTTCATTAAAAGAAGATACAGAGGAGGCAGCTATCAATTTTGTAACACAAACAACATTATTCAAACTCGCTGAAAGTTTAGGTGGCATCAAGAGCCTCGTCTCACATCCTGCTAATATGACCCACAAATCTATCCCTGCTGAGAAAAGAAGAGCGGCAGGAGTATCAGATAGTTTGATCCGCTTATCAATAGGTTTAGAAGAAACGGAAGACTTGATCCAAGATCTTGATCAAACTTTTCAAAAATTGACATCATTCAATAAAAAATTCTCATCAACATTAACAGTATAATTAATTATGGAAGCTCACAAGCAATTAACGATCGGACTATTTGGATTTGGCGTAGTAGGCGAAGGTCTGTACAAGGTTTTACAACAAACTCCATCTTTGAAAGCATCTATTAAAAAAGTGTGTATTCGCAATCCTGAGAAAAAGAGAGATGCCCCTGTTTCTCTTTTTACAACGGATCGAACAGTGTTATTAAATGATCCTGAGATCAATGTAATCGTAGAAGTAATTGATGATGCTACAGCTGCATTTGAAATTGTTTCTACTGCATTAAATAATGGAAAGGCTGTAGTTAGTGCTAGTAAAAAAATGATTGCAGAAAATCTTCCAGCATTGTTACAATTGCAGGAAGCTACCGGGCAGCCTTTCTTGTACGAGTCATCTGCTTGCGCTTCTATTCCTGTGATCAGAAACCTGGAAGAATATTATGACAATGACCTACTCCATTCTATAAAAGCAATCGTGAATGGATCAACGAATTTTATTCTCACCAAAATGTTTGAAGACAAACTTGATTTTCAATCTGCATTATTACTTGCTCAACAACTTGGGTTTGCAGAAAGTAATCCGAAGCTAGATGTTGAAGGCTATGATGCTTTGAATAAATGGGTGATTTTATTGAACCATGCTTATGGCATCATTACCAGTCCGAAGGAGATTCTATTTAGCGGTATCCAAAATATTCAACTAAGTGATGCACTTGTTGCCAAAGAGAAACACTATGATATTAAGCTGATTGCTCAAGCAAAGAAATTAAAGAATGGTTCAGTAGCAGCCTTTGTATTACCACAGTTTGTGAAGCAGGATGAGCCTTTATCATTTGTAAAAAATGAATACAATGGTGTAGTCATTGAAAGTGGATTTGCTGATAAGCAATTCTTTTATGGCAAGGGGGCAGGCAGTTTCCCGACTGCTTCTGCAGTATTGAGTGATATATCAGCGCTCAGGTACAATTATAGATATGAATACAAAAAGCTCTACCATCATCAACCACATGAACTAACCAACGATTATTACTTGAAAGTGTATGTGAGTTTTGATGACTGGAAATACATTCCAAAAGAAGATTTCGAATGGATCGAAGAATGGCATGCTGATGCTGAAAGAAAATATCTCGTAGGCGTTTTACATGTCAGTAAACTGATCGATGGAGACTGGTGGAAAGAGAATCATACTTCATTGATCTTATCTACTGATCCAATCATTGACAATCTTGATATCATCAAATTGAAAAAGAAAAGTCTAGAACTAGCAGGAATTGTCTGAATTGAAAATATTTAAATGCGTTTTCCTTTTCTTAGCTTTGGCATATGAAGCCAATCACAAAAGTAGCCATCCTGATTTCACTTGTTTTAGGTATCTTACTATTGGGGCTTTCATATGGGCTTGGAAAGGAAAACGCTTTTTTATTACTCAATATTGATTTTGGACCTTCTGCTGATTATTTTTTTAAGTACTGGACACATACAGCTGACGGTTTCGTATGGGTGCCTATTACCCTACTCATATTATTTTTCAAAAGAAAGCAACTGTTATTAGTCATTAGTTCTATTGTTTTTTCGACCTTATTCGCTCAATTGAGCAAGAATCTCCTTTTCAAAGGAAGTCCACGCCCCGCATTAGCTATAACCGATCATTCTTTATTCCATAATGTTACAGGGGTTGAATTGCATAGTTTGAATAGTTTCCCATCCGGACATACCACTACCGCATTCACTATTTTCTTACTAGCAACCTTACTAATAGATAAGAAATGGATATTACCTGTAGGTTTGCTGTATGCTTCTTTGGCTGGTTATTCCCGCATTTATTTGGCCCAACACTTTCCGATAGATGTTGCAGGCGGAATCATCGCAGCGATCTTAACGATTTGGATATCCATAGGAATACAAAAAAGATGGGTTCAGAATTGACACTAAAGTCATATACAGCTTCTATATTTACCAATAGTTTTGTACTAAAATCACATGCCATGATAAAAAAAAATTTGACCGGCTTATTTCTTGTATGCCTGCAAACACTTTCTGCACAAGACACCACGCAACAGATCATGCCAGGTCGGCAGAATGCAGCGCATCAACTAGATAAACCTTATGTGATCTTGATTTCTGCAGATGGCTTCAGAAGTGATTTTGCTGTAAAATACAATGCAAAAAATTTACTTACTTTAGGAAAACAAGGTGTTGTTGCAGATTATATGCAGCCATCATTCCCATCTCTTACATTTCCCAATCATTATACAATAGTAACAGGTTTATATCCTGCACATCATGGCCTTGTAGATAATAGTTTTTATGATCGTGCTCGTCAGCTAACCTATGGCATGCAGGATAAAAAAATGGTGGCAGATCCTTATTGGTATGGAGGAACACCACTATGGGTTTTGGCAGAGCAGCAACAAATGATCGCAGCGAGTTTTTATTGGGTTGCATCTGAAGCTCCGATTCAGCAATTACCTCCTACTTATCATTATTACTACAACGAAAAAATTGGGATTGAGCAAAGAATTGAAACAGTGAAACAATGGCTGGCTTTACCGAAAGAAAAAAGACCTCACTTTATCAGTTTTTACTTTCCTGAAGTAGACCATGCAGCACACAGCTTTGGTCCGGATAGCAAAGAAACAGGTGATGCTGTTCAATTTGTAGATGAAAGTATTGGTAAACTACAAGCAGTAGCAGCAGCATCGGGATTACCGATAAATTTTGTTTTTGTAGCTGATCATGGCATGGCAAAGGTTGATCAGCAAAATACGATCCCATATCCTGCTATTGATACCGCATTATTTACCATCAATTCCGGAAGTGCCGTATTGCAATTATATGCGAAAGATAAAAATGCAATTACTCCATTTTATGAGACGCTGAAGAAGAACGCTGTAGATTATGATGTTTATTTGAAATCTGCAATGCCTGCTAACCTACATTACAGCACGAATGATGATCGATATAATAGAATTGGAGATATTATTCTTTTAGCTCGCTTACCCAAAGTTTTTAACAGAGGCGGACGCCCTACTGGACCACGCAAACATGGCTTTGACCCACACCATCCTGATATGCGTGCAGGCTTCCAAGCATGGGGAACCGCTATCGTGACTGGGAAAC
>OGVO01000019.1_pt1 | contig 27639 bp, 29 predicted proteins | sample 1575771 | NCBI WGS metagenome assembly OGVO01 (sample SAMN07581527, study PRJEB24739) | freshwater metagenome | place: Singapore | collected 2015-01 | reverse complement strand
TTATGTGAATTGGTATTGAAATTGGTAGTAATGAAATAAGCCAAAATATCAACTCCCAAAAACACCATCCAATAAAACTTAAAAATAAAATAGTCCAAGGACTGAATATCAACCCCAAAAAAGCGCCTATATTTGCGCTAACAGCTCTGCCATCCATCACTCACCCCCAAACATTTCACGGTGGGCGGAGAGGGCTTGTTTAGCGGGACGTTGCCATACATCAGTGTTTAATTTCCAATCTAGCCCAGCGTAAAACTCCAACGCCTCAACATAAGGCTTGGTGATAAGCGTGATAGCTTTTTCCCACTCTACGTCTTGCCCGAAGTCTTGCTTCAATAGTTCAATCAGTGTCATTTAGCGCCTACTTTCTGAAGAATGGCGGTGGCCAATTCATAAGATTGCCCCCATGTTGTATAACCAAAAGACCGGATAAGATTCGCAAGTAATTCTGTATCTGTACGTGCCCCACCCAATTCCTTTTGTAGTCTTACAGGTAGCTCATACTCAGTAAAGTAAGGCTTGCTATCGACATGTTTAAGGACATCAGGCTTTGGTTCTTCGGGCTTGATGCGATAGTTGTACGTGGGATTCCAATCAGGATTTAATACATCATGCCAGTCAAAGGTTAAAAGTGACTGGACCTGAATTTGAGCCCCGTCAGCCCAAGCCTTAATTAATTCCGCGTGTTTGTGTGGTTTACCCATGATTTCTCCTTAAGAATAATTTATGTCTTACTCGCCTTTTGCTAACAAATATTTGTTAGAAATGGCCTTAAAGCTAAACTGACCGTCTACTCGCTTGAATACTAAGCCCTCTGCTTCGGCACCGCTTGGTAGTTTTCCCTCTGCCATTTCAAGTAACTTGTCGATGTTAGCAGAGAATAAGAAAGCATTAGTGCGCACGAATGGCACGTGTCTGAATGTCGCGCCCTGTACCAGCATTTCTTTGTAAACATTAAAGCGCTCAAAGGGTGGCAAGTAACGCTGTGCATCAATGTCATAAATATCAAACAGGTAATAATCACAATCATCTAATGCCAATGAGTTACCCTGGATATTTGGCCCGCAGAGTTCACCCTGCAATGCCAATGAGCGACCTGTTTTTTCTGCGTACTCTTTGACTGCGTTTAATGCACCGGTGGCTTTAGCTGTGTTTACGAAGGCATTGCCCTCTTGGTCTAGCTTTAAACTCAGATTGCGGGAACAAACGCCAATATCTAACTCGGTCTTGTCCTCGTTGTACTTTGCGTACACGGTCATTGAACTGCCGTCTAGCTTCATGGTGACTTCATATCGCTCACGATTCTCATAAGAGGCACGTACTAAGCCTGGGATGTTCTGGATACGCTCTTGGTCTGTCTTGCGAATAAACGAAGGGAAGTTGCCTCGCTGTACGCCTGCTAAGTGGGCTGGAATTGGGCGTTCCCATTTTTGAATGCCAAGTAACTCGGTCACGTCTTGACCTTCATCAACGATACCAGGCACGCAACCGGTAGGCAGCAATAAGCCCTGTGACAATTGACCGCGAAGTTTAATTGTGCGAAGACGCTCGCCATTTACGCCGTTGTAGGTTCTTACCTTGTCGCCCTTAGTTAAGAATGGCGCGAGTGTTGTTGGAACCCAACTGTCGATTTCAAGATACACGGCAAAGTCACCGACCTTGTACTCACCTTTCTTGACTACAACTTGCCAACCGTCAACCACGGCTAACTCAATTAGGTCTGCACCCTCAATAGGCTTAATGTCTTTGATGCGACGAACTGTTGCCAACTTGCGAAAAGTTTCTGCCTGCTCTGACACTCTAATGTCATCCATTGTCATTTCTCCGATATGTAAGTAACTAATTACTTATAATAAAAGGTTGTGAGTGGCAGGGCTTGATACCTGCTTTTAGGTTAGTGAATAGGACTATGTGCTAAGCACTCCGCACGGGTAGCGCGGCGACTGTGCATCCTTACTTGCTTAAATGCTTTCACCGATGTTGTTCACAGTCTATTCCCTATTTCTTTCCTCGCCGTGTACTTAGCGTGTCCTTCCACGCCGCACCCACAAGCGATAGGCACTGCTCACGTTTGGCATCCATTCCATTACGAATGGCTTACGGTTCTCAATGCCCATCCTTGTAGGTGCCTGCGGTTTTAAATCATGCAGGCTTGATTTGTTGTTTTACTTCAAGCCGTCTTTAAGCGATTTAGCAGGCTTGAAAGATGCTTTCTTGCTTGCCGCAATCTCAATTGTTTCGCCAGTAGCAGGGTTGCGACCTGTACGTGCGGCTCGGTCTGTAACTACAAACTTGCCAAAGTCAGGGATTGCAACCTCTTCACTGTTTTTCAAGGCTTCTGTGATGTACGCAAAAGTATCCTTCACAATGCGCTCAGAGGTTGCCTTGCTTAAGTTTTCGTTTGATGCGATGTAGGCTGCGATTTCTTTGACGTTTACAGTCATTTGTTTCTCCTAATTAAAATATATAGTGGGTGGGCTTCTAGTTTTAAAACCAGTGTCTTACCACACCCGCAATTATGACTAGACAAGTCAGGAACTCAAGGTCGGACTTGTACCGAAGTAAGCAAGCCCGAACCTCTTGTATTTTCTTTATTGCTTTAGTTACCACTCAAGCGAACCGCCAATTGCATACGCTTTCACTTTACTCTCAAAGAAATTTGACTCTTCGCCATTGATGTTTGAGAAGTCTTCCACCCAAGGTACAGGGTTCTTAACGCCGTAGATTTTAGGCAAGCCCAAGCGCCCGGCAATGCCATCTGCTAGATGCTTGATGTAGTCCTCTACAATCGCGTCAGAAAGCCCTAATACACCACCTTCGATGATGTACTTACCCCATGATGCTTCAAGGTCTACGGCGCTCTTAATGAGCTCTACAACGTCTGTATAGAAGCCTTCATCAAAGATTTCTGGGCGCTCTGCTTGTAGCGTTTCCCACATGGCGATAAACAGTTCTTTGTGAATATTTTCGTCACGCTGGATAAAGCGAATGTTGTCAGCACTGTTAAGCATCTTGCCGTTGCGTGCCAGGGTGTAGAACGCTAAGAACCCTGAGAAGAAATAGATACCCTCAAGGCAGATGTTTGCAACTACTGCCAATGCGAAGTTTCGGGCGCTGTAATCTTCACCCAAGATTTCACTTTGACGCATGATGTACTTGTTCTTACGGCTCAGCGTATCGTCACGTGCAAACAAGCCATAAATGTCTTGTGGGTCATCTGTGATTGCTTCAATCATTGTCGCGTAGGCGTCAACGTGGTTAGCTTCTTCCCATGATTGACGGCTAATACACATGCTTACTTCTGGCGATGTGATGTAGTTACCAATGTTTAGGGTCAGATTGTTAAACTGAATGCCATCTAAGTTCGACAAGAAGGCTAATGCGCGGTTATACATTGTCTTCTCAGCGTCCGATAAAGTCCGGTACTGCTTAACGTCTTTGCTAAAGTCGATTTCTTGCGGAAACCAAGTGTTGTTTAACATTACCCGCCAAATGTCACGTGCCCAAGGATGACGTAATGGGCTAATGCACATCATTCTGTCCTGTGGGCCATCAATTAAGCGGCGGTCATTTACATGTACTACCTTATTCATACTTGTCCTTTAAAGTGGGGGCTTGCGCCCCCTTGGTTATTACTGGCAGCTTTCGCAACCGTTCTGAATATCCTCTAAGGTGCAAAACTTAGCAGGTGCTTCTTGTTCCGGTGCGTCTACTACTTTTGTTTCCTCACTTTGCGGGATAGCCTCACCTACAACACGCTTGTCGCCTTTCTTCAATTCAGCAGATTGGCTACGCAGGTAGTAAGTCGTTTTCAGACCTGACTTCCATGCAAGCATGTACAGGGCGGCTAAGTCTTTACCCTTGATGCCTTCTTTAACAAAAATATTGATAGACTGTGCTTGGTCAATCCACTTCTGACGTGCGGCAGCGGCGCGAATTACCCAAGTTTGGTCAATGTCGAATGCCTCTTTTACGAGTTCCGGGCGACCATATTTCATGCTCGGTGCCGCAACCATAAACGTGCCTGACAGATTGGTTTTAGTGTACGTGCGTTTGAATGGCGGCTCGATGGTCGGCTCTGTGCCTGCAATGTTGCTGATTGTTGCAGTCGGGGCAATTGCCATCATGTTGCTGTTACGCACGCCGTGCTTGACTACTTCTTTGCGCAGTTCATCCCAAGCCTGCTTGCCCAATACAGTTTCTTTGGTACGTGCAGTGTCGATTGGCAGAATACCGCGATGCCACTTAGAGCCACCGAATGATGGGTAGCAACCACGCTCTTTAGCTAAGTCAACAGAAGCCTTGATTGCGTAGTAAGAGATTTTTTCAAACAGTTCGTCAGCGGCCTTGATATGCTCTTCGCTCTCAAAGTCGATACCGTTTTTAACAAGCCACTCGTAGTAACCCATGACACCCATACCGATAGGACGGTGACGCATGTTTGAGTTACGTGCCCGCTCAGACGGATAGAAGTTAATGTCAATGACGTTATCCAGCATGCGAATGGCGCTATGCACCACTTGCTCTAAGTGTGCGTCATCTTTGATACGCGACAGGTTGATAGAGCCTAAGTTACATACCGCAGTCTCTTCATCGGACGTGTTCAGTGTGATTTCAGTACACAGGTTGGAACAGTGAATGCGGCCTACATGGTCTTGTGGGTTACGGCGGTTAGCTTCGTCTTTGAAAGTCACCCAAGGATGACCTGTTTCAAACAGCATGGTAATCCACTTACGCCACAGTTCTACCGCTGGTACTTGCTTGCGGTATTTGCCTTCTTTTTCAATTTCAATGTAGCGAGCCTCAAACTCTTCACCGTACAGGTCATGCAGTTCGGGGAACTCTTTAGGACTAAACAATGACCACATGCCATTTTCTTCTACGCGCTTAAAGAATAAGTCGCATGCCCAAATAGCAGGGAAAATGTCGTGTGTACGGCGGCGCTCTTCACCTGAGTTCTTCTTCAACTCCATGAAGTCTTCTACGTCTGCATGCCAGATTTCTAAGTAGGCTGCAAATGCACCGTTTCGCTTGCCACCTTGGTTAACGGCTACTGCGGTGTCATTAAACACCTTCAAGTAAGGCACGATGCCCGAAGACTTACCATTAGTGCCGATAATCGGGTCGCCTTCTGGACGAACACGTGTCCAATCTGTACCAATACCGCCTGCGTACTTCGACAGGTTTGCGCACTCTTCGATAGTGCCGAAGATTGACGCGTACTTATTTTGTCCTGGGTCGGCAGAAATGCTGTCTGCAACAGTGTTCAAATAGCAGGATGAAAGCTGTGAATGCTTAGTGCCGCTGTTAAACAGCGTTGGGGTTGAATCTACAAAGTCCAGCTTTGACAACAGGTGATAGAACTCAATGGCCTTATCTTCACGTGCTTGCTCGTTTAAGCACAAGCCCATAGCAACGCGCATCCAAAAGTGCTGTGGCATTTCGATGATGCGATTGTCTTTACCTGCTTTTTGTTGGGTACGAATGAAGTAACGGTCGGCTAATGTTTGCAAGCCTAAGTAGGTAAACAGAAAGTCGCGTTTAGGGTCAATCTCTGCCTCTAAGCGCTTCATGTCGAATGTCAACAACTGCGGATTTAATACGCCCTCTTCAACGCCTTTGTTGATGTAGCTTTCAAGACTTGGGTACTCAATACCGCCAGCAGTTTCTTTGTACAGCTTTTGCAACAGCAGACGAGCGGCTACAAATGTGTAGTTGCCTTTATCAAGCGAGATAACACTACCTGCGGCTGTAATTAAACCGTTGTGAATGTCAGAAGTCTTAATGCCATCAAAGTACATCAGCTTAGTGGCAGCTTGCAGTTCTTCAACTGATACGCCCTCTAAGCCGTCTACAGCCCATGCTAATACCTTCTCAATTTTCTTGGCGTCAAATACTTCTTTGACGCCCCCGCGCTTACTTACTTTAATAGCACTCATGTGTTTCCTTGTTACGTTATAGATGAAAAAACCCCTCGTTAAAGGGGCCGTGTTACAGTGAAATATAACTCAGTAGTGACTTATACTTCAAGTTAAAAGGACAGCTTTAAATCAATTTCTTTTTCGATTGCGCTTAACTCGTCTTCTTCACTCATTGAATTATGAGCTTTGGGTTTTGGCAACGGTTCTGACCTCGACGCTTTTTGTAAGCTGATACCAAGCTCTGTTAATAGTGTTGGCGGCTTTGGACAAGAACCACTGCATGAAACTGACACGCCTATAGATTCTTTGTCCATTACCATGTCTTGATAAACAGCGTAATCAAAACTTTTCTTCGGACACATGGCACAAACGATAGGCAGCTTATTATTGACAGCTTGAAATACTCGCTGTAAGGATTCCAATCTCCCATGCACCAAAGTGTATTCATCATGAAATCTATAGCTCTCAAAAAGAACTTTTAAGAATAGCTTTTTGCCATCCATATCCCTCAATAGCGGCTTACCTAATGAAGCGACTGCCGCCTCACCCATGTATGATTCGCCTGAACCCATCATGTAGGAACTAGGCGGTCTAAACTCTACTAGCGAATCAGTCGGCCCTTTAATTGGCGAAATAGTAGTAGCCATGCTATGCCGCTTCTGCTAATGCCGACCACATTGAAAGCATCTGAATAAACTGGTCACTCTCAATACCGGCGTGCAAAGTTGCGACCGCATCTGCTAAGTGTTCGTTATCTGCAATCACTCGACCGCTTTTGCGCAACCAATTTAGCTTAGGGTACTTGTCACAAGCCCACTGAATAATCTCTTCCTTGCTTGCTGTATTGCTTCCCACGCTCGCCTTTTTAACTTCGGTTGGGGTGAGTTGAATCATGGGCACTGGACAGCTTGCAAGCACACCAATACACACACCGTAGCTTGCCATCGCTCTAGCGCTCTGACTTCCCACAGGTACTTCGACAAACACAAACTTGGCACCATGCTCTTTAACTTCTTTCTGCAATGCGTCATGCAGAATCTTGGCTCGGTCTAGGTCATCACTGTTCTTGCGAACAACCTTTGCAGTCTTCTTGTTTGCCTCGGTTTTGAATAGCGTTAGTTTCTCGCAGGCTATCTCGCATGTGTCTGTGTCGATAGTTGCTCTTACAATTCCCATGTTACGAAGCGCCGGGTCTACGCCTAAAACTTTGATTAGCATTAGAATGTGCCCCAAGCTGGATTGATAGAAGAAGACATACTGACTGCGGGGGTAAGCGGGCCATCTGCGGGTTTGTTAGCTAGAATTGCCATGATTTCAATTTCTTTGCCAGCAATTGCTTCAAACGAAGCCATGCCTTCAACTCCGAACAGGGCTTCAAACTTACTAAATGGCACTTCAAATTCATTACACTTAAATGTGTCAATATCGGATTTTTCCGATAGTCTAAACCTGGCAATCAGTCCGGCTTTCTTGCCCACATAGGTCGTCACCAACGAGCAATATGTACCCACTGGAATAGAGAACACGCGATAACCGCCATCTACTAGTTTTATGCCGGTGACTTGCATTGCTGTGTCAGTTCTAAATTTAAGCGTCGACGAATCACTGGATGAAACAACTGCTTTAGCAATCGCCGTATTTACAACCGACATGCCTTTCTTTAATAAATCGGGGTCTTTTAAAGCCGCCAATGTTCTTACTGCTTTACTCACAAATATCTCCTGTAATAGTTGAAACGCCGTCTTGCTTGGTAACGTACAAGACGTTATCAATCCAATCACGTAAGTCGCGGTGAGAAATAACCAGTACGGTTCCACGCTCTCTTGCTTTGCGCTCAAGAATAATCATCAAGCGCTCAAGACCGCCTGTGTCCAGAGCATCATCAATCTCGTCGCCGACAAAAAGATTTATTGGTTTGGTAGCCCTTGATGCTACAAGGTCTTGCAAGGCAAGCATCGTGGCTAATCTGACCTTGCGCTTTTCACCACCTGATAGCGAAGCGAATGATTTGCCGCCCTTGTCGTTGGTGACTTCAATACTGAATTTCTCTTTCAGTTCGCCTGACGCAGACTTGGTAAGCGTTGTCCAAGTAGCGCTGATATTCCCATCTGAAAGTACGGACAGATAATCAGAAGTGCGCTCGTTAAGAAAAGGCGTAACAGTGTCGAGAATGTGCGCACGAACACCGGATGGGCCAAACAGACTGCGGGCAGCCAGAATGATTTCGTTCCCATCTTCTAGCTTTTTAAGTGCCTGCTTGAGTTCTTCTAACAAGTCTTTAGCATCTTTAAGTGCCGCTTCTGCTTTGTCTTTGTAAACCTTGTTAGGGTTTTCCTCAGTCAGTGCTGACTTAGACTGTGAAAGCAAAGTCATTGCACTGGCCTTCATTGCTTGGGCTTCTTTAGTACCAAGTTCATACGCATGCAGTGCCGCAGTTATTTCACGCAGACGAGTGTTCGCCTCAGTTGGGTCAAGCATTGCGGCCTTGTATGTCGAAACCTTAATAGTCTCTGCCTCTACCTTATCATTAAGGTCTTTAAGAATCGCTTGTTGGGCTTTAAAAGCCACAATCGTTTCTTTTAATACCGTTGTTGCATGGGCTTTAAATTCGTCTGTCTCAGCCTCAGTGTGGGGCTTACCGCATGCAGGACAGGGCTCTTTCATAACCTCTTCTGCATTGTCTAGGTTGTACTTATCCTTGCGTACACGCTCGGTCATACTTTCCATGACGGCTGACTGCTTGCTCTGGGCAAGTTCGGCATCACGTAGGCCCTTTTCAAGACTTGCAAGTTCGCGCTTCTGCGTTTCATACGAAGCCAACTTGCTTTGCAAAACTTCTTGCTCACGCTCAAGTGCGGCTCGGTCAATACTTGCTTCAAGTTTAGCCTGATACTCTTTGAGTTCTTTAGCTATTCTGCGCCCCTCTTCTTCCAAGGCTGTAGCCCGCTTTACCCGCCCTTCTTCGTACTCGTTGAATTTGGCAATAGCAATTGCAAGACCTGATTCGGCATTAGGTATTTGACTTTCAGCCATTTGCACTTGGTGCTTCGCAAGGTCGATTGCCTTCTCAGCAGACAATGCTTTCGCAGAAGCAATCTTATATGCCTCTTCTAAGCGCTCAACACCGGCAGCCTGCTCAATGAGCATCTTCAAGTTTTTGTCGGTCATACCAGGCAAGTCAGGTGTATCTTCTTGACCTGCATAGATGGCTGCACGAAAGACCTCTGAACTACATCCGACAATGCTTTCAATAAGCTCCTGCGTTTCTTTTTCAGTGCCCTTAGAAATGTCTGTCTCGTTGCCATGCTCGTCTACATACGAAACGATTGTGGCGTTCTTGTGGGCTTTGTGTTTGCGGTGACGCACGATTGAGTAAGTCGATGCGCCATCTTTGACTAGCAATCGAACCCGCGTATCCTTTTTAGACTTGTCGTTGACCACCGCATCACCACTGATGCCACGCGCTGTCTCACCGTAAATAGCCCATGACAGTGCATCTACAATGGACGACTTGCCGACACCGTTGCTGTTCGCGGAAGTGTCGTCATTGTTTTTGCCCTGAATAAGAACCAAGCCCTCATTGTTAAGGCTAATGTGTTGCACCGGCCCGATAGCTAAAAAGTTCTGAATTGATAACTTACAAAATTCCATTGCGTTCCCTTAAATGACTGCGGCTTCTGCTAAGATTTTCTGCGCATACACGTTCAGGCTCTTTAGCTTTTCTTCGCCCAAGTCTTTGAAGCGCTGGCTAATAAACTCTGAAATGCTTTCTTGCATCGAAGCGCCTGATTTGATACTGGCAGATACAGACCCCTCTCTGCGAGCGACTGATTCTTTGATATATCGTAAGACGACACCCTTGGCACCATTGTCTACCAGCCACTTGCGCACTTGCTCGCTAGTTTCTACCTTGCTGTCTACAAGGCTCGCCCGAACATAATTGCCGTCTACCAGCAGTTCAGCCTCTTCTTTGTCAATGTCAGAAGTCAGGTCGATAAACTTAGGGGCTCTTGAAGCACGCCACACAACCTTGTCGGGATACACCAAAAGAAAGCCTGCTTTTGAGTTCACGTCACTCCATGAGTGATGCGCAATAGCGCCAATAGAAGTCACCGCGTGGTTAGGCGCTAACTCTTTATAGTTGTGATAGTGCCCTGCAAATACACGCTTGTAGCCAAAGTTAAGCAGTTCTTCGGTAGATAAGCCCTTGTCAGGCAATCCAGGGATTACACCGTTAAGCGGTGCATGAATGATTACGTCATAATCAGGATTAGCATTGCCGTTTAATACTTTGCGCAACTCTTCTAAGTCTTCTACCCAAGGCAACATAATCACCTTTGATGTTGCAAATGCTTCTGGCTTCTCAATAACCGAAATGCTGTGAATCGACTTCAATGCGCGTACCGCGTTGCCTATGTCAGAAGAATGTTTGCCCTCTAAGTCATGGTTGCCCGGAATGATGAATGTAAAAACACCCCTATCTGAGATTGATTGAAACAAATCCAAAACAGGGTTTAATACAGATGGCGCAATACTGCCGCGAACATGAAACAAGTCACCGGCTACAAACAAGGTATTGCCACCCTCTTTTATTAACTCGTCTGCGGCTCGCTTGACTTCATCTAGCAGATATTGAAGACGATTGTTAATGCCGTCTTCACCGACTTTTGAGAACGCTTGCCAGTTATGAAAATGAATGTCTGAAATAATTGCGTAAGGCTTGCTCACATGTCACCCCATAAAGTCCAGTCACCGCATGATGTACGCGGTAACAAATTATTAGAACGACCTATTGAATCACCTTCTACATGGCGCATTTTGACCGCTCTCACATTCTCTGGCTGAAACTCAGGGTAAGGATTAACCCCCATTGTCATTAACAGCTTGCTCGGTAGTTGTTCCGTCTGTTGAATCATTGCTTTTCTTTTCTTTCTTGCCAAAAATTAAGTCGTAATTGTTGAGATATGCTTCGCTCGGAACTTTGCTTTTAAGTTCGTCGCCGGTAACATCGTTTTGTGCAATTGCCATTAACTAACTCCTTACTTAGTTATATAGTTTGGTTATATCAAGATTGCTTTGCAGGCTTGTCTTTGTAAAAGATGTGCTGTGCAATAACAACGGTTCTTTTTTTCTCTTTGTGCCAGTATGGTTTTACATACTTGGCGTGATAATGGGTCGCCCCATTGGTTATGTCAGGTATCTTGCGCTTTAGAACTTGGCGGGCTAAGTGCAAACTCTTGCCCCAAGCCTTTAAATCTTTTGGTACACCGTGTGGTTTCAAGCTGTAAGTCTTGGTGGCATTTTTGAAAGTCACCATGCTGTTTGTCCATGAGAACTGCTTATGCTTTACTACCGTGTCGCAGACTTTCTCGTTCTTCCATTCCGCTCGGTTCATTGTCACCATTGCTACGGCAATCTGACCGTTTACCGGCTCCGAACGACTTTCGTGGTAGATGTTTAGTGCCAAACACATGATTGCGGCTTGTGTAATCATTGCTTTCTCCCATTAAGTCACCGCTTACTTATAACTAAAAATGATTAAGCCTGCGGTCTATATGATTGTTAGATAAATCACTGTTACCTTTTTAGTATCGTTGATTAGGTGTGGCCCATAACGCTTCTTCATGTTTTCCATCAAGCGTTCCGGCGCACCATCGGGCACTTCTTTTTGGTTATGGTTGTCTACTGCGTACTGCTCTGCCATTTCTTTTAAGCCGCCGACTATCACCCTGTCTACTCTTGCGTATGCAAAGGCAATCATCTTTGACTTGTCTATCAACACCACTATGTCGCCTTCTTTTAGCAACTTCGCATAGCGAATGCCTAGCCTAAAGGTATTGAAAGAATGAGAAAGCCCGCTCATGGGCGGGCTAAACTCAATAATGTATAACGGTAGCCCCATATTTAACAATATAGGGCATAAGGCTAAGATTTTAAAATCTTCACCAATTCATGATGCTGGCCTGTTTCTTTAATATGCTCTGCCAGCTTCTTGATAAAGTATTGCTTACCGTCAATCCAAGTCACGCGGGGCTTGCTGTAAGGCAGCTTTTCTTTGTCGATTAAGAACTGCAACAAGCTAGTCGTGGTATCGAAGTACCCCAAACCGCTGTCATCAAACGCCATGCGCAATTTAACTTCTTGGAATGGTCTGGTCAGTTTGTTCTTCTTGGTGGTCATTGAGATTTCTTGACCGATGAAGTTTCTGTCCTCGTCCATTAACTTAGTACGGCTCAAAGCAATGCGTACTGTTGCATAGAACTCCATCGCTGTACCACCCGGCGTGCAATTATGCACAAGAAGACCATTTGCAACATTTCCGACCAAATAGTTGTGATTGCCTTCAACCTCAATGTCATAGCGTTTTGAGCCTTTGTTTTTACTTCCAATTTCAATCTTAGAAATGCGACACCACTTTTCAATGATTTTCTTTTCAGCTTCTAAAACGAAAGGCTTGTACTTGCCTTGATGTTCAATAGGCAGCTTTCTTTGCATGCAATCGGGAACAAAGCATGCAATCATTTCGGCAATCTTTGACGAAGAATCCGCATCGAAAACTAAAGCGCCTTCTCTTGCACGCACCCTCGCTCTCAAACCGTATTTGTCAAAAAGCAAGTCTGCCAACTCGTCTAAGTATTCTTCGTTTTTATGACGCTTGATAGAAACGGTGTAACGCAACCTTTCTTTGCCCAGATACCCATCGTCCATAATCCAGAAAGCAAGCATTTCAGCAGTTAATGCCTCGCTAAATATAGCAAGAGGGTTTCTGTTAAAAGGCATAAAATCGACTAATTCGCTAGTAAATTTAGAATCCATGCGAATGCCCATTTTTTCTTTACCAATCATAACTGGCGTTTCTTTGAAGTCACCAAGCACGCCCGCAAGTAATGATGCTTTCCAGCGCATGTATTCCGAATCTACATTGTCTTGCAAAACAATCTGCGCGGTCTGTCTGTTAGCGCCCATTTTTCGCACCACCGCATCACCGGCAATCATACCTAACAGTATTTTTCTCGCTTTGCCATTAAACGAAGTTTCTTGCTTTGTAAGAATTTCGCTTGATAAAGTAAGGTCACGCGCTTCAATCCATCCGTCGCGTGTCATAATTTTGTGGTCAGGCGTTACGGTAATTGCCGAAACCCCATTCTTAGTTCCAACTATATTGGCGCGAATATGAATCCAGTCTTGCTCTTTTGGAATGTCGCCATTGTCGAACCAGTTTACAATTTTGCGAGGCTCAAATAACTTCGTTTCTTCGTTATAAGACCAAACATCCTTATCAATCTTGTTATCAACAATTTCACGAATTGTCATAGACGTTCCATCAGTAAATGGAACAACTACATCACCTCTCAAGCATGTTGGGTCGCCATAAACAACGCCTGGCTTGGTACGAATCTGATTGAGATACAGCACTGTAAAGTTATAGTCTTCCGCAAACTGCGCCATAGACTTGAGTGTGGTTGAAGTCACACGTGCGAGCGCCGTTGTGTCGTTCATGTTTAACTCGTCTAAATCCTTGTCTACAACGCTTTTAGGTAATGCGGCGGCAATCGAATCGAATACAAAGAAAATCGGAGCATGCGGGTCAATGGCTTTTTTCTCACGAATGACCTGTGCAGCCTTTGCCATCAGCATGTTTGATTCTTCCCATGTGCGGGGCTGTTTATAAATCCAGTGCGGGAACTTGTCAGACAAGCCCATGTTTTTAGCCAAATCTACGTTAAAGCTACGCTCATGGTCAAAGAAGCCCGCGACACCGCCTTGTTTCTGTGCATTGACCATCATCATCGTTGCCAGCGCAGTCTTGCCGGATGATGACGGGCCATACATTTCGATTAAACGACCTTGTGGTGCGCCCCCATCGTATGTTCCTGAAATGATTTCGTTTAGCGGCTCATACCCTGTACCTACAAAGTGTTCGACCTTTTGCTTTTCGCTGTTAGCGCCGATAGCACTCTCAAGGGCTTTTGCTAAATCGTCAATTGATGACATGTAAATCTCCTAGTTGGTATTTCGTTTTGATAGTCTGACCCTGCTTACTTGGCAGGGCGAAAGGGTTCGGTGAAGTCGGTGAACTCACGAAGGATGCTTGCAAACGCTAGGCGCTCGCATAACGCTCTAAAACGGTCTGGGTTGAACTCACCCCTTGTTACAAAAACATCGTCGCTTGGCGGGGCTTCCACGCTTCTTAAATTCATCAATTTATAGTTACGTGCGAACGCTTTTTTACCCTGCTCGGTTGCAAACTCGACATGCGCTTTTTTCTTAGGCACAAATTCGCCCGCTTCACATTGTTTGAAGAAGTCAAACACTGACCGGAACTCGGCTAAGAAAAGCGGTGCGCCCTTCTCACCAATGCCGCCTACGCCTGGGATGCAGTCTGAGTTGTCACCCATTAAAGCCTTGCCCTGCAAGAATGATTCGCCATCGGGATAGCCTGTAAACTCAAAGAAGTTAGTGCTGTCCACAGTGCGGTCGTTAATCGGGTCAAACCAAGTAACGCCGGGCTGTACCAGTTGCAACCAATCTTTGTCGCCTGTCATTAGCAAAATCTTCTTGTTAAGTTTTGCCAGCTTCATAGTCATGTAACCTGCCCTATCGTCTGCTTCGGCAGAGGTCACAATCATTTGCTTAACGCCAAGATACTCAAGCCCTTTGCGAATTACAGGCACTTGCTTCTTGTACATTTCTTTTTCTGCGACCTTTTTAGGGTCAGGGTCAGAGCGGTTGGATTTATAGTCAGGGTATAAGTCAAAGCGCCATTGGGCGCGACCATCCCACAACACCATAATGTCCGTCTTAGGGTATTGCTTGCGAATTGAACCGATAGCTTTTAAAAAGCCGAAGATTGCGCCTACCGGCATCGTGCCTGATGAAAGTTTCATCACGGCGTTCATACGATTGCCTAGTGCGTTTGCATCTACAATGATTATGTCCATAGAATCCTTGTGAAAAAAATGGGGGTCATGCCCATGACAGCATGCCCCCACTACTCGCCTGAGTAATTTAACTGCCGAGTTCTTTCAGCAAAGCATCCAAGTCATCTTCGTCTGCTGATGAAGATGATGTTGCAGCCGCTGTTGCAGTAGCAACGGTAGCCGCAGTCTTCGCAACATCGACGGCGCTTGGTTCGTCTACAGGGTCGGACTCAACCACCTTGGTAGGTGTTGGGTCAGAACTCATAAGCCCCTCCAAAGCAGCCTCTTGCTCAATGTCTAATGCGCTCATTGCAGGGGCGATACGTGGTACATCACCAGAAGATGGTGCAGGTGAAGTCAGCAAGCCGACAACACTGTTTACGCTAGTAATAGCGCGGATACGAGCGGTTTCATTTTCTTGGGCAACGTACTCGTCCAAGTTAGTAACCTTACTCATAATGTCTGACGGCAATGGTGTCGCTTTCGGCGTTACCTGTACGGTGTATTTGGTATTTACACCCTTGCCAACGCGCTCAATAGACAAGTCACGACCATTTGCAACGTCCAGAATGTCACCCCACTCTTGCATGATGCCGATGATGTTGTTAAACACGCTCGGAGCGACTTCAAGAATGACAGGTTGACCAGGCGTTGCACCGTCAATTTGTACCGCGTTTAACAGTACACGTGCAGAAGCGTTAGCCTCTTTTAACAAGTTCTGAGTGTTGTCGTCCGTAGCGTGGTGCATAGCTGTAGACAATGACTGACACACGGAACATGGGCGACCAAAGGTTTTTTCAGTACACACATAGACGGCCTTGATTGCTTTGTCAGCGCCCTTGACGTAGTGAGCGCCAAAGTCATGCCAGAAAGTAGGGTCGCCATCTTTGCGCCAAGAAGGGAGAATGCGCCAGCGTGAAGTGCCGTCAGGCAACTTGGTTGTCTTCGGGCGGTTAGCGGCGTTGATTTCTTGTTTCTTCTTGTTGATTAAATCCATTAAGTCCATAGTAATAGTTCCTTTAGTTTGCTAGTTGAGAAGTTGAGAGCGCGGCTATAAATAACTTTGCCCTCTGATTAAATATATAGTCACAAGTGACTTATATTTGCACCGGATAACGAAATTATTTTTTCGCTTCCCGAAGCATTTCTATCACTTTATCGCGCTGTTCATGGAGCTCACTAACCCGCAGTTCGCCTTCACGTTCTTTACGGCGGTCACGTGCTAACTCTAGTACCATGTCCTTGCGCATACCAAGTGCATTTTCTGCGGCTTCGCACATCTTCCAGATTGATTGGGCTTCAATCAGTTTGCTTTGAGCGCCCACCCATTGTTTATCTGTTTTAATGGCATTGTCGATTTGTGCTTCTGTCACCTTGATGCCGTCTGCAATCATTTGCTGGCGGTATTGGGCGTACAGTTTTGATTCAATAATCTCTACGGTGCTTTTTAGGCGCTCGTATTGTTTACGCGCTTTAATGGTCATGCTGGCGTAATGAACAAAAAGTCCTGCCTGATTGACCATTGCATCGTCTAAGTTTGTGATATTGATGCTTACGTCAGTTCTAAGCTGTTCCGCATCAATAAATTCTTTTAGTGCTATCTCTGCCATTTAAGCTGCCAATCCGATTGATGGTGCAGGTTTCTCTAGCGTATAAACGCCAAAGGTCTTGGTTTTTCCAGACGCGGTTGGTATGGGTTCGCGTGTCATGTTGATTTTTAGCTTGTCACGATGGCGTAACAAATAAATAACCGCGCTGATACGCGTGATTTTGTACAACTCGAATGCCTCAATTGACGTGATGCTTCCGTGTGCAAGCATGTGGTCAAGAACAATCTCGGTTTGGCTGGTTTCTACCATGTTGTTTTCCCTCTTAGTCTTTTACGAGTGTTGATAATGTATGACATACGTTTTGGACGTGCTTGATGTGCCCCGGATTAAAGTGCAGTGATGCAGGGTTCAAGCCTAAAATAACGCTTGCATCTAAATCAGCATCAAATACGACCTTACCGGCGTAGTCTGCGGGCGACCCCTTAATGCTAGGCACAAAGAACCTTGCAGACTGCGCACCCATAGCAACGATTACCGGTGGCTTCAATGCTTCAATTTCTCTCTTGAGATAGTCCACGCAACCGTTAATCTGTTCGTTGGTTAAAGACTTTGCGCCCTTTTCTTTGACGCCTTTAACCAGCGTTGTGAAGTAGCCGTCTGATACAGACAGACCGACTTCTTTCAATGCGGCCTTGACGTATGCCCCATTGTCACCCTCAAGAATTTTGTCGGCAGTGCCTTCTTGGTAGTGTGGGTTGTCAAATACCATCATGAATTTCGGTGCCTTACCCATGCGTACCATTGGGTGCGGCTGGTCTTTAAGACTGCATTTGTCGCAATCTCTAAACTCGCTATTTAGGCTCACAATCTTGATTTGCGATAACTTGTCAGTGGCAATACCGCGCTCTGCTTTGACATTCTCTACGGTAAAGCCGGGCATCAGTTCGATGCGGTCTTTAAGACGCGATACGTCTGTCGATGGCAATGCCCCTGGCGTGATAGACGCAAAGCAGCCGACACGCTCTAATTTCTCACGGTGCGACTTGTTTACCTTGCCCCCGATACCTAACTCAATGAGTGCGGCTTCAAAGTCAGACTTGCTCTCAAAAGGTTTACCGCGATGCTTGATTGCATCCAAGATATGCCCTGCGACTTTTGCGCTGATTCCCTTGACGGCCTGAAATGGGGCGTAGAGATTTTTGCCGTCAATCTCGATACGGTCAGTTGAATGATTTATGTCAGGCGGTAAGACTTGCAGACCATGTGCTTTAGCGTCTGTAACCAGTGCGGTCAGCTTAGCCTCGTCATCTACAACCGTCATAGCGGCAGCAAAGAACTCAGCGGGGTAGTTGACTTTTAGCCACATTGACCAAAAAGAGATAACCGAATATTCCACAGAGTGCGACTTGTTAAAGGCGTAACCTGCGAAGCCTTCAATCTTATCCCACAGCACAGAAGCGGCGTACTCGCTCATACCGTTCTTGCTTGCGCCCTCGACAAACAGTTGACGGTAAGTTGCCATCTTCTCTTTGTCTTTCTTACCCATTGCTTTACGAATGTGGTCAGCTTCAACCATCGTAAATCCGCACAGGTCACGACAGACTTGCATCACCTGTTCCTGATAGGTAATAACGCCATAGGTGTCACGCAAGGCAGGTTCTACAAGTGGGTGGTCATACTCAGCGGCCTTCATACCCTGCTTAATCGCAACGAATTGGTCTACCAGCCCCGCGTCAATAGGCCCAGGACGATACAGCGCGGTAGCGGCTGCAATGTCATCAAACACAAGCGGTTTAATCATTGCCAAGTCTTTGAGTAGCTTGCGCATACCGGAGTTGTGCACAACTATTCCATTCGCTATAAAAGAAGGGTCGTCTTCCATTTGTATGTCGTAAACATCTTCTACTTCATACGGCTCTATGGATTCAATCTCAACGTATTCCATTATTTTCCTTAATCTTCTTTACCCGCCTACTGAAAGAGGTTAGCGGCGCACCAAGACTTCGCGCACAGGCTGTAAGTACATTGTTATGCTTAACTAACTCGTTAATTATTTCTTCATCGCTAAGGCTCAACCAGCTATCATTCTTTGAATAAAAACTTATTCTCGACCTGACCGCGCTTACCGAGCAATCAAATATGCGGGCCACCTCTGCCAAATTTCCTAACTCTCTAAATGCTTTAACAATGGCATCGGAGTTCAGGTCTTTCCTATACATCGAATTGTTTTCTGCGGCAGCTTTAGCTCTCATTTTTTCTAGGGTCGCATCGAAATGTTTAGTTTTTTTGCCTCCCCAAACATTGTTATTCCCGCGAGCCTTAGCTATCTGTGTTAGCAACGCTATACTTTCAGGCTTGTGCTTCGTAAACTTCTTGAGCTTTTTCTTAGTTACCTGCAATCCTTCATCTGACTTGTGATACTGGTCATGCTCCTCATAGGTCATGAGCACTAAATTTATAGGGTCATCGTTCTGGCAGTCATGGTCTATATGATGAAGCACGCGCCCTTCTGGTATCGCGGCAAATTCTTCGTTTTCAATCAACCATACAAAGTGCGAACGCAACATCCTTTCTTTGCCACCAAAAACTTTCCTCACTGTCGAATTTTTAGGGATGTAAACGTACCAACGCTTTTTTCGCCTATTAAAACCCTGCGTTACCTTCCAACCGTCGCAATCTGCTAAGACGGCTCCTGGCTCGTTACTTCTGATGCTGTCAAGATTAAGTCGCCAGCTTTTACGTTCTTCAACTTTGTCCATCCTTTGTCCTTTACATATACAGGGTGATTATCCGTAAGACGCAATTTCTTACCGTCTTTCAGTTTGAGAGTATATGTCATTTTCTTTCCTGAATACAAGGACTTATGAACTTTTCCTTTAACTATTTTTTGCTCTTTTTCACTGTAGCTATTAAGTTCACCTAGCAATTGCTTCTCATGGCGCTCTTTGATTGATATACCATCTACCAGTGTGTCGCCTGATAAACACCCCTCGAACTGGAACACACCGACAGTCTGACCTTTACCAAAAGCATCCAAAGTGGGCTTGTCATCTAGCGGGATGGACAGAAAATCAATATCTATACCCTGCTCTTGCTTGATGTAGTCTTTGGCTAACTTGAGAATATCTAGGGTCGATAGACCCAAAATATCCATCTTGATTAAACCCCAATCTTCCACAACCTGCTTATCCCAATACACAACAGGTAAGCCGTCTTTGTCTGCACGTTTAACCACAGCGCGATTGATAATCGGCTCGCCCGCAACAATGACACCTGCGGCGTGTTGACCTAAGTTACGCATACAGCCTTCTAAGCGCGTTGCATGCTTCCAGATTGTCGGGTACTTCTCTTTGAACTTTGCAATATCCGGTACGCTTTCGGCAGAATCTTCAAGCGACAGCGAAACGCCATGCTCTTTCTCGACTTGCTTAGAACAGGCGTACTCAAACAGGTCTAAACCATGAACCCTTGAAACGTCACGAATAGATGATGCAGTGCCTAATGTTGAGTAGTTTGAGATACCAGCGACTTTATCTTCGCCAAAGCGCTGAGTGATGTAGTGAATTACCTCATGTCGGCGGGAACTCATGAAGTCCAAGTCAGCATCGGGCAAGTCCACACGGTCAGGGTTGATGAAGCGCTCAAACAGTAAGTTAAAACGGATAGGGTCTACATCTGTAATACCCATAAGGTACGCAATTAAAGCGCCCCCACAGTTATGCACCGGTATGCCTTCTACGTTGTACGAGTGCGTATTGGATACAGTTAAGTCATGAACCTTACCCTTATAGTGAAATTCCTTCTTTGAAATCAGCTTTGTAGTTGCCGCCATACTTTTGTTCATCCTGTTCTCTTGCGAAAATTATTTTGTGCGCATTGTTTTTTAGTAGCGCCGCTCTATCATGTCTGGGCATTTTTATGCCCAAAATTCTTGGGGCGCTTTTCTCTGTAATCAATACAAGTTTGTCAGCATGCCCTTGGCGTATAAGACTTAATGCTTTTGAAAACTTTGCTCTAAGTTTTTCTTTCTTATCTCTTTGATTTCCTATGTAACCACTCTTGACTTCCATCCAAGTTTTTTTGCCGTCAATATAAGTCACCGCATAGTCAATGTGATAATGTCTTAATCCCTCAAACTCGTACTCAATTATTGGCCCCCTAGTTACTTCTAATACGCCTTCTTTTGATTCTAAAGATACCAATGTGGCTAATTCATAACTGCTATCGAAGGTAAGCCAGCCCCACTTTGATAGATAGTCACCTGAAATTCCGCGTCCATTCCATGTAACGCGATTTTTCATTTTTGCAATCACATCTTCTCTTTTGTGTGCCGCAACAAGATTTGCTTTCATTTTCTCTAACTTGTCTGGATTATTTTTCCAGAAATTAGAAACACCTTTTGCGTTTTTCGCTTTTACTTCTGGCAAGTTCTGCACTTTTAATTGCGCTTCTGAATTAGTTTTTTTCCACTCTTCGCTTCTTCCGACTTCAAACATTACGCACTTAGGACAAATTGCCTTCTTAACTACCTTTCTTTTGTTTAAATGCTTGAAGTCAGTTAGGTGAGCAGTTCCACACTCTACGCAATTGAATTTAACTTTTAGTTTTTTGCTTGAATAAACGTCCTTAAATTTCAGATAAAAATCATAAGTAACCGGCAATTCACAGTTTAGAACCGCCTGCTGTAATTCAATTGGAAGTTTATGATGCCTTGGGTTCAAGCGCTTTTGCGAGTTCTCTAACGTCGTCAAACTCGTCGTTTCCATCAAGGTACTGCGCTTCGACCCATCCTCTATTTTTGGTGTAGAACTTGTGGTCTTTTGTGCATTTGATATTGATTCCATTGTCGAACTCCAATTCAAGCATTTCTTCGTCACGCTCAAACGTAAGAACGTCAATTACTTCTTGCGTAGAGCCGTCATGCGCCAGAACGAAGTCACCGATTTTAAAGTCTTCAATTTTTTTACTAAGCCCTGACTTATCCAAGGCTACCATGTGGCCTGGCAAAAAACAACTTCCCCTGCCTGGACCCACAATTACACCATGCTCTTTTGACCAGTTGACAATATTCTGGACAACAAGAAAGTAGTTAGCAAAGCCTAGCTTTTTAATAACGCCTAACTCATACGCAAGCCTGTCTTTGTAAACTTGCATGTCTTCGGGGTTAGGCTTGTGCCCCATAACAGGGTTAGCAAAGCGCTCTGACCAGCCCTTTTTGCATGCCTCGACCATAGCTAGAAACTCGTTTTCTGCCATCTTGGGCAAACTAGGCTCTAGCTTTTTGAATGTGTAATCGCAGGCACTAACTAGACGTTGCATGTTAGCTAACGCGATACGAATATCTATGCTTTCAAAACCGCATGCCGCCATACGGTCGAATGATTTTCTAGGCTCTGCGAAACACAGGTCACGCATGAAGGGAATCGGCAATGTGCGTGAGTCCATCGTGCGGTTTGATGTAATCGCCCGCAGTACGTCCAAGCTGTTCGCATCGTCTTCTTCTTTGTAGAAAACCGGATAACCGACCAGCAGGTGTTCGCGTTTACCTAGTGTGCTTGCAGCCTGTATTGCTTTTTCATTCAGTGTATGAAAGAGCGGCGTATCAATAGGCACAACTTCGATGAACACATTGTCTGTGCCAAATCGGTCTGAAAGTAACTGAATAATCTTCGTGTGATTAGGATGGTGAAAGATGTTGAACATGTCGCCAGTGGTGACGATTACATCTTCAAGTTCTAATACGTCTTGCAAGCCTACGCGACTGACGTAATAGAAATAGTCAGCACTATTGCCTTTGGTAAGCAGTTTCATCAACGAGCGTAAGCCTTTGTCGCTCTTGACATAAACTTTCAACTGATAGGAGTGATTAACCTTTTCGGGCTCACCGTCTTCTGCTTTCCGGTAGCGTGGGTCATCGACAACGCGAATGACGCACCCGATAATAGACTTCATGCCTAGCTTCTGACAGCGTGAGCCAACGTCTACCATTGATGAAATACTCATTGTGTCAGTCACACCAAAAGTCTCATAGCCAAGCGAGTGTGCATGCTCTACAGCTTTGCCTACTTGTAAGATTGATTCACCGAGTGAATGGTCGGTACGGACAGATAAAACGTGTTTGATAGATGTTGACATGGATTAACTCACTGATTACTTATGCTAATTATGAAGAGAAGAACTTGGCACTGCGCGTACCAAAAATGTTCCGTCTTCTTCTGCAAAGCCCAAGTAAATCAAAACTTTCCACATATTTGATATTTCGGGGTAAGCAGAAGCATAAGTCCAATCAAATCGGGTCTGTAAGGTTTCAACAAGCTGGCTGCGAGTACGCTTTGATTGCTGTATCTCGGCGTATATTGCATGCAGTGTACGGTGGCGGTCAGAGTCAAATGGGTTTAGTCCTGATTTAAAGCGCTCTACCATTTCAAGATGCAACCCGCGTGTCCAGATTGTTCTTAATACTGCGCTGACTTTTTTAGGAGCATCTGCAATTGCTTGCATCTGTCCTTCGCTCAAGGCAAAGCGTTTCTTCTCTGAGATATACTTCGGTGCTTCTAATTTGATTTCGTGCGTTCTAGGGGCCGCCACGTGCGACTGCGCTATACCTACGCTGTACGCTGTATGCTCATTTAACAACTCAGCGATATGAGGTTCACCGCGTAGGCTAATCAACTCTTCATGCGCTTTCTTCTGACACTCTTCTTTGGCAAAACACCCCTGACAAACTCTTGATTTAAAACTGTAGATACTTGGTACTCCAAAACACCCTGGACTAATCAAAACTCACTCCCAATTTTTGTACGAACTCGGCTTTTAATTCGTTGAACTTATTAGCCTTAATGCCGTAATGTTTTCTGATGACTTTGATGTTTACCTCTTCCGGGTAATACACTCTTTGGTTCTGTGTCATGGCATATTCAGAATGTGCCTGCATTGCAAGCATGGTGCGCTTTACATCATTAGAGGGCGCAATCAATTCCCGCACTACCAGCTTAGCCAGTGGTGACAATGAGCCTACGCGCTCTCTGATGCCGTCAGACAGAACGGCTAGGTCTTCTGGACTTTCGAATACGTCCTCAGAAGAACCGATGTTGTCTATATTGTTTTCGCCTGTCTCTTCGTCGAGAACGTCCACAATTTTGATGCTCTCGCGCTTTGCGACCATTTTCTCCACACGGTCGTTAAAGTCGTTACACAGGCATCTAGTTAAATAAGTAGCGAATGCGATGCCTGAATCCGGGCTATAGGTCTTCAAAGCCTTTGTGTAGATAACGCAATTGTCCTGATAGACCTCTTCGTAATCAGCATGAAAGCCTAAAGCGAACAGACGCTTATTAAATTTAAAGGCCATATACGAAAGCACCTTCTTGGCGCTTTCGTAGTCTGTAGCAAATTTAGCCTCAGTCATCGGTGACTTATCCTTTCACCCGAAAATTCTCTGCGCAAGTGAATCGACAGTAGCCTTGTCTACCTTGCTCAGCTTGTTTGCGTAAGCCAGATTGATACCCGCTCTGAATGAGCCTTTAGCAATACCGATTTGCGCGGCTGTGATTAAGGTACGTGGTGAGATAGGCAGAGAGATTTTCTGACCGTCATAAGCCTCACGCACACGATTTGCAAAGTCCACCATTTTGTCAGCATCGGTTTTTACAATACCGGCCTGACCTACGAGAATCTTGCTTTCTAACTTGGGCTCCATGTACTTAGCTTCGAGTACAACGCGGAAGCGGTCGTAGTTAGCCGCGTTCTGCACTTGCGTACCTTGGTACAAGCCTGTGTCATCACCCGAACCGTTAGTGTTGCCAGTAGCTACGAATCGGAAGTTAGGGTGCGGTTTGATAACACGATTAGCCGCGTCTGCTTCTTTGATGACCAGCGCTTTGCCCTCAAGCACAGGCTGATAAACAGACAGCACGGACGGTAACGCAAAGTCGTACTCGTCGGCGATGTAAACCCAACCGTGTTTCATCGCTAAAGCCAATGGGCCTAACTCAAAGATTGTTTCACCACCACGCGCTGTCCACTGACCCACAATCTGAGATTCCTCAGTGCTGATAGTGTGCTGAATGCGCAACGCTGGACGATTAGTACGTGCGCAAACTTGCTCGACCAAAGTAGTTTTGCCTGTACCTGCGTGACCCCAAATATACAGCGGGATATTCAACTCGAAAGCCAGCAATGAGTTCTTTAAGTTTTCCAGTTCGTAGACATAGTTACCGTCAACGTCAGGAATCATGTCTTCAAAATCACCGCGCTTGAAGACGTGAATGCTAATCGGATTACCGTTACCAGCCATAGCTGCCGGACTCTTGCCCACGGCGAATACTTCGTGCATGTGCATTTTATCTACGTCACCAGTTACTTTAGGCGCAGTTGCTTTTTCTGTCTCTTTTTTCTTTTCTTCAAGACGCTTAATTGCAGCCGCAGAAAGCAATGGGGCTTCTGGAAACTCGGAACGATAACGGTCTAGCGACCAGTCGGCGTGGTCGTTTTTCAAGTGAATCTGGATGCTGTGAACGTGTGCTCCGCAAATAGAACAGGCGATGCGGTCATGTGTATCTGTCATGGTTTACTCCGAAATAAAAAAATAGTTGATTAACGTGCAACAATTACATTGTACGAATCACATTCAGGCAGTTGTTACATTATAACTAAGCTGTTACTTACAGTCAAAAGCCTTAACTTATGCTTGCATAAGCAAACGCTTAATTTCGCCAATAACGCGTGTTGGTAACTCAGCTACATTGTTGAGGACAATGTTCTTTTTGTAGAACTGCGTTACAGAACTGTCCTCAATACCGATACCTAATACTTCGATACCGGATGCTTCGATGCGCTTAACAGAATCCGCTGTGTGCTTGATAAGCGCTCTGCGGTTGCCTGGGCATGCAGGTGAGCCGTCAGACAACACAATCATTATCTTGCGTGGTTCGTGGCGTTGCATAAGACGGTTAGCGCCGATTAAGACTGATTCGCCGTCTACGTTCTCTTCGAGCCAGTTAGCGCGGGCTGTACCAGCGATACCGCGCACGACTTCCGGTGTTAAGCCCTGATTGAAACTTTTAAACACAGGTATAAACAGCGGATAAACACGACCGTATTCAGGCTCGTCTCTACCAGCGGCTATAAAACGCTCGCGCTCTTTTCTAACTTCTTTATAGTCAAAACCATCACCATCGCCAGCAAAGCCGCCGTTGGTTGTGAAACCGATAACCTCGTTAGGTATATTCATGCGCTCTAAAACAGATGCCAACGCATAGGCTGTATAGCAAGCTGTTCTGATTTTCGTACCGTTCATTGAGCCTGAACAATCGACTACCAATTCTACGGCAACAGCGCGTGTCTTAGTTTCCTGCTTTTGCTTAAAGCAACGCGGGTCATTGAACATGGTCAGCTTGGACAGCGCTGTAGCATTGATGCGACCTTTCTTGTGCCCACCTGTCCAAACAGCTTGAGAACGCGCCGCGATAGCCCGCTCTAAATCTTTTTGCAATGGGCCTACCATACTGTCTACCGCATCCGTCATGTCTTTGATGTGATAGTCAGATACGCCGCGAAGGTGGCGTTCTTTGAGCGGGCCAATATAGTCTGCATCGCGTGTGAATACAACGTAATCCTTGGGGTCGATACTGTCTAGTGAGGACTTAGTTAGTTCATCTGACAGCACATCATCATAGTCAGCCATAAGTTCTTGTATCGCATCGAAGTCGATAACATCACGAACGCCTTCGCGGGCTTCAAACTCTGAGCCTTCGCTCTCGGTATCAACACCGTCAGCTTTGGCTGTGTCTTGCAGTTCCGCGTCAGAACCACCCTCTTCTGCATCTAACTCTTCGTCACCGGATGCAGACATTTCACCACCCTCGGTTGAGGATTCGTCTGCTTCGATTTCTGAATCTGAGTCCGAGTCGCCAGGTTCATCACCTTCTACTTCGCCTGTTTCAGACTTAGAAGAAGATTCGGCGTCATCTGAATCGGCTGAACTGTCTTCGCCTGTTGAATCATCGGTGTCCTCAGAATCATCATCTTCATCATCACCGTCATCGCCTAAATCTTCATCTTCAAAGTCTTCTGATGAATCGGTGTCATCCTCTTCTGAATCTTTGGGTTCGGACGGTTTCTCACTATCGCTAGAATCGCTTGCATCGCCAGAACTAGTTTCTTGCTCTTCTCGCTCTTCTTTTTCAGTGGACTTTTCCCCTTCACCTTTATCTTCTGGCGTTTCGCCCTTACCGCCGGTCGCTTTGTCTTCTTTGGGTTCTTTGGGTTCTTCAAGCATTTTTTTTAATTGCACAGCAATTTCGATTGCTTCGTCCGAATTGCTAATGTAAGGTAACTTTTCTTCACAGAATTTGCCGATGCGGTTAGGGATTTCACCTAACATGCTCCACTTGTCTTTCATAAAGTCTTTAAAGACTGTCTGACCAGCCCATGCACGAATAGCCGGAACCATCAGAAACGGAACAGGGTCAACGCCCGGCTCTTTGATTTTTGGGATAGTGTAGTTCTTCAAGAAGAACTCGCCGGTCTGTGACAGGTTCGATTTAGAGCCTGTAAACATTTCGGCAATCTTGCGCTCAATAAACGTATCTTCAATCGCATTCCACGTGCCCATAACACCGGCGTGGTTTGCACGTTTGGCTGCACCCGCCGCTGTAAACAGAATGTGACCTACTTCGTGGTCAAGAAAGCCTTCGATAGCGACCATAAATTCATCGGTTGCGTTATCGGCGATATAGGGAAGGTTCACACGAATCGGCAGTGATGTAATCGGATGGTACTCAACAAAAGCGGTAGCGCCGACCTGCGTAACTTTGATTTTACGCTCGGTCAAAAATGAAACGAGTTTTGTGATTTTCTGGCGAAGAATTTCTGGGCGGTTCATGATTTTGCTTTCTTTAATAAATAACTAATGACATGAATTTTAGACCCCCGCTTTTGGATAGCGAGGGTATGCCCTTAATTAAGTAGCTACTGCACTAAAATGCAATTACCGTTAAGGGTGTTGATAATAGTGTAATCACCCTTTTTTGGATGATTGCCCTGATGAACAATTACATCTCCAAAGTCTTGCTCAGTGCTGGCCTCAGTTTCATCTAAAATTTCCATCATTTCTTGCATAGTTATTTTTGCTACCACAAACTTCTCCTCATATCGTTTATTTATCCTCTTTACTCACAGTCACCCACTGCTTAATTACCTATATAGTAAGTGGGATATCGTGACTGGGAAACAGATCGGAAGAGC